>Ga0209236_1000033_pt1 | contig 56506 bp, 51 predicted proteins | sample GraSoi013_1_40cm_FD_185819 | JGI IMG/M metagenome (GOLD analysis project Ga0209236, IMG submission 185819) | Grasslands soil microbial communities from the Angelo Coastal Reserve, California, USA - Sample 09_27_2013_1_40cm (SPAdes) (version 2) | ecosystem: Environmental > Terrestrial > Soil >... | reverse complement strand
CCAGGCTTCATCTGCGCAACCCGATCCCGCCACGCAGGAAGCTCACCCATCTGACCCAGAACATACTTCTCCGCCTGCTCACGATTCATCCACCTCGTATCCATCGCTGTCTTTACCAACTCCTCGAACTTCCTCTCAAAAGGCAAAAGCTTCCCCTTGATATCCGTACAGTGAATGCAGTACGGGTTGTTCGGGTTCTGAGCACCATGGTCCTCATTGGTCGCCATGGGCATCCCACAGCTCTCACAGCGCAAAGCGAGAGACATTAGTCCGACAACAACAAGACCCGTAAGAGAACTAATAACCTAACTGGACATCACGCGAGCAAGGACGAGTAACAAACAATCAGCCGAGTTCTGCTAAACCTATAATAGTCCGCAACCCGCCTATCGCGGAATATCACTAGAGGCATGCTTCTATTGCGGGGAAAGGGCTCCGGAGCCCCGTTCCGACTTCTTAGTCAGCTAATCCTATTCGGAAGAAAAAAGCCAAGCGAAGAACTGGCACCAACCCCGACACCAGCAACAATGACAAAACTAGAACCCTTCCCCATACCAGACACGATACGGAAGACAGTAACAGAGTCAGACATCCAGAGAGCAAGAAACAAACTCCGAGTCGCCAACCTCGAGAGAGACATCATAGGAGACGCTCTCACCAAGATATACGAGGCAGAAGCAAAGGGCACAATCAACGAACCAGAAAAAAACCAGATGATACAACCTTACAAGAGTGACCTCAAAAGAGTAGACGCTGAAATCGACACCTACAAGAAAACAGTCGACCTCTACGAACTAGAAACAGCCAAAGAGGACCTCTTCAAGAGATTCCAGGAAACATTCCTCGACATTCAAGCCCGTATAGAAAAAATCCGACCATCACTGAACCTATCCACTCCATCAGAGACAAAACCCGACGAACCGAAACAATCCCCGGCAAAGGCCGAACCCGCAGACCCGACAACTGAAGAACCGCCGCCTCCAAAGGAAAGACCCCGGGAGAAGGCGCGGAACAAGGCCGAGGAGAAGATCGAGACGATCAGGGAAGAAGTGCTCAAAGCGATGGAACGACTTGAACAGATAGAAACAGAAGGATAGACAGAACGCAATGAGCTGGGTAGAAAAAGCAAGGCTAAGCGCAGCCGCGCAAGCCGTCCGCGAACTAAGAAACGGAACCACAGTCGGGCTGGGAAGCGGAACAACTGTCCTCAAAGCCCTAGACCTAGCCGCGGAAAGAATCAAGAAAGAACACCTCAACATCAGCTGGGTCCCAACAAGCTACCAGATGGAGATCGCGGCGAGACGACTTGGCCTGAAAACAACAACGCTATCCGAAGATAGCGAACTGGACCTCGCACTAGACGGCGCCGACCAGGTTCAGTGGAGATCTCTAGATCTAGTCAAGGGCGGAGGCGCGGCCCTACTAAGAGAAAAGATCGTAGACTCTACTACCAAGAAACTAGTCGTAGTGATTGATGAGAAAAAGCTCGCCAAGACCCTAGGCGGCGAACAACCAATCCCCGTCGAGATCACCCCCTACGCCTACCACTCAACACTTGCAAAGATCAAAAAGATATCCGAGAAAGCAGCATTGAGGGAAGCGTCAGGCGGCAAGATAGGACCCGTAGTCACTGACAACGGAAACCTGATCATCGATGCATACTACAGAAACCTTCGACGCCCCGACATCATTCACGAAAAACTCAAGGAGATCCCTGGAGTACTGGAAACAGGACTCTTCCTACAAATGTGCGACACGGCATACGTAGGCCGAAAAGATGGAAAAGTCGATATTCTACGCCGAAGCTAGAGCGACACTGAGATAGACATTCACCTGCGCGCCGCAACATGCATTCATCTCTCAACCCCTGTAACCCTCCCAAGACAAAATGCCGGGGGCGAGACACAGGGACAGCCCTGTGTGCCGTTACCATGATTCTATCTCCGGCATTGACGATAGCCCCAGAGGGCAGATGTTATCGACACCTTGAACTCTAGCCGTCAGCGGTTTTCCTTGCTATAACGAAAAACCAATCCGAGAAGAGCCCTCTATGCTTTCTCCAAACCGATAGCCTGATACCCTTCTTGGGAAAGAGCTTCAGGGCCTCTCTAATTGTGAATGCGTGGAATCTGACCGGTGCTCTTCCGATGACTTCGGTGTAGTCTCCAAACTCTGTCCTCCTCCAAAGGAATTTCTCCGAAGCCCAATTAGCATAGTATTTCATGAAACTGAAGAAGTGTCGGAAGCTCCAATATCGGTGGACAAAATTTACAAGAACAATTCCTCCCGACCTTGTCACTCGAACAGCCTCGGAAATTATTTCTAGCCTGTCCTCCTTTTCCAGCCACAGTCTGTATTTTTCGCTAAGTGTGGAGCCGAACGAGACGACGTAGTCAAAGCAATCGTCACGAAAGCAAAGACCTCTTCCATCTGCTCTAACAAACTGGCATGAGGCACCTTTCTCTCTGTTCAACTGTTGCGCGTGGCTCAGGGTGGGCATGTCGATCTCGACGCCAAGTGCATCGAATCCCTGAAGATTGAGGTAAACGGAGCTTCTTCCACGACCGCATCCAAGGTCCAAGAGGCTACCATTCGACTTCAAGAAACGCGTGATTACAAGGAGCTCAAGATCCGCTATCGTTTCTCCGGCAGTTGGAGTCGTGGCAAGTCCGTCGTCCCTATGCAATAGTGTTCGCGTTTCTACCAATTGACCACTCTCCACGTAAATCCATAGGTGCCGGGGGCGGGAGTCTCGGACAGGAGTGTTTTCGAACCCGCGACTTCCGGATCTCCCACCTTGAAGTTATGAGTCCGGCGCTGTGGTTCCCCTTTCGGGGTCTGACCAGGCTGAGCCACCCCGGCAAAACAAGCCGCCAAGTATCTGCGGCTAAAAGCATTCCTGACAAATCATTAAACAAGACCTCAACCCCGGCCTTGACATCGGCAAGAGGATTCTCAACTGAAAAAATACGATTTTCTAACTCTTGACGATGTAGAAACAAGGGACAAACGGGTCTTCCTCAGAGTTGACATCAACGTCCCCCTAGATCCTTCCACTCACCAGATCCTAGATGATACCCGAATCAAGGCAATATCGAAGACCTTGTCCGAGCTCGATGAGGCTCGCGTAGTACTCGGCTCACACCAAAGCCGTCCCGGAAAAGACGACTTCACCTCGCTCGAACCCCATGCGAACCTCCTAGCCCAATACTGCTCACAACAAATCAAGTTCGTGGACGATGTCATCGGACCTCACGCCCTCGAGAAAATCAACAAGGTCCAGCCAGGCGAGATCCTAGTTCTCGACAACCTAAGGTTCTGCGCCGAAGAAAACATCGACGACAAACGCGAAAAACTCGTCAAGACCCACTTTGTCCGACGCCTAGCACCCCTCTTCGACCTATACGTTGACGACGCCTTTGCAACAGCCCACAGATCACAACCCTCCATCACCGGTCTGCCAGAATTACTGCCGAGCGCAGCAGGCCGTCTGATGGAGAAAGAACTGGACGCGGTTTCAACCCTCCTTGAGGAGCCAAGGAGACCCTGCGTTTACTCTCTCGGTGGAGCGAAGGTCGAGGACAAGATCCCGGTCATCGAAAACATACTGTCGCGAGGAAAAGCGGACAAGGTCCTGTTGGGAGGAGTGCCCGCAAAACTGTTTCTTCGAGCACGGCAGATAGAGACGAAGATCGACGATGGAGAGATACGAGATTTCAAACAGTTCATAGACCGAGCCAGAGACCTGACAGAGAAGTACCGAGATCATATCGAAGTCCCTTTGGACTTGGCATACGAGGACAAGCAAGGTAAGAGAGTCGACAGACCTGTTGCGTCGACTCGCATTGAACAAGAGGCTCTTGACATCGGCTCTAAGACCCTAGAGAAGTATTCCAAGATTGTAATGGGGGCAGCCACGACAGTGGCTAACGGGCCCCTTGGTGTCTTTGAGAGAAACGGGTTTGACAAAGGAACAAGGCAACTATTGGACTCAATGGCCAGGAGCAACGGCTACACGGTGATTGGAGGAGGACACCTGGTGGGTCTTGCATCAATCCAAGGAATTGAAGAAAAGTTCAGCCACGTCAGCACCGCGGGCGGAGCAATGCTCTCCCTCTTGTCCGGTCAAAGTCTCCCGGGGGTGGACGCGCTGGTCCGGGCCGCCACTAGGATGCGCCTGGCAAACCCTGTCGCCTAGAATACAGGCTTGCCGAGAGATTTTATCTGAGACGGATTCCGAGACAGTTTCGATGCGCGCCCCGGTAGCTCAGTGGTAGAGCGACGGCTTTGTAAACGTCAAAAAAGCCGTAGGTCATGGGTTCAACCCCCATCCGGGGCTCCACTACACTTGATGAGGTGGAGATTCGGACTCTGTTTTTGGTCCGCGCAGAAACGAGGAGACTGCTGAGCCGAGGATCAGGAAGGATAGGACGATTAGCGAATGCTGGAGTCCGGCAAGGAAGGATCCCAGATCACTACTTGCTAGTTGCGTGACTCCTCCTAGGCCAACATTTCCCAGGTTCACAAGCTTGGAGTAAGGAACGTCCGCGGTCATCAGCGCAAGCACAAGTGGAATGCTGGCCACGATGCTAGTGTTGATGATCGTGGCTCGGACCCCGGATGAGATTCCTCTCTTGGAACCCGGAACCGAGCCCATTACAGAGCTCGCGTTAGGACTGCGGAAAAGCCCGATACCAAATCCGACAAGCGCCAGCCAAAACGCAATCTCCGGATAAGACGTGTTCAGATCGAGCCGGGACAGGGAGAAGAATCCGGCGGAAGCAACGAGCAGCCCCACACTGCTCAATCCTCTCGCACCCCACTTGTCGGAGAGCCATCCGCTCACAGGTCCGACGAGAATCAACGTCACGTCCAGAGGGATGAGAAATATTCCCGCGTGCAATGGATCATACCCCCTTACCAGTTGGAAGTAGAGCGTCATCACGAAAGCTAATGCCGCAAATGCTAGCCCGCTCAGGAGGTTCGCTATGTTGCCGGCAGTGAACAGCCGGATCTTGAACAAGGACAAGTCAAGTGCGGGGAACCTCGCCTTTCTCTCGATCATGATGAAAATGGCGAAGCAGAGGATGCTCCCTCCGACCACGGCTTGATTCGCGAGGTTCGTCAAGCTGCCGAGCGTGAGGCCCAAGAGTAAGAAAGTGATCGCGACAGAGAATGTTATGGCTCCCGCCGCGTCAAACTTCTCCCCGACAGCCGGCCGAGAAATCTCCTTCAGCCGCTTTCTAGACCAGTAGGTCCCAAATATTCCCACTGGAACGTTTACGAGAAATATGGAGCGCCATGTGAACAGCTGGATGAGAACGCCGCTCAGCGTGTATCCAGTAATTGTCCCTGCGTTAATAGCGACCTGGTTTATCCCGATCCCCTTGCCAAGATCCTTGGCCAAGAACGCGTCCGTGACGATGGCAACGCTATTGACGAACAATAAAGCGGCGCCGATGCCCTGGACGAGTCTGAAGGCAAGAAGCGCCTCAGCAGTAGGGGAAAGACCAGAGAGTAGAGATCCAAGGGTGAAGACTGCGAAGCCCATGTTGTAGAGCCGGACCCGTCCATGCATGTCAGCCCAACGACCAATCCCTACAAGGAGAACCGTGATCATCAAACGGTAGATTGTAATAATCCAGACACCAACCACCAGGTTGGTTTTCAGATCAGACACGACCTGTGGAAGCCCGACCACCACGATACTGGAGTCAAGAGTCGCCATGAAAATTCCCACGGTGGTAACGGTCAGAACAACCCACTTGTACTCCAAGAGAAACCGACACACAAACAAGCAGTATTTTTCCGAAGGAACGGAAAAACCGGAATATAAACCCCGGCCAGAAAACCCGTAAACCCGGACCACTCCTGCTATTCCACGATCTTACGGAAAACGCGAAACCCGCGAGATCTTCAAACTCTCGAACGAGACAAGCAAAGAAAACTCTTCAAACCTCAAAAATCCAGACCAGACTCGCCCATTATCAGCCCTGTTTTCGAATCTGGTGCCTTGTCCCTAAACTACATAGCAAATCGTTCTTGACGCCTCGACAAAACACCATGCGATCCACGCCTGAACTGTGCCCTGAACCGCCCGTCTCGCCCATAATCCCAGCCAGCCAGACAGCAAATATTCACGGGAGGAAGGGGGGTCTTGCACAGAGCATCTCGCGATGCAAAAGCGGTCCCTCCGAGCGCTCGGGAAAACAATCTTCACGATCCTATCCAGTCTCATGTAAGGCGAAAGCATTTCTTTAACAAGCATGGCGGGGAAGCGATTGATTCCAGCTTGAGCAGGCCCCAAACACGACTCGTCGACGAACTGTTCGCCCTAGACTCCCGGATCCGCTACGTTGCCCTCCTAGACCGGAACAGCAAACTCCTAGAATCACGTATGAGGTCGAACGTGATGAGCCTGACCCCAGAGACTTATGACCGGAAATTCATGGGAAGCGTCCCACCTATGATCCTGGACACGTTATCCCAGCTTGAAAACCAGTGCGGACCACTCGCACACATCTCCATACAATACCAGAAAGTCGACCTAGTCATCTTCCCCCACAACAACCAGATCGTCGCCATCAGCCTTGAACCAGGCCCCCTCGAACCTATACTCCGCAAACTCAGAGACAGCCTCAACCTGCACATCCACATCTAACCCATAAACAGCCAACTCCCCAAAACCGCAACCTCCCAGAAAGATGATCCGAACTCGACACAGAAGGTAGCGACCATTAGAAGCCGAAAGAGGAAAGATGCGGTGAAAGGTTATACAAGAATAGAGAAGCGGTACCCAGCATGCCACCAGAACCGAGGGAATCCTACCAGCAAGTCTTCAAGCTCCTACAAGCCCACCACGAATGGTTCTCAGGAGCCATCCCCCTCATAGCAAGCGAAAACATTCCCAGCCCCGCAGTCAAAGAAGCCATTCTCTCAGACTTCGGCAACCGCTACGCAGAAGGCTGGACGGGCGAAAGAGTCTACGCCGGCTGCCGATACATCGACCAAGTAGAACAGATCTGCATGGACCTCGCCAAAGATCTATTCCAGGTCGATTTCGCCGACGTCCGGCCGATATCTGGAGTGTGCGCAAACCTCGTAGCCTACACAACCTTCACGACACCAGGAGACACTATCATGGCACTAGCAATCCCGGCCGGCGGCCACATCAGCATGGGAAAGAAAGAGTTCGGAGGAACAGCAGGATCAGTACGAGGACTAAGTGTCGAGTACTTGCCGTTCGACACGGAAGAGATGAACATCGATGTTGACGCTTCTGAGAAGAAGATCAGGAAATTGGCAGCCGAGGGAAAAAAACCAACATTGGCGATGCTCGGTGGCTCCGTTCTTCCGTTTCCTCATCCGATCAAAGATCTTGCACCAATATTCCAAGAATACGGAACCAAAAGCTGCTACGACGCAGCCCACGTAGCAGGCCTAGTTGCAGGACACCAGTTCCAAGACCCGATGCACGAAGGCGTCGACGCAATGACCTGCAGCACCCACAAGACGCTTCCCGGACCACAGGGCGGACTGATACTCTCACATCTAGAAAACGCAGAGAAGATCAAGAAGGCAACCTTCCCAGGCAACGTCAGCAACCACCACCTCCACCATCTCGCGGGGAAAGCTATAATGTTCGCTGAGATGCTCGCCTACGGAAGAGAATACGCGGCCCAGATCGTCAAGAACAGCAAAGCCCTCGCCCAAGCGCTTCACGAGCTTGGATTCAAAGTCCTCGGGGAAAAAAAAGGCTTCACAAAATCTCACCTTCTAGTCGCGGACATTACCAAATATGGCGATGGAAAGACTATCGAGAAAAAACTGGAAGATGCCAACATCATACTCAACCGCAACCTTCTGCCCTATGATATCAAAGAAGGGCGACATTTCGAAGCTCCAGGCGGAATACGGTGCGGAGTGTCAGAAGTCACGAGGCTAGGAATGAAAGAATCAGAGATGAAGGAAATAGCCCAGCTAATGCATCGAGTTGTCGTCAAGGGCGAGGACCCAACAAAAGTAGGCAGAACCGTAAATGAGTTCCGAAAAGGATTCACAAGAGTACACTATGCTTTCGATTCCACCAGAGACGCTTACGAGTACGTCCAGCTGCGATAACCAGGCCACCCTTATTACAGACCATCCCTCCCGAACGCAGGAAGCAGAGGATACTAGTTGAGCACCAAGCGGGAGAAAAGACGCCGAGACGAAGCACCGATGCCCGCTGCAAGCGCGGGGCTCTTGCGCTTTTTCGAAGAAGATACCCCGGGAATCAAACTTAGCCCCCAACTCGTCGTCATATCCGGCGTAGGACTAGTAGTCCTCGCCCTCATCGCATATTTCCTTCTACCCGTCACCTGACCCAGCTAGGGTCTCGGTTGGAACACTAGTAGTCCTCAAACAGTTTTCTCTGGTTCATAGTGGGAACCGCTCTCGCGTCAACCCCGAGTTCGGACCTTACTGTTCGTCTCAGCTGCTCAGCGAACCCTGTGAAAATGTACACTTCTCCGGGCCGGCACGCTTTGATAAAGGATACAAGCTGCCCGAAATCAGCATGACTGCTCAACGGGAAAGCCGCTTCACGCCCTCTCAACGACAGAGCCCAGCCTGTGGCAAAAGCCCTCGCCGCCTTCCTCCCAATACTCCTCCTGTCGCCTGGAGTCGTAATGTAAACGCATGGCTCTTTCTCCAAGATCTCCCTCCCGTCAGCGGAGTCTGCGGATAGCCAACTCAACGAGTGGCCACCCTTCCGGTAGGCCTCATTCACTCCATCGAGACGCGGATTAACAATGACGCGTAGGTGCGTGTAGACGTTGAAGAGGCGAACCATTTCTTGTGCCTTGCCAGCAGCGTAAACGTGTAGACAGGGAACGCAACCTTGCTTTATCATCTCCACAGCCCACTCAACAACACCTGCGTAGATGGTCTCACGAGATGGAAAACGGTAGATCGGCGAGCCGTACGTAGCCTCGATCACGAGAACGTCACACCGGTGAGGCTCGGCCGCTTTTGTTGTCAAGGTATCAACGCAGTTAATGTCTCCCGTGTACAGAATCGAGGTCGCTGGCGTGTGGACAAGAAACTGGGCAGATCCCAGCATATGTCCCGCGTTTAATGCTCTAATCTCGACACCATCGATCGAGACTTTGCGGTTCAGGTCGATCGCGGCGAAGTTAGAAACTGGGTGGTTGTTCAGAGCAGTGTGGATATTTTTCGTCTCGACAGTTGACTGTTTCAGGCCCTTGTGTCCGAATCCGCGAGTGTGATCGCTGTGAGCATGAGAAACGAAAACCCTTGAAGTCTGCGGGACTCTCCGAAGCTTGACGGGGTCCATCAAGATCGTTACTCCGGACGCGGCGACCATGAGCCCGTCGAGCCAGGCCACTTTATCGCCGTGCGCTGGGCTTTCCCTCCGAAACCGACTCCAGCCTTTGAATAGCGTCCAAGTGCAAGAAAATATCACCTTTAGGCTCCCGGTTCACGATCTGAGGAATGGGGCTAACAACTGTAGAACGGAGAATTACCGCTTCAGACTCCGTTAACCAGACTCCGGGTGGCTCGTGCGAGACAACCGCAAGCAGTCCCTCGTAGCCGAAATCGCGGTTAATCACTGCCAGTACTCTCTTCCCGACCAGCCTCTCCAGCATGTGAAAAACTGTCGGATTTACTGCGGACATGTGATGCAGATCGCTGCTCCGAAGAGGCGTTGACGTTCCACGTTCGGTCCCTTAAAAGCAGGGTGGACAAGCATTCTGAAACTCGAATGACCGCGCTACGAGGAGTCCTCTCGTCAAACCCACTCTGGTTTGGCAAGGTTAATCTTGCAGGAACGAGCTCGCTACAAACAATTGACACTGAGGCCACCATGTCAAAGACACTTCCCGAGACTGAGATCGACGACGGATTCGAAGATGAAGAGCCAGCTCCAAATATTGTGCGGATTGGCAAGAAACCGACGATGAATTACGTGGTTGCTTGCGTGACGCTGTTCAATACCGGAGTGCCGGACGTGATGGTGAGAGCTCGTGGCCAGTCGATTAACAAGGCTGTCGAGACAGTCGAGATGCTCAGGAGGGCTTTCTTCAAAAACGTGCAGATCCATCTGGTAAATATTGGGACTGAAGAGGTTCAGCGAGAGGATGGCTCGATTGCAAGTCTCTCCACGATCGAGATAACTCTCGGAAACTGAGCCCAACATAGGCCGGATAATCTGCGCAATCTTATTAGTGGCAGAGAGGTGAGCACGTCCTCACCGATGCCAGCGGCGAAATATCCGAAGATCGTGGTTACTCCTCCAGGTCCAAAGGCCCGAGCCTTGCTCAAAGAGGACGAGTCTCTGATCTCTCCTTCTCTCGTTAGATTCTACCCACTCGCTGCGGACTCGGGTCAGGGATGCATCGTAAAGGATGTTGATGGAAACGAGTTTATCGACTTCAATTCTGGCCTTGTCTGTCTCGCAGTAGGCCATTCCCATCCGAAAGTCGTTGGTGCCATAAAGGCTCAAGCGGAGAAACTGATTCACTATTCATGGACCGACTTCTATTATGAAAAAGTTGTTCAGCTGTCGAAGGAACTTGTCAAGATAACTCCAGGGAACTTCCAGAAGAAAGTGTTTCTCAGTAATAGCGGGACCGAGGCTATTGAGGCCGCGATGAAGCTTGCAAAGTGGCATTCGCGAAAACACAGTTTCCTCAGCTTCACAGGCGCGTTCCACGGAAGGACACTTGGAGCGCTGAGTCTTACCGCGAGCAAGCCTGTGCAGCGCCGACACTTCTTTCCGATGGTTCCAGGTGACACTCACGTTCCCTTCGCGTACTGCTACAGATGCCCGTTCAAGATGACTTACCCAGAATGCGACATGTACTGTGTCGACTTCATACAGGAGCAGGTCCTAGACAAGTATCTGCCGCCGGAGGATGTTGCGGCGTTCTTCATCGAACCCATTCAGGGAGAGGGCGGATACGTTGTTCCTCCGCCAGAATATTTCAAGCGGCTGCGGAAGCTGTTGGACAAGAATGGGATTCTGATGGTCGATGATGAGGTGCAGGCTGGGATGGGGCGGACTGGGCGCTGGTTTGGAATCGAGCACTGGGGTGTCGAGCCTGATGTTCTTTGTACATCGAAGGCTTTGGCGTCAGGCATGCCTATTGGTGCTACTGTTGCGAACTCTGATCTGATGGACTGGGAAGGTGGATCCCATGCAAACACTTTCGGCGGGAATCCGGTGTCATGTGCCGCGGCGATAGAGGTGATCAATGCGATCCGGGATGAGCACCTCCTCGAGAACGCAACGAAACAGGGAGACTACCTGATCAAACGGTTGAAGGAGATGCAAGAGAAATACGATATCATCGGCGACGTTAGAGGGAAGGGATTGATGATTGGCGCGGAGATCGTGAAGGATCCCAAGACGAAAGAGTCCGGTGATAATGAGGCGCACGAGATCATGATGAAGTCCTTCCGGCGTGGACTTGCTATGATCACGGCGGGTCACTCGACTCTACGAATCGCGCCGCCGCTGATCATCTCGCGGGATCTCGTCGACTCCGGACTAGAGATTCTAGAGATCCTCTAGAAATCCTGTTTGGGTTCTTCTCCACGGTAGGTATCCGTTCTGAGGACGCGAAAGAAGATCCACAAAAAAAACTCACGAGATCTCTTTTCGAGAAAGGCACTCTTGCAGCAGAGGGTCGGAGGGTCGGGGCATGTTCCAGATTCGAGATCAGGGCTGAAAATAGGCGAGTTTGGCGACTGGAATCCAAGAACCGGCCTGGGCGATAGGTTGCGGTCACCGAGTCTTCGGGCGTTCATGCGAGACTTTTGGCCTGGTTAATTCCTTATCGTTATGTTCTGACTTTACCAGACTAGAAACTGTCAATCCAGAGTTGGCGAACAAGACAAAGACGAAGAACGATAACCTCCTAAATATGCGGCGAGAAGGAGCATGGACCATGGACGAAACGGTTCTTCCTCTTGTGGAACCTGATCTTGTCGGAATCTGGAGGAAGAACGTCTGGTGGTTCGGTTTCCGCTGGCCGTTCAGCATGGTCCTCTTCTCCTGGGTCACGGTCGCGTCAGCACTGGCTCCCGAGTTTCACCTTGACCGTTATCTGTTGACGATGCTGGCAGGATTCTTCGGCCTCGTCATCGGAGCACACTATATCGACATAACAGCGAGCAAAGACAAGTACCTCCCCTACTTCCCAAAGATGAACCGGGAAGCGATCAGGACTGTCGGCATTCTCGCTGTCCTGGCTGGCATGGCCGTGGGAGTCTACATGTCACTCCTCTACTCCCCATGGTTCCTAGTGTTCGTGATCATAGGTGGATTCTTCGCTCTCTTCTACCCTATCGAGAAACCCAAGTGGCTTCACACCTATCCTGGTTTTGGGTTAGCCTGGGGTTTCATGCCCAGCTTGGCAAGCTACTACATTCAAGGAACGCGAATAGATCTGTTGGGCCTAGGCTTGGCGGTCTTCCTTGGAATAACAGTGGTCGAAATGCATCACATGGCCGTGCTGACAAACGAGAAAGAATATGGCGCCGACCTGACGAAGAACGCCCGGCTACTCTTGAAGATCCATAGAACAGCAGCCTACTCGATCGGACTAATCCTACTAATATCACGACTAGTGGGATGAATTCTCGCAAGGAGAGGAATGAAGAAACCATCTAGTCAACTTGAATCGACCGGACCGAGTAGATCGCGTTCCAATAGTTCTGGGAGTCATAAACCAATGGCCCTACGACGTGATCTGATCGCCGACGGAAGGAACTGAAACCGTGGCTTGGTCTCGGGAGTCAGCTCCAACACTAGCCACCCGCTCTGGTGGTTGACATTTCCAACGTCGAGCAGCTTCTCGTACTGAGGACCAAGGCCAAGATCGATTTGCCAGTCGCCATCGTCCTAGAGGTTAACGGATTCTACCATTCCACTCCCCACCTGGCAGTCTGAGATGACTCGCAAGCGGAGAGGATTTGATACTCCTTCCAAAGGATTACCCTTCCGACATTCGGGCGACGGGGGCGAGGCTACTCGCTGAGGAGCGGACCGGCTTGCAACATTAAAGCGGACGATGAGGAGCGCGGCCGCCACCATCAAGAATATCGGGATCGAAAGATAGCGTCGTCGAAACCTCACGTTGACCGTGCCGAGATTTCTTGACATCCTCATTTAACAGTGTAACATGGGGTTTCCCCTGCGAACAACGTCCCCGATTGCCTATATCTTGGCGGCGCCCTTTGAACCTAAGATAGCGCAGAGCTCTTCTTCAACGGTGCCGAATTTTTTCGGGGTCTCAATAAATCTTCCAATTTCCTTCCAGTTCTTGTCATAAACGATTATTGTAGGGATCGCTCGAATATTGAACTCTTCAGCCATGTCCCGGTAAGCGTCATAGTCCACGACGCGGGCCTGCAGCATGTTGTTCTTTGCCATTATCAACGACTTTGCGAGGCCGGGAATATACGCGACACAGTCAGAGCACCAGTCTGCTGAGAAAACAATCAGATGATGTTTCTCGTCGACCCTTTCAAGCGTGTCAATCGAGCTGGCTTTGGGATGGTACTCCTGGAGTCGGCGTTTCATCGACTGGCGGGACTTCTCAACTTTGATTTCGTTGATGTAGTCGAAAGGGTCTTTCCCCACTCTTAGCGCCATCATAGGCTTTCAGCAGAATTTCTATGTTTTCTCGATTTGAGTTAGGAACACAGTCGACGCTTCCAGCTCTCCATTAGATGACTGTCGGGCCTTGATTCCTGTCAATCTTATGGCGTCTCCCATTCTTAGACTCTCCACAAATTGAGCATGATTATCCCACAGGGCGACCCTGATCTTACCCGTAGCGTCTTCCACCCTAATATTTGAGACCCTTGTTCTCCGACCTTCCCTCGTCTCTATCTCTCGAGGATCAGTTCGCTCGACCACCACTCCACGGGTAGTGTACAGCTTGGGACCAGGTTTGATTGATGCGATAGTCACGGGAGGAGGAGACTCGATGCTGACAAGAGGCTCTTTTGTTATAGAGGACTTTGATCCAGCGTTTAGGTAGACCATTCCGTTCCTCTCTGTGATCCACGGATTCTTGATTGTGATTATGCTTCCTTCTCCCATGGAAAGAACTGTCTCCGTGTTATCATCCCAGAACTTCGCCATTGTGAGACCTTCCTCGTTCTCGCACAAAGCCCACGCAGGCCCGTTCTCCCCTCTGCTCTTCTGTAGCTTTCTAATACGAACCCGCACGGTTTCGGGAGATATGGTTGCTGGTGGGCTCTCTTGGGATAGGGTAGAGCTAAGCGCGGGTCCTGTAGGAGAGGTTTTGCTCAAGACTTCGATGTTGCTTCGAGATCCAAGGTGAAACTCGACTTCCCCTGCAAGTCCCAACCTGGTGTAACCATGTGCAAGACGGAGCCTGGACCCGGTTCCGAGCTGTTCTTTCTCGACGATTTCTGCTAAGGAGTCCCAGAGGACGCAGGTAATCTGTCCGGAACCATCTTTCAGTTTGACTCTTACTAGTCTGCCGACGGACCCGTCGGACCGCTGGAACTCGCGCAATTGGCTAATGGAGAGTATTTCTCCTGAGATGGTCGCGTCGGATAGTCCTGCTTGGACGCTGGAAATCCGTTGATCTGAAATGTTGACTGCCTCTCCCGATAGACCGGCAAGTTGCTGGGCAAGGAGTCGTGTTGCTCCTTCGTCGGATAGGAGACCATGTGAATCCTGTTTCTTGCGTTCGATGAGAGAGAGGAGTTCTTCTCTGGGCATGCCGGGGTTTTTTGCTAGTATGTGATTGAGGAGATTTTCAGAAGGCTCTGTCATGCAGGTTCTAGTCCCAGAACATTCGGGTACGCTCGAACTCTCGCTCCGCCCTTAGAACGCTCAGGTATAAGTCATCTTCTCTCGCTAACCGGTTTCTCAGAATTCGAGTCGCGGTTGTCGGTCCGACGCCTCTAGCTGCGAGAACTATGCCGGCTCTCTTTCCATAATTCTGAATCAGCCCGGCAGATCGCCATGCTGTCATCCATTCTTTCTCTTCTTCAGGACTTAACTTGCTTCCTCTCTTTTTCTTGTTAATTATCGGGCCGAGTGCATCGTTGCTTCGATATGTTGCAGCGATCAAGGACGATCGACATTTTGGACACCGAACGACTTCTCGGAGAGTATCGACCCCTCGTATGCTGTCCCATTGCCCGCAGTTCATGCAGAGTAGTCGCAGGTTGGTGGAGAGCAATCTGCTCTTCACGACCTCGATGATGGAAGCTTCTTCGACTGCGGGTCTGAGTAGACCGTGCGGGACGATCCTGTCAAGAATGGGAAGAGCAAATGGGGTGCATTGACCCACATCCCGAGTAGTTTCGATCGCGATCTCCCCGGATCCAACCCTCTCAAGAACTCTCCTGGCGCCTTTGACATCGAGTTTCTCTGTGAAGAGTTCTCTACGAGCCTCGTCATTAGCGATAGAGCTCTTGAAAATGTCGACTAGGAGTCTTGCTTGGCGAGCTTTGTACTCTGCTTCTCGGCTCACAGCACCGAGCCGGCGGAGGACGTGCCAATGCCTCCAAGCGAAGAGGTCCGAGGCGTCGATTGTGTCTCCAACAATCTTCTCCATATCGTCAGGGGAGAGTTTTCTGAACTCTTCTGCAACCAACAACGCGCTAACTGGTCGAGGGAAGATTAGGGCGAATCGATACTGGTCGACCTGTGTGCCGATGTTTGATCCCAGGCGGGACCCGAATAGGGCGGCCATAGCGGTGGCGAGGGTCTCGTTGACTAAATTTCCGAAGCAGGAATGTATTACCACGCTGTTCTCGAAGCTTTCGACCAGGACCAGTTGGTCGGAAGGAATCGGAGCCTGACGCTTCTGAGCGGAGAGAGTGGACTCTACCCGGTCAACCTCACCTTGCTCAAGAAAGCCGTCGAGTACAATTCCATGCGAGAGGAGTCTACGGGCACGTCCAACTTCTTCGGCAACGTCAATCTGGACAGGAATCATATCTCCCTCCCAGCCCGGAATGGCGGTCAGGCTTGGAGGGGCTGCCTCCACCTCTACATGATACTGTTCCTCGTCGACTGAGAGCACTTTCCATGTCTGGCCGTGGAGGATGAATTCTGTTCCGCTTGCACATCTGCGGGCGACGAAGTCTTGGTCGAGGCTTCCGATCCGTCTTTTCCGGAAAAAGTCGAATACAGTATACTTCTGAACGTCAGGTATGACAGAGAGGTTTGTGAAATAGTACTGAATCGCCTTCGGGTTGCGGGCGGTAAGGAACTGGTCGAACTTTCTCAACAGTCTCAACTCATCGAGCTGCCCGATAACACGACTGAGTTCTACTGGATTGATCTCGCGGAACGGGTAAGAGCGGTGAACGACTTCGCCGATCTCCTCAACTGTCATTCGACCTTTCTGAAGTAGCAGGCCGATTATTTGATGGGCGAGAACATCGTACGCCTTCTCATGAATGATTGGCCGTTCGAGCCTTCCTTCCCTGGCTCGCTGGATCAGAACCGCGGACTCTAGAATGTCGTCCGTGTTGATGGTGAGAATGACTCCGCGCGAAGTTCCACCTAGGGTGTGTCCGCTGCGACCGACTCGCTGGACAAGACGTGTCGTCTCTCGTGGCGATGTGTATTGAATGATGAAGTCGACGCTGCCGATGTCGATTCCGAGCTCAAGAGAGCTTGTGCAGATCAGTGCTTTGAGTTTTCCTTCTTGGAATTCTTTCTCTGCTTCTTCCCGCAACTCTCGCGACAGAGAACCATGGTGTACTCGTACAGGGATGCCGGCCCCGATTGCCTGAATCTGGGCGGCTAACGCTTCCGCATGCTCTCGCGTGTTGGTGAACACGAGGGTGGACTTGTGGGATTGTATGATGCCGAGTATCATTCGAGCCCTAGAAACCGTTGACGCTGGGAGGCCGAGGTTGACAGACTCTTTCTGATCTCCTGCGCTAGGATGGACAGAGCGGACGCTGATCTGAAGCCCCCGTGTTTCATCGGAACGTAGTACCGTTACTATTCGTCCTGATCCAACTAGGAACTGGCCGATGCGCTCTGGCTCTCCGATTGTGGCGGAGAGTCCGATTCTCTGAAACTCAACGCCAGTGAGCTCTCTGAGTCGTTCTAAAGCAAAGGATAGTTGGACCCCCCTCTCATCGGTCGCTAGTTCGTGGACTTCGTCAACGACGACCCATCGGACCGAGCGGAGATGCTCTTTCATTCTCTTCCCGATCAGAATTGCTTGGAGGGTTTCAGGGGTTGTGATCATCACGTCCGGCGGGTTCTTTGCCTGTCGTGATCTCGCGCTGATCGGAGTGTCTCCATGTCGGACCTGGATTTTGATGTCGAGATCCTTTCCCATCTCCTCAAGTCTACGGAGAAGGTCTCTGTTGAGAGCACGGAGCGGGGTTACGTAGAGAACTGATATGCCACGTGGCTTTCCCTCCGCTCTAGCTTCGATTAACCTGTCGAGAACTGGGAGGATGGCCGCGAGAGTCTTGCCCGTCCCGGTTGGAGCGATCAGTAGAACGTTTTCGCCGCTGAGAATTGCCGGGATGGCCAGTTCCTGGATCGGGCTGGCTTCTAGGAAACCTTCTTTCTCAAGCCTTTGTAGGACTGGGGGCTTAAGGGTTGAGAAGGCCGACTTCCGCATCTACTCTACTAATCGTCCTCTAGGACGATTTATTCTTCTTCTTCGACTTTCTTCTTCGATTCGCCTGGACGTTCAGCCGCGATGTAGAGGAAGATCAGGATCAGTGTGACAAAGCTGAAGATGTACAGCAGAAGCTGGAGCAGGGCAAATTCCTGGTCTGGTGGAAGGCTGTAGGACATATCGGCTCGCTCGGCCTCGTTCTCGCAGAACGCCGGAAACGGCTACTAAAACCTTGACATTACTCGCGAGTAGAGATCGAGGTCAGCTTCGAAGTAATCTCTGGGTAGCGTGAATCAGTCATATCGATCGCGTCATGCTTGCTCATGGCCTCGGAGAGCTGTTGAGCGATGATGTGATAGCATAATTGTTTCTTGTGCTCCATTACCCGGAAATAATAATCGTCGCAGGTGCAGAACAAGCTATCCGGGAGAACCTGATAGTCTCGACCCCGACCGGCTACAACCCAGATCGTTCTGCCACTGGGCGAAAACTGGTACTTCCGAACTTTTCCAGCTTCCACTAGCCCGAGCGCTTGCTGGAACCTTTTCTGGAATACAGTTGTTAAGCTCTGCTTCTGTTCTTCGGAGAAGATACTGGTCCGGCCTATTTCCTGGCACGCTCCTTTGAGTATCCTGTTTTCGTTTACGATAGGTGACGAACTAGTTCCCTACAGGGAATGGTTGTCATGTGCTAAGAATACCTTTTCATTGGACAAGGTCAATTTCGAATTAGCGGGCATTCTAGTGGCTGACGATGTCATTGTGAAACCAGTGGCCGACCAACCGGCTCTTCTCCTAGAACGTAAGGGAGAGCGGGTTCTGGTAATCGCTGACTTGCATCTCGGCTGGGAGGTAACTTTGGCGCGCCAGGGAATACATGTTCCCTCTCAAGTGCCACGGCTGCTTGACAAGCTTCGAAAGATCCTGGCTGAAACCCATCCCCAGCTCCTAGTATTATTGGGGGACGTGAAACATGCTGTTTCGAAGGTTGAGCTGGAAGAGTGGAAATACGTTCCAGAATTCTTCGACAGCCTCGTCGAGATCATACCTGATGTAGAAGTTGTGCCGGGAAACCATGATGGTAACCTTGAGCCGCTGACGCCGTCGTCGGTTAAGATCAACAAGTCCAACGGGATGGTTCTTTGGGATACTGTTGGATTATTCCATGGCCACGCTTGGCCTGCGCCGCCGCTCCTTGGTTGCAAATTTCTCGTCATGGGCCACTTGCATCCTGTGGTTGTCTTCAAAGACCCTTTGGGGTTCAGGATCACCCGGCAGGCCTGGGTGAGGGCGAAGAGTGATGGAGAGAAGCTCGCGGCAGGAGTCCTGAGGCGTGAGGACGCGAAGTTCGAAGGGAATGCTGCGGAAGAGGTGAAGAAAAAATTCGGGGTGTCAGTTTCCGACGCTGACTGTGTCATTATGCCATCATTCAACGATTACCTCGGCGGACAGCCGATCAACCGGAACTATCAGGAGGGATGGACAGAGTTGTACAAAGAGTACATGGGACCGGTCTTGCGTTCAGGAGCGGTGGACTTTGAAAATGGCGAGGCGTACTTGTTTGATGGCACGTTTCTCGGTAAGGTTCAGGATCTGCGACGTCTAGCCCAGTAAAAATCTCGATTGCTAGTTTTGTTCGCGGGGTGCGAGCCTGGCGAGAATCTTGCTCGTGTCTCCGCCGTTGAGCTTGGCGATCTCTCGAAGAAGATCATAGTAGGATCTGACGTGTCGCTTTCCGTCACGGCCATGGTATAGGCTTACATTAGCATACATTGTAGTGACTAGTTCGTGGTTGTACATTGGATATTGTGTGTCGCCGAGGCCTAGTTCGCCTAGTTGTTGGCTGATGGCTCCTTCGCGGAGCTCTAGGACTTTCCGGCCTTTACGTTGGCGGTTTCTGTTCTTTAGTCGTGTTCCTTCTATGCGGCAGTCATCGCTGCAGTATTTCTCGGAGAACCAGCCTAGGAATTTGCGTTTGCAGACGACGCATGTCTTGAGGACTTTCTTGTCGACAGCCATGTTATTCTAACCGTGTGTCTTTGGTCCCGTATCCCTTCGTTTGTTGAATATATGGTAGAGAGGTCCCGGTATAAAACTGGCATGCCTCCCACGGCCCATAACCGGCACGGACGATCGATTGACCCTGCCTCGTACTACGCAAAAATCATCGTCTCATCAATCTCGCCGATTCACCTTTTTGTCAGAAACAAAAGAGTCGAAGAGATGGATTGGGAAAGGTAAGAGCTAAAGCAACATCACACTTTGGGGACAACAAGGGGCTGTCGGATAGCCAGGTCTAGAGGACGATAATATCCTCGATGCGTCCGGACAATCCGCGTGGCTTGGGAGCAATCTGACGCGCCAGGAACCCACGAAATCGCAGGTTCAAATCCTGCCAGCCCCACCATCACATCCTTCCTCTTCATAGCGTACCGACCAATTCACGAAACGCTTATGAAAATGTCTGAGGATGTCATCCCCCATGCCAAGCGAATTAGTAGCTGACAAGATCAGGAATCGAGCGGTGCCAGCCCTAGCTGTCCACGATGGAGAGCGAGCGCTTGATTTCTATGCAAAGGCGTTCGGTGCAAAGGAGGTTTCTCAGCGGACACCGTGGGAAGGAAAGATTGGTCATGCGGAGATCGAGATCGAAGGCGCGCAAGTGATGCTAGCCGACGAATTCCCGGCCTTCAACAAGAGTCCCAGGACTCTCGGCGGGACGCCAGTCATCATCCACATCGATGTGAAAGATGTTGATTCGTTCTTCAAACGGGCGGTTGCGGCCGGCGTGACGGTCCTTCAACCCATCAAAGATGAACCGTACGGGAGAATCTGCAGGCTGCAGGACCCATTCGGACACGTGTGGCGCTTCAACACCCCACCTAATCAACACCACTGAACATCCGCGACAAGCGCCTCGCGAGACTCTCAGCCATCAACTCTTCAAAGTCGACGGTGGCGCAGAGAGACCATTTTCACTGTCAAGTTGAGAGAAATACCGGGAAGATGAAAATTATTCATCCTGTTCTGTATGGAGGGGTGGAAACTTTTTGGTAATGCCGTCGATCAGACTATCGGGTTGGCTTTGCTCAGGGTCGGCGTAAAGAAAGTAACACAAATGTAGTCGACCCCGTAAAGTCGGGCCGAAACATGTCAGATGATCATTCCCAAGTGGAAGTTGACGGTGAGCATCATAGTTTCCAAGATAAGTTGTTGGAAGGACTGGTTGGAAAATGGCGGGTAGATGGGAAAATTGCTGGTCAGCGGATAGAACAATATTGTGAAGCCGATTGGGTTCTCAACCATCAATTCCTCAGAGTCAATTTCATAGATTCTGCATCGAGGAATCGTAAGACCAAGGACAATTCTAGCCGTGCCGAGTACGAGGCGATGGTCTTCATTGGTTATGATAACATGAGCGAGCGATACGTGGTCCACTGGATCGATGTCTTTGGCGGACGCTTCTCGGAGACGCTTGGGTTCGGTGCCGCGAAAGGTCGCGATTCGATAAGGCTTGTATTCGAGGGTCCTTCAGGTCCTCTTCACAACACGCTAACATGGAACCAGAAGGATGGATCTTGGTCCGTCCTGATAGAGCAGAAAGACGGTAACGGGAAGTGGACAGTTTTCACAGAAGAGACTCTTCGAAAGACAAAGTGAAGGGACCATGCGACTCGTGAAGGAGATCGAGGTAGGTCGCGGGGGAGCTCTGAAGGCGGGCTACTCTACGCCAGGAATCGTCCGGGACAAGGCGTTCGAGTCAACCCACCGATACATCATTGTTTCACGAACTCGAGCTTCTGGTGGCGCGATGTCGGGCTGGCACCACCATGGAACACGACACTTGTACGGTTTCCAGGCCGCTGGTCGGATGCGGTTGGAGTATGGCCCGAGACGGGTCGACGCTGTCGTGGTAAGACCAGGTGACTTCTTCCACATTCCGCCCCGACTCGTGCATCGAGATGTCAATCCAGATAAAGACCGAGAGTTTGTCGTCGTGAATATTCTTGTTGGCAGAGGCGAGCCCGTGATCAACGTCAAAGGTCCTCAAGGCGGACGGGATGGGGAGAGTGTGAAGAGAGGCGGCGAGTTTCGTCGGCCGAGACGAGGAGTGCAGAAGCAAGAACCCGTCAGTTACTTGCCTAGGAAATAGGCACCGACGATGGCTATGACGAAAAAGACAGCGAGCACGAGGTAGCCGAAGTATCTAGCTATCATTTTTTTTCTTTAGAAGCGGTCTCGTTTGTCGCTCCCGACAGAGTCAAGTGTTCTCCGGCTATTTGGGCGTAGCGCGTACAAGTGGAAGTTCTTGTGAGCCTTTGTAACACTCTACTATCCACGCGGGGGCCGCGTGGACTTTTAGGGAAGAGGCGATTGAAAATAAAGGGGGGAATGGGAGAATATGGCCTGTAGGTTTGGATCTCTGTCTTCAGCTGTTGCTCGTTTCGGCATCTACTTGTGGCAGGATAGGATGAAGGTTGTTGACTTTGGCAGAGCGAGTGATTGGACGCCTGATCCTCCGGGGATACCGTTCCAAACTGTGGCTTGTGCAGAGTAAACTCCACTAGAGCATATCGGAGGTGTGAAAGTTGTTCCGAGTCCGACTGTGACCGACTGTCCTGAGCTTAGTGTTTGTAGGAGGCTGTATCCAACGAATATTGTGTTGCCGGTGCTGCTGGTGAATTGGACTTGGAGGTAGGCGCCTGAGATTGATGGCGACCATCATTGGTTGACTACTTGAGATCGAACTGTGACCTGTAGTCTTGACCAGAAACGATCCCGGAAGAAGGAACACGATTGCTAACGCGATGGTGATGAGAATCTTGCGTAGCTGTTGACCCTGCATAAGTCGCCGAGAAATACAGAGAGTGCACTTAAGGAAAATTCCGCACACCGAAAATTTCGAAGACCGATAATATTGCCCGGCGATACAAGTTGAGAAGTGCTGGACAATAGATTTCGACTCTTGAGGTTTTCTCTCGAAGTCGGTCTGAACTGAAGGAGGTTGATCGTTCGTGCAAAGAGGGGATTGGTCCTGGTCGTTGATTCTTAATCGGTGGCGTTGAACGAGAGCCTTGAACGGGCTCTCTTAGCTGAACCTTCTGGACATCAAGTACCAGAAGGTTCCATATGCTTTTGCGGCGCGCTTTCTTTCTTCGAAGCGCATGGTCATGAAGGATTCGTGGGCTCTTGCACGTCTCATTGTGAGGCGGATAGAGCTTTCTCTGACCAGGACTCTGGCGTTATTATTTTCCTTCATAGCCGTATTTCCTCTCGGCCTTTGGCCACCGGTCCTGTATTTCACTCAACGATTTGAACAGGAGAGCGGCTACGAGTGATTTTTATCAACTAACTGTGACGAGAAAAAGTAGAAACGACCGGCTCACCTAGTCCCATTAAGCCAAAGCGGGTAGCGTAGACGGGCTTTGTCATCGAAGAATAGGAAAGTCCGCAACATTGGATTCCTCTGGCACCTAGAAGAGGCGCTTCCTGAGTCAAGATCGAAGAACAAGGGTACGATCAGGGCAGCACTGCCAAAGGGACAGAGGACTTCTGAGAAAAATTATTGTTGAAGCCTACCTACCTGAATGGTCGTGGTGGGTTAGGAAAATTGGCGGAAAGGAAAAAGCTCGTGACGATCTAATGTCCTACGTAAGCGAGTTCCTGCGAGACCGCAAGAAGCGCATCTTCGTCGCTGAGGAAGGTGGAAAGATAATTGGATTCAGCGGCGCCGCCAAATACAATAGAGGTACCGGGACGATAGGTTATGGGGTCGCAGTCTTGCCTGGTTTCGGCAAAAGAGGAATCGGTTCAATATTGCTGCTCGCCGCTCTTGATTGGCTAAAGAAATCTGGGGTAAGATTCGTGACGCTGGAAGAGGAAACTTTTGGCTTTGCGAACCAAGACACTCCCGCCATGGTCCTTTACAAGAACCTCGGGGGAAAAGTAATCAGCGATCAACCTGTAACAAAGTGATCGAGTAGCCACCCGAGTCAACAAACCCGAATAGGATAGTTCTATGAGAGTAGAACGACGTCTGCGCGATGATCTCTCTTAATGCGCAGAGAGACTTGATTTTTTCCCAGGCACAGGTATGAGAAGAATCAGCAGGACGCTTCCACCTACGATTCCTGTGAAGTAAATGTAGATGCATGGTTTGGCCAGTACTTGCCAATCAATTCCGGGTCCGGTAGCGACACCGCTTGAGTCGCAGCCGTATAGGGTCTGGTATGTGACAGCACCATATGTCCCCGCGGCAACGACGGCGGTGGCGAGAAGTATCAGGACAATTCCTCGGCGGCTGAGTCTAGCGATGCGCATTGTGCGCAGTAGATTTTCGGTGATGCTTTATCAATTTACTAATGGCCGCGGACTCAGCGAACTACCGTGAATGTGAACTGGTTGCTTCGCGAAGTCACGAGGGTGATCGTGTAGCTATAACCGGCGGTGAATGTGAACGGAGTACCGGAAAGCGTGCAACCGGAGCAGCTCGACCCGATCGTCACAGATACTGGAACAACTTGGTTAGGAGCTATAGTGGGGCCAGAATACGATAGCTGTGCATACTGGTTTCCGGATGCGTCTTGCACATAATAGCTGATGAACTGGACGGAAACTCCTCCAGTGTTCCGCAGGTACAAGGTCAAGTTTGTGCCGGAGGCGAAAGAAGACGAGTCCAGGTTGAGAGCTTCCTGAGCAGACAGGACGAACGTGTAGGCGAACTGGTTGTTGTACCCCGTGACCAATGTTATCGTGTAGGTGTTGCCGTCGGTGAACGTGAAGGGTGAGCCTGAGAGGACGCAAGAGCCGCAGCTTGCTCCAATCAGGATGTTTGCCGTTCCGACCGCGTTGGGAGCGATCACCGGGCCGCTCCAATTTGATAGAGTGTACTTGTCGCCGCTCGCATCTGTGACAAAGTATGAGACGAGGCTGGTGGTAACGGTGCCTGTGTTCCGAAGGTTGAGAGTCGCGCTTGTAGGTGAGTTGAAATTGAAGTATTCCAGGTTGAGCGATTCAAAGCCGCTGACAGGGGTCACCGAGAGTGAGACTTGGACATTGTGGCTCAGTGGACCGCTGACTCCCGTGATCATGATCACGTAGCTTCCCGCTGTTGAGTTAAACGCGTTGACGAAATAGTTGGTTGAATTAGTCCCGCCTGCTGGTAGACGGAGGGAGGTAAGGTTCAGAGAAACACTTGGAGTGTTGATTCCGGAGGGAAAGATGTTCACGGTCAAGGCTACGTTTCCTGAATAGCTGAGAATACTCGACACGGTCAATGCTGCGCTGAGAGATCCTCCCTGAGTTGTTGTCAACGAAGAGAGATTCGATGAGAGAGCGAAGTCGGGAATTGGAGGCGGCGGCGGTGGGTCTATTCTTGCCGAGACGGTTATCGAGTGCGAGACAGCGTTTGCTTTTCCCTGGACTGTTAAGCTGTAGTTTCCCAGAGTTGTGGAGCTTGTTGTTACAATAGTTACTGAGAAGGACGCGGGCTCGCCAGGCGTCAACTTGACAGACGACTGGCTTGTCGTCACGACCGGAGGATTGGCACTCGTCGTTATCGCGGCGGTGACGCTCACGTCACCACTTAGATGATTCAAACTCGCCATTGTTATCGAGACGGAACGGCTGTAGCCCTGTTGGATGATAACCGAGTTGGAGTCGGATGAGAGGGAGAAGTCGCCTTTAGGTCCTAGTCCGAGAATGGAACCGAACACGGAACCGCTGAGCGGTGTTAGTCCGAAGCCGACGATTAGTAGACCTGCTCCGGCTAGTGCTGTCAAGAGCACGGACAATAGTCGGACGTGCCTTCGAATATTCATGATTACTAGGGTTTCGCTCCGGTTTTCTATAGGAAATATGTTACTCCTGCCACCAGGCCTAGACAGTCGCAGGGACCAGATCTTTAGGGCTCGCCGAGCCGGTCCAAGATAGACCGCTGGGCCATTGCGCTGGAAGAGTCTTCAGGGTTCTGTTAACTCTTCGTCGGTTGAGTTAGCTTCGGGGCATCGACTCCGGGGATTACCGTAGGCGTTGGGTTCCCCTTCATTGCTTCACCTGCTCCGCCTTGCGCCTCGTCGATCGGAGGCCGGGAACGTGCGAACCTCACCCGTCCCCGCCGAGACAGGTTAACGGCTGCTACCATGTCCCGGTCCATTACTACTCGACACTTAATGCACCAGAGCTTGCGTTTCAGTCTCTTGTCCGATTGGAGTCTCTCCCCGCATCTCGGACAAGCGATACTGGAACCTCTGGTCTCACGCCTAGACAGACGGATAACCGGTAGTCCGACCCATCGCGCCTTGTACTCGATCTGTCGTTGAGCCTCGCTGAAGCTCCACCCGTTCATTCTACCCCGATACTTTCTACCCTGACCGTTACCCTTACGATAGAGGGATCGGATGCCCTCGATGTTCTCAAGAACTATCGCTTCTCTCCGCCGGACTGCCACACCAACAATCGTCTTTGTGGCAGTATGGAGGAGATGTCCAACTCTAGCGGTTCTCCGTTGTCCATACCTGGACGCTAACCCTGTTCTCATCCTATCATCGTTCCGTGTGAAAGAGGCGACGATACGCACAGTAGTCTTGGCTATTCTCACACACTTCGAGAGGTCATAGTAATGGGTCTGTTGGTCGTTTCCAACCGTTAGATTGCGAAGATTACGGTCCACGCCAACGGTGGAGGCGCATTCTATCCTAGGAGTGTCGCGGGCGATGCAGAGGTTGAGTCTTCTCGTGGTAAGGGTGAAGGAGCGAACCTCGACTCCCGGTTGAGATATGACCTCTAACACGTGCTTGGTCAAGGGTATACTGAGACGCTTCCCTCTCGAGATAGGAATGTCTAGCGCTCCGTTCTTTATCTTGAATCCGTAGCAGGAGACGAGCTGCTGTCTGAAGGTGTACGGGGTCTTTGTGGCGTGGCCTCTACGGATAGACTTCTTCCGGGCAGCTAGTATTCCTGCCGCTCTGCTAATGGCGCAGAGTTTGTAGTAGCTGGGAGAATCGTACTGGGCAAGCTGGTTGTAGGAGAGTAACGAGAGCTTTCTTAATGAGGACATATCGTTGGCTATACCTATCCCCAGGGACTCGTTGACCATCTTCCTGAAAGTCCCGAGCAGTCCTAGAACATCGCTTGATGAAACGTAATGTTGCCAGACCGACTTAACAGCCAACACGATGAGCGAAAAGAGGCAGAATCCTAGGTATAAGTCAGAGAGGCATCCGACGATAAGCTAACAGAACCGTCTTCAGCAATACTTTTATCCATTTACTCCAGTGCCACTACTATCTTGAAGATTCTACAGGTCTCCGCCGGAGGCATCTCCTCACTCTTTCTCGTCGTGTTGATGGTGAGTTCCGCTAGTGCTGTCTCGATTCTCAGCGTAGGTAGCAGTGCGAATTATCAGTTGAACGCGTCGATCCAATCTTCTCAGAGCTGCAGCGCCGCTCCTTCGACATCCATTCAGGTCAACTATACGCAGCTCGCGTGCGGTCCCTACCGTCCAATGACTCTTGTGGAGATAGTCGATAACGGAACCTGTACTCAGGCCGGATTTTCCTGCTTCTACAATTCCCCCTACTATTATCCCACCTACATTTCAATCGGGACAACCGTCATGTGGTTCAACAGAGGCACTCTTACTCACACAGCCACATCTGTCAACATGCCTCCTACCTTCGATTCAGGACCCTTGGCCCATGACGCATCGTACACGTTCACCTTCACTACACCAGGTAATTACAACTACTCCGATACGATTCATCCATGGCTGCACGGCACGGTGATAGTGTCGAGTTATCCGCCGAGCCCGACGCCCATCACATCATCGTTCATGCCTACAATTAGCTTCGCCGGCTCGTTAAACTGGACTGTTAACGGGCTTGACAACCGCGTGGCCGTCCTTAGCGTCAGCCACCAAGTCAGCATTATTGCGTCTGCCTCCGGCTTCAGCTTCACGCCTGCAACAGAGACAGGCAGCTTCCCCCAGTCAATCGATCTCTCAACTCGCGTCGAATCTCCGGGGACAGCGACGTCATTGATCTTGAGCATCGCTCAAAGAATGCTTGCCTATCTGGGATCCTCCGGCTACTACGGTTATGGCTATGGATATTCTCCCGCGTTGAGCCAGTTGCTCTCGGACCAAAAGGAGGTTTACACATTCTGGTGGGTAAACGGTCCACTAGCCAATGGTCAGCCCGTTGAGATTCTGACGGGCTACTCTAGTGTCTCAGGAAGCGAGATGGTCAACCTTGGACCGGGCAACAACCGTAACGCGTGGATTGTGGACTCTGAAATCTCACAGTCCCTTTCAACCGTTATTCCACCGATAGGTGGCGCTGGTGGATCGACTGATTCACACTTCAAGCTGGACCTAAGATTCGACTATGACCAAGCAAGCGACCTCCTGCTCCACTCGAGCGCCGTGGTCTCGGTGCAATCAACGCAAGTCCAGAACTATAATCCGGGCGATTTTCTCTCTGGGCCATCAGGCTACTTCCCCGTGTCCGACCCGATTACCGTGACCCATCACATGGACGCAAGTATCCCGGTCACTCTGCAACTAAAGTCCACGAATCTCGACCTGTCAAAGAGGACGCCTGCTGGAACGATTGGGAACGGCCAGACCTCTACAGGCGGACCCGGCGGGACCTCCGGAACCACAACACTTCCTCCAGCAACATCCCTCTGGGTCTACGCCGGGGTTGGAGCAATCGGAGTTGGCGTGGTGGCGACATTTGGCTGGCTGATTCGAAGAGGTGGAAGAATTCGAGGGCCCTTGGCTCAAACAGAACCTCTCGTCGGGGCGAGCCCCACAGTTACCGGCAGCTAGTGCATTCGTCCGTCCGGTCATTTCCGACAGACTGGTCAGGACGGAGAACATTCAGGAAGATGCGTCAGCCGCTTTTTCCTCTTGGAGTTCATGGTAGGATTCAACAGCTTCTCTCGCGACGAAAGCTAGGATAATTCCGGTCGCAAGATAATCCGCCCACCACAATCCTAGAAAATATTCTGCAAGGAGTCCACCAAGAAGAGCTGTCGCCATTAAGATGCATGTGATGGATGCTATGGCGTCCATTGAGAGGGATAAGGATCGGGTCTGGCGGCCTATCTGTTTCTTCTGAAAGTAAAGATAGGGCATCACAATGAGAGCTGCAACGGCAATTATGATTCCGAGCGGCGACCCCTCTGGCCGCAGTCCCGTGGTGTAGGAATAGACCGCAGTGAAACCGATGGCGGGGATAAGAGCGAATAGAAGGGCGCTCGTGAATTGTTCAGTTCTCTTGTTGTCGTTTACGCCACCAACGTTCGAAGAGTCCCGGCGCAGACTCCTCAAAACCACAAGGCCGGTGATCAACTCTATCAGACTATCACCGCCAAACGCCAGTAGGGCGAAGCTGCCAGCGGTCAGGCCGACTCCGATAGACCCTAAGACCTCAATTGTCATCCAAAATGAACTGAAGTATTCGACTCTGATCGCGCTTCCGATCCGTCCATGCCTCCATAATTGATGCGTGGCGCTGCAGCAGCATGAAGCACAATTGGAACAATCTGTGACTGTCTGGCAACTCTCGCAGGATTCTTCCGAGCAACCACATGTCTGACATGCCGAAGACGAATATGTTCCAAAGGCCATCGAGAGGACTTGCATCTAACCGCTCTTCTCGGCTTATTTCCTTAACGTTGAGGCCAATAGTCCAAGAATGATAGCCATTGGGCAGGCCTACGTATCGGAACATGAGGAAATCAAGAAGCTAATCGCAGAGTACCACAAATCTGAAGGGCTTAAGCCGAACACAGAAAGAATCGCATGGGCTGTCCGCCTACAGCTGCGCGAAACCCCCGGCCTACTCCCGGTCGCCCGCGACAAAGATACGATAGTAGTAGTGGCTATGGCAGTTCATACGCCCTCGGCAGAACTTGGGCGTGTTATGACTGTAAACGACTTCTTCGTTAGACCTGACCACCAGCGGATGGGAGTGGGAAGAAAACTGGTGAAAGGCTTGGTAGAAGAGTGTCACCGAATGAAGATAGATGAGATCGGACTCGAAGTGCTTCACAACAACAAAACAGCTGCCTCGTTCTGGAGGTCAGTGGGCTTCAGACCCTCAGAGCGCTTTCTTTTCAGAAAGAGGCTGGGATAGTTTGTCTAGTTCTTCGAAGGTTCCGAGGCTGCGGACCCAGCGCTTCTTGCCTATGCAACAGTCTTCGTCTTGACGGTTCGGCGGAGAAGCGAAAGCGAGACGATCGCGGTAACGACTGCGTAGAGCAGGTGGAGCACAAAGGTTCCCACCGCGAACGTCGCGTCAGTCAAGTCTCCCGGTATCAGGATGCCTGTGACGGGAACGTAGACAACTATCCAGATCGCGATGCCTCCCAGTATCCCGACCCAGATGGCCTTCTTGATTGTGGTCAGGATGAATCTCCGGATTGCGGCCGTTGCTCCGATGAACAGTGAGCCTGCGATTATTCCTACAAGGAAGTGGAGTGTCCATCCTCCTAGGACGGAGTAGTCGCCGAAACCGAGTTTTTTCGCGATGGTGGTGTAGAAGAGCTCCTGGTTCATCGAAATAGCTCCGATCTCTCCAGTTATGCCTAGGACGATTGATCCGATGAAACCGCCTACCGCGCCAGCTCTCAGTCCTTTGGCTACTGAATATGTGATAGGCTGCATAGATTCGGCTGAGTTCAATGCGTATTAAAGATGGTTGAAAATCGTTATGTTCAACCGGCTATGAATCATAGTTTGGACGATACGAGCCCATGGCCGCTGAAGATCCCGCTGTCAAATGGCTTCTGGAGTCGGGGGACCCGTCTATCAGCTATCTCACGCTCACAGAAATTCTGGATAGACCTTCTGACTCGAAGGAAGTTCTGGCGTCGAAGAAGGAGATTCCTAACGGGCCGATTGTGAAGACTCTCCTCTCGGGGCAGCAGGCTGACGGTGGTTTTGGAGCCCATCCCTACCAGAAGTGGACAGGCGCACACTGGCGCTTGATCTCTCTCGTCGAACTCGGAATATCTCCCGGATTCCGCCCAGCGGTCAAGGCGACAAATCTTGTCCTGAAATGGTTGCTTGGTGAGGCTCATCTTAGCAATGTTCCCAAGATCAATGGACGATACCGGAGATGTGCGTCTCAAGAGGGTAACGCCTTGGCGGTGTGTAGCCGGCTGGGTCTCGCGGAGGATCCGCGGGTTGTGAAGCTTGCCGAGTCGCTGGTCGAGTGGCAGTGGCCTGATGGAGGATGGAACTGTGACAGGAAGGAGGATGCGCATCATTCCTCCTTCAATGAGAGTCTGTCAACCTTGTGGGGGTTAGTCGAATACTACGGGGCGACCGGCGACAAAGACTCTCTAAAAACGGCAGAGAAGGCTGCCGAGTTCTTCCTCAAGCACCGCCTCTTCCGCTCCTGTCGCACAGGCTTGGAGCGTCAACCCGAGACGTTTCATTCAAAGACCTTCCGAGTTGTACACCTATTCACTCAGCTTCACTATCCACTATACTGGCACTGCGACATTCTACAAGAACTCATGATACTCTCAAGAGCAGGAAAAATAGACGACCCACGAACCAAAGAGGCGCTGGATATTGTAGAGAAGAAGAGGGGCCCCGATGGACTATGGCATGCAGACGACTACTATTGGAGCATGAGACGAACACCATCGACCAAAACAAAGGTGTTGGTGTCGAACATTGAGGTCGTGGACTGGGGACGAAAAGGTCCCAACAAAATGATAACACTCAACGCATTACGAACACTCAAGGCCGCTCGACGAGGGAAACTCGGATGAGAATGTTCGAGACTACGTCAATCTAGCTGACTAAATTCTTGATCTTGTCGAACAAATCTACTGGTCGTATCAATGCTCCGCAGTACTTGCAAGTAGTTTGTCTCCCAGTCTCCGGGAGGTCGAGTGGACCCGAGCACTGCGGACACTTGAGAGTGGTGGCGACGACTCCTCCCTTTGCAAGCGTGTCTCTAATCGAAGAGAAGTCAAGAACAACCTGGACATGTTCTCTCTGCTTTTCTTTGTGAATTCGCTCGCGCTTGATCTGTTGTTGCCTGAAAACCATTCCTCGGACCCTGTTGAAAGCTCGATTGTCCCTAGCGACCTCGACATTACCGGCCGAACCGTACCAGAGCCAAAGTCTTAGCCATCCTTCGGTATTCCTCTTCGCGGATTTGACGACAATAATGGAAGCGTCGCCTCCCTGGTAAGCACTGGCAGGCGCGAAGGATGCCAAGTCTTCGAGTGGAATCTCAAAATTGAACATTCCATCCTGGAGCCAGATCAGCCTCTCGCTCGTCAAGAATAAGTGCCCTGAGTGTTCCGCTATCTGAGAGACGCCGACCTGACCAGCTAAAGACCCGAGAACGTTTGGCAACCGGACAATGCTACTGCCTACCCACGCCCAAACCGTCTCCTCGTTTATTTCTAGCGAGACAGTCGAGCTGAGCTTGGAGGTCATCTGAGACCGGTAGTTTTTCAGGAATGCACCGTATGATGCGTCGAAGTTCTTGTAGAAAGCGGATTGATAATTCAATCCGGTCAGCTCTATCCCACGAAGGTCGTAACCCGAAGGCTGGACCAACATCATCGACGAGATGCTACCGTTCGAGAGAGGTTCTGACCGCCACTTCGCCTGACAAACATTACACTTGAAATGATCCAGAGAAGAACCTGAGACTTCGTATCCATAAGTCGCCCTGCAAATTGGACAGCCCGGAAACTCACGAATCACGGTACTTTGCGCTATCGCCCGCTTCTCAGCGGACGGACCAAACACCAACTTAGACAGTTATCCAGCAGGGGTTCCACGGATATTAAGAGTGTGGAAAAGCACAGGACTTTAGCCACGTTTTCCGAATGGAAACTACCGCCTACTAACCCTTTCAGACCTTTGTCACTACCTTGCGACTTCGTCTTAGTCCAATGATTGGAATCGCTCCTCCCAACACGGCTGCAACTATGCCTATCTCTATCAAGGAGTAGGCCAGGCTTCGTATTCCTGTGACCGTGTCGGCCCCGTAGAATTGGCTGATACTGCAACTGTAGCTGAGATCGCATGATCCTGTTGTGGAATACTTCGGCGAGTTAACATCGCACCCGTAGCGAGCACTTTGACATGTGTTGACTGCCGCAATCTCGTTCGAGCCCACGATGATAGGTACGAGCCCTGACACGAGAAGCAAAATGCCCAGAGCAACCAGAAGGATCACCGTTCGCAAGACTTTCAGCACTCCAACTATGTCCCGGTCGCGTATTCAGTGAACCTGAGTTCCACTTCGTGTGGGTTTGCGTGGGAGGTCGGTTTTGATTCCACGTTTCCAATTAGTGCGGAAGGCGTTAGAGCATTTTTGCGACGCCTTAGAAATATTGACGGTGTAAATCCTCGGTTGTTTCGTGACCCTCTCTGACCTAATCGTCTGTATCCACTCCTCTTTCGAGGCGGTCGTCGGATCAACGCTTGTCGTTAGTGTTAGGAGTTGGGAAGGACTAGAATCCGTGACGAGCGCGATACAGGAAGGAGGTTGCCTGACCAGCGTAAAATCCTAGCCATGGCAAATGGTCAAGCTACCACGCTACTGGCGTGAGGGGGCGGTTGAGGTTCGACCGTTCCCTGCCAAAAAGAGACCGAGTGTCTCTGAGGCGCAAGGGCTCTCAGGTGAAGCCGTGAAGGGGAACCCGACGGCGGTAATCCCCGGAGTCGATGAGAGCAAGCCAAGCCTATTCGAAGACTTGACAGAACCGAAGTATCGTATTCCTCTATTGCTGTTGAGAACACCGGTTTAGGACAGTCAGAGCATCTTTGCTACGCTTTGAAAATAGCGAATGCCTCTTTTGCCGTTGAGGGCGTGGTCTAGTGCTTGGTCTACGGCGTCTTTGGGTGTTGGGGCGGCCATGACTTTCACTGTCTTCCGATCGTCTAGGTAGCTGTCGGCGATCTTGTCGGCTGTTCCCCCTGTTCCTTTCAGTGCGACTATGGGTTTTCCTTTCTGGTAGGCGACCAATGCCTCAACGTAGGTTCCTGCCCCACCGCCTACCACAATCGCAGAGTCGGCAGAGTACGCCGTGACGTAGTTTCGTGAGAATCCCATTCCTGTAGGGACGATGATGTCACAATAGGGGTTCGCGTAGCTCATGTCTTCTTGTGGGAGAATTCCGACGACCATTCCGCCCTTCTCCTTCGCCCCTCTACAGGCGGCCTCCATGACTCCACCGAGACCACCGGTTACGAGGACAGCTCCACGAGAAGCAATCTCAGCTCCAACCTCCTTCGCAGCCGCGTAAGTGCTCTCGGGACAATGATCACCATCAGATCCAATAACTAGAATCTGTATGAGGCGTTTGAAGCTGGACAGTGGGGTTCTCGATGCTACTCCTCTAAACAATCAATCATCACTCTTTGAAGGAAAGGGATGCGACAACCAGCGTCCAGTCTAGCCGTGGGCTATGAGGTTGGCGTAACCCTAGCCAAGGACTTTGGTAGACTGTGCAGGAGGATGCGAGACTCAAAGGATGGGACATCTATGAAGACCACAAGATGTCGCCGGAAAGCAATTTGTAGAAACGTCGAATGAGTGATAGAGGAACACTGGTGAGGGGTCGTTGTCAAATCAGTGGACCATTGCCTGGTGAGTCATGACGTACGAGTGATGTAATATGCGCTTTGAAGGATCATAGCTATTCCCCCAGCAATCAGGGCTCCTCCCAAGAAACCTATCTGGAATCCTGCCTCTGTCGTTGCACCGAAAAGTTCTGCGATGAATGACAAGAGGAGCCCAGTGCCTAGACCTGTGGAAATGACTCCGACGAAGGTCTTCTGGGGTTGCGTTAATGCCAAGCTGGGTCCGCTCTTCATGGTCATAACTTGAACCGAAATTTAAGACTGGCTATCTCAGTGTGAGCGTCGTAATGCTGTAACGAGGAAGGTTTTAATGACAACCGGCCAGAAACTCGACCCTCCATCACTCAGAAGGTCTCGTTTCATGCCTGACTTCAAGCCTGGAAAGGTCGCACGGGTCGCAGGCCCCGTCATTGTTGCCGAAGGAATGCTCGGCGCCCAAATGTACGAAGTTGTCCGGGTAGGCGACCAAGGCCTCATCGGCGAGATCATCAAGATAGACGGCGAAAACGCCACCGTCCAAGTTTACGAGGAAACCGCTGGACTACGACCAGGCGAAAAAGTAGAACGCACGGGCAAACCACTTTCAGTCGAACTCGGACCCGGAATCCTTGGCCAGATCTACGACGGCATCCAACGACCTCTAACAGTTCTTTTCGAAAAGACAGGCCCCTTCATCAAGAGAGGCCTCGCCCCTGCTGCCATCGATCGATCCAAGAAATGGCACTTCGTCCCCACCGCAGATAGGGCAGTAGAGGTTTCGGGTGGAGATGTTCTAGGGACAGTCAAAGAGACAACCTTGATCACGCAGCGGATAATGGTCCCGCCCAACCAGTCCGGAAAAATCATCTCTATCGTTCCGGAGGGCGACTATACGATCAGCGAGCCGATCGGCGAGCTAGAAACCAAGACCGGACCCGTTTCATTGTTCATGATGCACACCTGGCCCGTACGAATCGCCAGGCCCTTCAAACGCAAACTCCCATCCGAAATCCCACTCATAACCGGCCAGAGGATCATCGACTTCTTCTTCCCAGTCGCCAAAGGAGGAACAGCGGCTGTTCCCGGTCCGTTCGGATCCGGAAAAACGGTGCTCCAGCAAAGTTTGGCGAAGTTCGCTGATGCCCAAGTCATCGTTTACGTCGGTTGTGGGGAACGGGGAAACGAGATGGCGGAAGTTCTTGAAACATTCCCGACACTTCTCGACCCGCGCACTGGACAACCACTGATGAATCGCACGACATTAGTTGCGAACACTTCCAACATGCCAATAGCTGCGCGGGAAGCCAGCGTCTACACGGGCATCACAATCGCAGAGTACTTCCGAGATATGGGCTACGATACCGCGTTGATGGCAGATTCTACAAGTCGATGGGCTGAAGCTCTCCGGGAAATCTCGGGACGTTTGGAAGAGATGCCTGGTGAAGAGGGTTACCCAGCCTACCTCGCGTCCCGTCTCGCCGATTTCTACGAACGATCAGGACGACTGGAAGTCCTCGGCTCTGAATCCAAGCAAGGCTCCATCAGCGTCATCGGAGCCGTCTCTCCTCCTGGGGGCGACTTTTCTGAACCGATTACTCAGAACACCCTCCGTATCGTCAAAGTCTTCTGGGCTCTCGACTCTGAACTTGCTAAGAGACGCCACTTCCCCGCAATCAACTGGTTGACAAGCTACTCTCTCTATCTCGACACTCTCGAAACCTGGTATCCGAAAGAAATCGGACCAGAATGGGTCGATCTGCGTAAAGTAGCAATGTACCTTCTCCAACGCGACGAAGAACTACGAGAGATAGTTATGCTCGTAGGACCCGATGCCCTCTCCGAGGGACAACGGGTCATCTTGGAAGCTGCGAAGATGATCAAAGAAGACTTCCTAATGCAGCAATCCTACAACCCGGCCGACAGCTATTGTGACAAGACTAAGACGTACAATATGATCCGGACAATCCTCCACTACTACAACCTCATGCAGAAAGCAGTCGACGAAAACATCCAACTCCAGAAAGTTCTCGAACTGCCCGTCAAGAACGATATCAGCCGCATGAGACTCACCCCTGCAGACAAGTTCACCGACTACTCCCAATCTTTGAACGAGCGTCTCGACCAAGAATTCCAGATGCTAAAAGCGCCCGCTGTCAAGGCGAAATAGAATGGTGTCACTCGCAGGTCTCGAATATAGAACAGTCCGGGAGATATCCGGACCCCTCATCTTCGTCGAGCAAGTAAGAGGAGTAGGATACGGCGAGCTAGCAAGAATCAGGACTCCCAGCGGCGAAGAACGAAGAGGACAAGTCCTAGAGGTCGGCGGAGGAGTCGCAGTCGTCCAGATCTTCGAGGGAACATCCGGACTAGACGTTTCCGCAACAACCGTTCGTTTCACCGGAGAAACAGTCAAGCTCCCAGTCTCACAGGACATGCTCGGCAGAATTTTCGACGGCAGCGGCCGACCAACTGACGGCGGTCCGAGAATTATCCCTGATGATTATCTCGATGTAAACGGTAGCCCAATCAACCCCTTCGCCCGCGAATACCCCCGCGAATTCATCCAAACAGGCGTCTCCGCCATTGACGGGATGAACACGCTTGTCCGGGGCCAGAAACTCCCACTATTCTCCGCATCAGGACTACCCCACAACCAGATCGCAGCCCAGATCGCTCGCCAGGCCAAGGTCCGAGGTACCGACGAACCGTTCACAACAGTCTTCGCAGCCATGGGCATCACTGCCGATGAAGCCCGCTTCTTCAGAGACGATTTCGAGAAACAAGGCGCTCTCGACCACGTAACCATGTTCGTCAACCTCGCAGACGATCCGGCCATCGAGCGAATCTTGACTCCAAGACTTGCACTGACAGCTGCCGAGTATTTCGCGGTCAAGCTCGGAACCCACGTCCTCGTTATACTCACTGACATGACGAACTATGCGGAAGCCCTCAGAGAAATTTCCGCAGCCAGAGAGGAAGTTCCCGGACGCCGCGGATATCCAGGCTATATGTATAGTGTCGATGGAAGCCGTAGAGTTGTCCTTCGAGATCCCGAGGGTTCGGTTAGAATCGTTTCTCTTAGCGAATTCTTCCAGATGATTGAGAGTCCCATAGTTCTCGATGGGGTCGTAGAAAGGAAGAACATAGATGGTTGGTTCGCGCTCTCCACGACTAACGATGGCAAGAGCGGGTTTCACCCGATCAGACATGTCGTTCGGCATCCTTACAAGGGTCAGCTTACCCGTATCAAGACCCAACTTGGAGAAACGATCGTAACCCCCAACCATAGCGTCTTCAGTGCCAGGGACGGGCAACTATCTGCCGTGGAGGCCGGACAGCTTGGAGTTGGCGACTCACTCGCGCATGTCGCGAAAATCCCGGAGGACTGGGTTTCTAGTGAAACCGTAGAGATTCCAAGCGTTAAGAAACGGTTCCATCGGAAGATCGCTCTGACTCCTGAACTCGCTAGATACCTTGGCTACTATGTTTCCGAAGGTCATTCCTCACGATGGTACAATCGTAAGAACGGTACTTGGCAACACCAAGTTCTCATCAGCAACAATTCTACGGAGTTCATCGATGACGTGGCTGAATGCTACACAAGTGTGTTCGGAAGAGCCCCACCTACCATTCACATCGGCGATAAGCGGTCGGGAAGCTGGAGAGTTGGAACCCAACGCAAACATGTGTACGACTTTCTCAACGACTCTCTTGGATGCGGTCATCGAGCTTCCCACAAACGGATACCCAGCGCGATTCTATCAGCCCCTAGGCCAATCCGAGGCGCATTCTTCAAAGCATACTATGACGGAGATGGATTTTCGCAGAACGAGCGGTACAAGACAAAACAATACTGCATGACCACTATCAGCGCTGGACTCCGCGACAATCTCATTTTCCTCTGTCGCACGCTCTACCCTGAACGGTCGCCCTCACTCACACCTGCAGGAGTTGGAGGAAAAGCCCACCAAGTCTATCTATCGACATACGTTAGAAGCCAAACGGCCTCGTTAAACGATACCGATTGTGTAAAAATCAAAGAGATAGAACAGGTTGAACCTACAGAGGAATGGGTCTACGACATCGACGTGGAGGGATCCGACAACTTCGTAGATGCTTGCGGTCTCCTGCTCCTCCATAACACAGACCTTTCTACAATCTACGAACGAGCTGGAAGACTTCACGGTAGTAAAGGTTCGATCACCCAGATGCCGATTCTCACCATGCCCGGGGATGATGTCACTCATCCCATCCCCGACCTTACCGGCTATATCACCGAGGGTCAGATCTACATCGATCGAGGATTACACCGGAAAGGAATCTACCCGCCAATCGACCCCGCACCATCTCTCTCGCGGTTGATGAAGGAAGGAATCGGCAAAGGACGGACGAGAGAGGATCATCGGGAAGTCTCCGACCAGCTCTATTACGCGTATGCGGAGGGTCGAAGCTTCCGTGACCTAGTCGCCGTCATCGGTGAAGAGGCGCTCTCTGCTCGAGACAAGCTCTACCTGGGTTTCGCGGACAATTTCGAGAAGAAGTTCATCAACCAGGGACTTTACGAGAATCGTGATATCGACGCGACCCTCGATCTGGGCTGGAACCTGCTCAGCGTCTTGCCTGAGAGCGAGCTGAAGCGTATCGACCCGGCGACGATCAAGAAGTATCATCCGAAATATCGTGGGAAGACCTCGTAGTGTCAGAGATCGTCGCGGGCGCTCGTCCAACCCGGATGGAGCTTATCGCCCTCCGGCGACGACGACGTATCGCACAACGGGGAGGAGATCTGTTGCGAGAGAAATTGGACGCGTTGATGATCGAGTTCTTCCAGTTCGCCCGCGAGATCACCGCTCTACGCCAGAAGACTCAGGACCTGTTGTTCCAGGCATACGAAAAGTTCACAGAAGCTCAGATGCTCATGGGCTTCACGAGAGTCGAAGAAACCTCGCTAACAGTCCAAGACCGGTTTGACGTGGACGCGTCCACCAGAAACGTCATCGGCGTATCCATACCCTACGTCTCAGTGAAACTCCAAGCTTTGGAAGGATTTCCTTACTCGATGATCGGAAGCAGTGCGAAACTCGACGAAGCAGTCGCCCTAATGACTGAAGCCGTCAAGAATGTTGTCGAGCTGTCAGCAGCCGAAGCCGCCATTCGCAGACTCGCTGAGGCAATCTCCGCCACCAAGAGACGAGTCAACAGCCTGGAAAACATCGTCGTCCCGAGAATCGAGAATACAATCCGGTACATCGAGATGAGTTTACAGGAAAGATCCAGAGAGGATTTCTTCCGGCTGAAACGTATCAAGACGCGTCTGGAAGAGGAGGACGAAGAAACCGTTACGGTACCACAGATCTCAAGCTAGCCCTTATGCGACGCAGTATGGTTCTCGGGTAACAACATCTCTAATTTTCTGACTCCCTACTCCCGAACCTATGTCATCGGCGCTGAGGACGAAAGAGTTCCTTGAATTCCAGCAGACTCTAAGAGACCTAGAAAGCCAGCTTCGTAAGCTCCTCAAAGAAGCGGCGGCTAACGGCCCCTCCGAAACAACCCGGGATATGACCGAGAAAGTCTACAATCTCGCCGAACGAGCCAACCAAATTCAACCCCCCGAGACTAGGAACCAGTCTACTACGAACCAATCAGTCCTGGCGAACCTTCCCAAACAGTTCGAAGAAGACTTTGGCAAATTCAAAGGATTGGTACCCTTCGTCGAACGAGTACGAAAGCAGCACTACAACGCTACTGGCCATAACTTCGGCAGAACCTATGGTTCCTTTGGAGCCGGTGAGCTTGCATCAGGACGCCATCACGGCAAGTCTTTCATCAGCACCCTAGAAATCCGCTGCGACGCGTGCGGTAGTGAATCCCCTCAATCTGAAAGAAGGGACTACCCAATTCACGTTTTCCTACACGACCGCGGCCGATGGGAAGTCTGCACCGGTCAATCCGACTGCGAATGCCAAAGCTACGAAGGCAAAGGCGTTCGAATCGGCGTCAACCTATCTCCCGAAAAAACAGCGAAAGGGAAGGCCTAAGCTCCCATCTCGGCTCGCTCCTTCAGAGCGCGATTCATCGCTTCGAAGCCGCTCTTCGTATCCTTGTCTAGGCTTTTCGCCATGAACGGTACGAGTAATCCTGTAAACTTCTCGTGCTGAACGAAACGGACACCCTTCTCGTCTAACGCCTCGATCGTAAAGCAGTGTTCGCCGTTAAACAGGCCGGGTATCCAGAGTTTTCCGAGCCAACACATCTCGCGATTCGTCTCGATATTGACCATTTTGGGCTTGAAAGTCATCGCCCTACCGCCCGGAGGCTCAAGCCGGACCTCAAGCTTCGCACCTGTCCTCGGCTCGCCACTCATCTTCTTGATGAAAGGGTTCCACTCCGGGAACTTCGCAAAGTCAGTCAGTACTTGCCAGACCCTATCCGCAGGGGCCTCGATCACGATTTCAGATGAAACCTCCTTCATATTTCAGCTACCCCAGGTAGGTCAGACGAGCTGAAATGCGTTTCGGAAGCGCTCAGGTAGACCGGGCCTGGCTAAAGTAGTTCCCAACCCTTCTTCTTGACATACCTCAACCAGAATCCCGCGATCAGCGAAGTCACAATTGCCGTCAGAACGAGCGCGACGAAGAATGTTTCCGATATCAGTCCCATGTCAAAGGCGACGGTAGCGAGCACGATTCCGGGACCTCCTCGCGCATTGAGGGCTATTGCAAGGTTGAGGCTTGGCAGTCTCTTCTGCTTGATCCACCTGCCAACCGCCAAGGCGCCTCCACCTTTGAGCGCGGTGGAGAAGAATAGGAAGCCGAGAAAGAAGAGAATGTCGAACGAGTGGATGAGATCGAGCTTTAAGCCGACGACGGCAAAATAGACTGGGGTAAACATCGCGAACGATATCGACTTCACCTGAGACTTGGCGAGAGCGAAGACTTCCTCCGGCATCATTCCAATCGCAATACCGGCTAGAAACGCGCCGAAGACGATGTTGATATTGAGAAGGCTCGCCAACGCCACCATCAAGAAGCAGAGAAAAAGAGCGTACCTCGAAGGGTGATACTTGATCAAAACGTCAAACCTCGACCTTATCGTATACCGTATCAACCTAGGCAGACCGAGTAGAGCCGCCCCGAAAAACATGACAGTCACAAAGGCAGTGTAACCAATCAGAGACAGTGATGCCGAGGCTGAAACCCCAACCCCCGTTGCAATGGCCAGCGCACCGAACTGGATAACATCCTCCACTGTGGCGATCGCCAATACGATCTTGGCGAATCGCGTATCCATAATCTTCAGATCGATGAAGATTTTCGAGATCACCGGAATTGATGTCACCGAGACCCCAATGCCGACGATTATGGCCAGTGAGAGCGTGTTCCCGTTTGCCCCCGAGTATGGCGAGAAGTTGTAGACGAACGGAACAAGCATCCCAATAATGAACGGAACAATTGTAGCACCGATCAAGAACGAGGTTGCGATCTTACGATCTTCTTTCGAGAAGGCTCTCTGGATCTCGAACCCTGAAATGAACATCAAGAGAACCAGCCCGATGTAGGAAATTACGGAGATCAATGCGCCCTCGGAGGGGAAAGCGCCGAAGACCCAGTTCTCTGCATTAGGAGCAACATATCCGAGGAAGGTTGGGCCGAGAACTAGCCCGCCGAAGATTTCTCCGATCACTCGTGGAAACTTGGCTTCATAGAACAAGAAACCGAAAGAGTGCGCAGTGAATAACAGTAGAACCATTGCGAAGAAAAACCGGGTTAGCTCTAGACTGGAGAGTGTGAATGTGCTGACGAGACTCATTTGAGTCTCGGCTCTACATCGAGAATTCTCTAGGGTCGACTGAGAGGTTGACTTCCTTCAGAAAGGAAGGCGAATCCGGTGATTGCCCATTCACCGCGAATATTGCGTAGAGATGAACTCTGAAACGCACAGTCTTTGTTTCTCCACGGAAGTCCATTCGAACTTCGCCAGGTTTTCCTTGGCTTGTCTTCTCGTGGACCAGCTTCAGCATAGGGTCACGTCGGGGAAACCAGTCTAGGACAGTCTGCCTGAGAGTGTCAGATGCGGAGTTGATCGCGATGCCTTTGTGTTTCTGGCTGAATTCTTCCATCAAGGCCTTACGGGATTCCTTCGTCACATTCTCAATGTAGGTGTAGGTCTTCTGGAGGACTTGGCTTCCCTTTAGCATGTCAGTCATGTTTCAGATCCTCTCTCGACTTGTATTGAAGGTATTTCGGTCGAGCCAGATAGCTTAAAGTTCTCGCTCCCAACTGACCCTCTTGAAAGCCCTTTGCGACTTCTCAAGCTCGCGATTGTTGATACCTTGTGTTCGTTCTTCATTTGTGGTTTGCAAAATCGCTTGAGTTATTCAGCGTCTCTCCACTAGATACGACAGATTTTGGGGCTTTGAGTAGCCTTTCGACCCTGGCAGCCACGGTGACAGTTCTATACGGCATCATTAGGCGGTAGGCCTAGAGACCGAAAACCCTCTGACAAACCAGGAGATCAACATCGCAACGAAGAGCAGTCGATTGCCAATCGTTTAGTGTACTGCTCCCCATTCGTTGCCACACGTGTCGCAACGGAACAATTTCGCCTTCCCAGAACGCTGCTCCCTAGCAGATAGCTCGATGTTCGTGGACCCGCACTTCGGACATAAGGTATGATAGAGATTCGTTTTCAAAGTGTCAACAATATAGCACGATTTTGAGTGGTCGTTCCAGAACATGCACAAGTCCCGCACACAAACAGATGCCATCAAGGGGCATATCATCTGATTGAACTTGCTCGTAGCGGACCGAAGAATTCGGCGAAAAGTGGGGTCCCGCATGTCAAGGAAGGGTTCTATCCTCGCATCATCCGGAGGGTCGCGTTCACGTTCCTGTCTCGCTTCGCTGTCCGACCCTTCATCTTCGGCCATTGACCTACCGTCTCCCCTAATCGTCCGCTCTCGCTATGGACAAACCATGTAGCTAAGGATACTGTCTCTCCCAAAACCATCACTCAGTCACAAAGATACGCGTAAGCTCACATTTCCGCTTCGAAGAATAATCCGGATTACAAGAACGAGGCGGTAGCTCTTTTATCGAGGCGGAACACCTACTCTTCTTGAGAAGGATTTCTAGGAATGCGTGTTCGCCTTGTTGGCTACGAGCCTGACCTTGAGAGGGTCTGCGCCGCCGCAATGCGATCATGCTATTCTCCCCATCCGGGATATGAGCTGTTCACGTACACCTCACAAGACAAGGTGTTGGATGGCGAAAAAATCTTCGATGCCGAGCGAATAGGTGGATTGTTGAAGCGTGCCCTCGAACTGGGGCACTACGATATTCTCGAGCACAACAGCATCACCTGGCTGGTGGAGGCTGAAGAGAAGGAGATCCTTTTCCTCATGGAATCATCCAAGTTCTTCGAGACAAGCCAGATCGACGCACGGCGATGGCTCATCACAACAAACCTGCGAGTACTCGTCGAGCTAGCGCGTGGCACCAACGACCTTCCATTGACAAAAGAACTTGTCGCGACCTTGAATGAGGCAGCTCCAATCATCTCCTCTGCGTTATCAATACCGACCACGAAGAGCTAGGATGAGAATTGGCAAGCAAAGCAATTCTGTTCAGCTACACCAACTATCCCGAGCTCAACGCGAACCTGGAAGGCGCTGGAGTGAAGATAAACCAGGACAGCATGCTACGTCATGGAAGCTTCACGTTCGACCTACAAGGGATAAGCCGAGCTGCAAGCCACCAGATCGTCAGACATAGAATAGCATCCTTCTCGCAACAGTGCTATGACCCAGAGACAGAGATACTATCAGTAGATGGTTGGAAACACTATTACGAGCTGACTCCTGGCCTTAAGGTGGCCACGCTAAACCCGAAAACGTTCGAGATCGAGTATCAAGTTCCAACGTCATTCTTTCTCTCTGCGTACGAAGGTCCTATGCATCGATTTCAGGCGAAACAAGTCGATTTGCTTGTGACCCCTAATCACAAGCTATTCGCAAAAGTCTTTGGACGCAGAAATTGGGAGCTCCTCGAGGCCTCGGCGGTCGCCGAGATCGCACATTGCCATATTGAGTTCAAGAAAGATGGACTTTGGCATGGCGGAGAGGTCGAGCCGAACCTAACTATTCCTGGCGCGACAGTTGTGAAGCAATATGCGTCTGGGCAATCAACCTACCAAAGAGAGGATATCTCCGTTGATTATCACAATTTTCTCAAATATCTTGGATATTTCATATCCGAAGGATGCACTTGTGAGTCGCCTCAGCGAAGCTGGACGAGGCACATTGTCGAAGTCGCTCAAAAGCTCGGAAGAACAGCAGAGAATATTGAGTCCTGTGTCAAGAATCTGCCGTTCGGCGCTTATCGGTCAATCGACAAATATGGATGCATGAGATGGCGCATCGAGGACAAATCGCTATTAGAATTCCTTAAGCCTCTTGGAAAGGCGCACCAAAAGTTCATACCTCGTTGGGCACTGAATCGGAACCCTAGAGACCTTCAGATACTATTCAAAGCACTCATTGAAGGCGACGGCTCGATCGACGAGAGAAGCGGGTGGACGAGATATTACACTACCTCAAAGCGCCTAGCAGATGATGTTCAAGAATTAGCTTTCAAGCTTGGACATGGAGCGAATATTTCCTACGTCGATCCTCGACCACCACGGAATCAGCGAGGGTTCTACATGGTCAGCATTATTCAAGAAAGGAAGACCCCGTTGATCCGTCTGAATGGGACAACTTCAAACCACCACGAGGTTGTCCAGTACCGTGGAATGGTATGGTGTATTGAGGTACCGAGTCACATCATCTATGTGAGGAGGAACGGAAAGCCTGTTTGGTGTGGAAACAGCCAACGGTACGTTAAAGTCACACGCAGCTACGGTTACCTAAAGCCGCCTGGAGTTCCGGAAGACCTCAAGGTCCCAGTCGAGATAAAGGGACAGAAGCTAGAACTGAACTTCGAAGACGTTATGGATCTGACCCGTCAGGCCGAGGAGGGACTCGTTGCCAAGGGCATCAAAGCTGAAGACAGCCGATACCTTCGGCCCAATGCGGCAACCACGAATATTGTCATGAGCATGAGCCCGCGCCAGCTCATCCACTTCTTCAACCTCCGCTGCGCTCCGGATGCACAGTGGGAGATTCGCGACCTTGCATGGTCAATGTATGCCGCGGTCCGACTTGCGGCGCCTCAAGTCTTCGGACCCCTACCGGCCGCTGCAGAAAGCGACTACATCAAGAAACGAGTCTCCATCGTCGACGACCTAGTTCGAAAGGGCGAAGACGGATTCTCCAAGACCCCGCCCGGAGAGCTATTCCAATTGGACCTTCAGCCATCGTTGGAGCTGCTCCATCCAGTCGAGACCTTTGTAAGGCACTACTAAGATTTGCCGCGATCTAGTGCGATGCCGGGGTAATTGGGCCAACGTGTTTCGCCCAAATCTTCTTCTCACTTACCATAAATCTACCTCCGAACGTCAAGAAAATGCTCGCAAGGTTAGACCAAAGATAAGGAATCCCTAGCGCAGCTGTCAAACCGAACAAAAGGGGAATTCTTAGAAGCAGATCGGACGAGGAGACTGCGTTGAAGAGCAGGGCCTTCCGAACTAGCCCTCCGGCGGTATCTCTCGACCTGAACACGAGGAAGTTATTCAACACAAAGTTGACGGCCACAGCTGCCTGGCTACTGAGGATCGCGCCGATCAGGAAGTAGAGCCCATAGAATCCCGTCAACAAGAACAGCACGGACTGGTTGAGAAAGATTCCTAATCCACCCACGAAACCGAACTTGATCAGGATCCAAGCTATCGAGCCTCCGGTCTTTGGCTTACGTGGGGGAGGCGGGAGCATCCCGAAGCCTGAGGAGAAACGAGTGTCTTTGAGAGCCGCCCTGTAAAGGGATTCTTGGGAGTACTGCCGCCTTGCTAAGACCTCGGTTAGAGGATTGATAGGACGGATCTCTGAACTCAATAGTCAGCCGGCAGTTCTAGCTAGATGCGTTTCGCATGATATAACCGATACCCTCTCGGTCGACAATGCCTCGTACTATCGCGTGGAACAAGAGCACACGCGGTTTCCAGGGAAATTCAGTATGGAGAGATTGACAGGAAATCTACATTTGAGATGATGCAGTGATCATCGGCATTACAGGAAGTTGTTGTCCCGGCTCTGCGAGTTCTTCGAATTCTCGTCTTGCCTTGTCCATCTTCGGATAGATGACTTCTCGGAATCCTGTTACGGCGAATTCGTTTGGTCTGTATGGATCGTTGATGACCCTTAGCGCTCTGAGAGCGAGATCATAGTTTGATGATGCAGTCTTGAGATAGAATCCTATTACGTCGTCTTTGTACCAGTCGCGGAAGGCGCGTTCTTTCTTGTGCCATCCCCAGCTGTCGAGTATGGTTCGGGTCCATTTCATGTGTTTGAAGATCCTCATCAGCCAGTTATGCGCAAGCCATTGCGGCAGGTCGAACCTTAGCTGCTTGCCGAAGACCTCGAACTCTGGCCGGTTTATGTGCTCGTACGTTATCTTGTCACCATTCTCCTCGTCAACATTGTACCGTACCTTGTCCCGGTCCAGTTTCTCACCGTCGGTCAACAGGTGTGGAGTGTAGATCTCATCTTTGATCGCCATCACCTTGTGAAGGTCCAGCATTGCGGTTTTCGTTGCCGCGTAGCCCTTGTCCTCCCTATCGTTCCTGAACACCTCGAGGACCTTGTCCACGTATTTCTCGGCGTACGGAAGTTCTCCCCACATTATGAGGTCGTATACTCTCCTAGCAATCGCCCTGTTCGTATCCTCGTCAAGCCTCATCGTGGCAACAGTGCCCTCGACGAGTCGTCGGTATTCGTCTGCGACCGTCTTTCCACGCCAGAACATCCAGTAGGAGTGAGAGAGTTGCTTGGCTTTCATGTCAAGAACGGACGGGTAGCTTTCCTTCGCACCAAACAGAGTTAGGATACGCTCATCAGCAACAATATTCTTGAAATCGAGAAGCGCCGGCTCGATGGCCATTTTTCGTCCGAGGCGTAGAGCTTCCATATTTCTAGTCCTCTGGCTCGCAGGGACAGTTTCCAGTATTGCATCAATCAGATTTTGTTCGCTAACGGGTATCAGTCCTTTCTGGAATGCTGCGCCCAGGAGAATCATGTTGGTGAACAGTTTGCTTCCGAAGTACAGTTCGGAAATCTCGCTAAGCCTTCCGCCGAAGTACTCGTCGGAGTTGGTATGTCTTCGAATATTCTCTTCCACGTCTGGAGGATAATTCATCATCCCGGCCAGCATCGGGATGGTCGGAACAACGGTCGTGTTCACCACTGCTGTGGTGTGAACCTGGCTCGCGTATACGAGACTTCTCTCCGCCTCAAGCATGTCCACACCCATCAAGAGATCCGCCTTGCCGTTAGGCACGATCGTTGAGATCTTGGCTTTTCCATTCGAGTACAACACGTGAGCTGATACAGCTCCATTCCTGATCGCAAGTCCTTTCTTGTCGTTGAACCGGACGTGGTATCCTTCTTTAGTTCCAGCTCGAGCAAGAACTGACGACATTACTCCCACGCCCATTCCACCTACACCGCTGATGAAGATCTTCCAGGTATCGTTGAAGCGGTGTGGAGCGGGCTGAGGAACATTTTCGAGCGAGACCTTTTTGACCCGTGATTTCGGTGGCCTGTTTCTTGTGACAATCACCTTCTCGAAGGACGGGCACGCCATGACCTTGGTGCAGTACGTGTCGGACACACAAATCGACTGGTCAATCCCAATCTTCTCGCCATAGTCAGTGTTGATTATCGTTAATCCTGGGCAGCCAGTGTTCTTTGTGCACTCGCGGCAGTTCTCGCAAACTTCCTGGGATATGTTGACGAATGTCTCTTTCTTGATGAAACCCTGTCTCTCAATGATCCTGTTTCTCTCTGACCGTTTTCTCTTGTGAAATGTGATTCCGCACTCCTTGTCGGCTATGATGACCTTGACGCCGGATTTTTCGAAGACCTTGTCCAGTTCCTTCATGTACTTTTCCCGGTTCGACGGAGGCATCTTCTTCACGTAGATTTGGCCCTGACCCATCGCTCGTACGATGCTCTCAATGTCCTGAGGGGTCGTCTTGTCGCCCATCAGGTTGTGGCCTGACTCCGGTGTAGGCTGGTGGCCTGTCATCGCAGTGTTCTTGTTGTCGAGAATGAGATAGAGAATGTCCTGTCCTTCTTTGATCGAGTTGGATATGGCGGTCATTCCTCTCCAGAAAAACGTGGAGTCGCCCATCAAGGCGTACTGCTTGTTTGTCACGAACGGGTCCATCCCCGCTCCCGCAGCACCGCCCAGCGCCATCGCCGTCAGGTTGTGCATTTCGCCGAAGGGAGGAAGGAACGACATCGAGTAGCATCCAATGTCGCCGTGCGCGAAGATGTCCTTGTGCTCAGGTGTGTCCCTTAGAGAATGAACTGCACTGAGAGTTTCCCTGTGAGGGCAGCCCGCGCAGAAGCCTGGTGATCGAGGTGGAACCAGGAGACCGTAAGCTTTGATCTCAGCTATCAGGTCGAGCTCGCTGTGGATTTTCTTCTGGTCAATCTTGGCGGCGGGATCACCGATCTCCAGGAGCAGGTTTCCAATCTTCTCGATCAGGTTTGATGGAGTGAGGCCGCTCTCTTCTGGGAATCCGTCGCCTTGAGGAAAGAACTTGCCCCAGACTTTTGGCATGCTGGAGATCCTTCCTTCCTGGACTAAGTCGTCCAAGATGGTTTTGACTTGATTTTCTATCGCTGGACTCTTCTCTTCGACAACAATGATGTTCTCTACTTTCTTTGATAACTCGCCAACAATGTCAGGCTCAAGAGGATAAGTTACTGCAGGTTTCAGAATCGGAAATTGTTCATCTAGTCCGAGCTCCCAGAGAGCCTGTTCCAGATAACTGTAAGATATACCAGCCGCTATGAAACCGATCCGATGCTTCCGACCATCATCATACAGAATCTTGTCGAGCTTATGATCGCGAACATACTCATGGACCTTCGGGAATCTATCTCTGACAATCTCCTTCTCCAGATCCCAAGTGTTGGGAGGGATACTGACTCTCCGTTTGATGTCGACTTTTGAAATATCGAGGGTAATCGGATTCTTGAAGGTAATCTCAGAAGGCTGGTTCTCTGAAAGAATTACGCTACCTCCGCCTTCAGCCAGGTATGTGGTAATGAGATAGCCTACGACCAGATTTGAGTATTGAGAGAGTCTGAGTCCTTCTCCAATCCAGTCCTTGACTTCTTGTGGAGTGCTCGGCTCGATAATCGCCATCTTGAGATGCTCCATAAGCTGGCGGCTATCACCAGCCACCTGGGTACTGGAAGCATGCGGATCGTCACCGCATACGACGAGGGCGCCGCCTCTCCTACCGCTCAAGCCGAGTTTGTCAGCATAATTGATGATATTGATCGGGTCCGCAGCGACGTTGAGGCCGACGCTCTTCATCACTGCAACAGCGTTAACGCCGACATCTAAGGCGCCGTTAAGTGCAGCCGCTCCTTGAGACTCGTCGTTCGTCATTTCTCCCCATAATCCGCATTCTCTGAGAATCTCGGCGTTCTCTTCTAGAATCGTGAAGACTTCTGCGACTGGCGAGCCGGGATAGCCGGCCATCAAGCCGACTTTGCTCTCAAGCGCTCCCTTTACTATCAGCTCATTTCCGTTGAAAGCGTTGATACCGGACCCTTGGACAAAACGTTTGTCCGACATTACATCACGTGGGTATCCGTATAGTATCCTGATGTCGGGCTGTAGATAAGCCCGTTGTTCAGTTTGTGGACAAATTACCCAACAATCGTTTGCCCGTCTCTCGCTCTAGCATCAGAACATCCAAGGGGTCAAATGCGGTTTTTTCGTATAGCCGGCATATCTCCATAAGTGGAGAAGGGGTTCTGCAGGATGGTCTAGTAGGAAAATCCCTACAAACAACCCATGACAGACGACACCATCATCTGGAAAAAGTGGCCCCACGTTGAGAGTGCTCTTTCCTCTCGGAATCCTTCTTCTCCTGACCATATGGTTCAACCCAGCATCCAACGCTCATGCAGCCACGAGTGCAGAAATTCCAACAGAAGGCGGCACCTGGACAAACCCCACCATCACCATTGTGATTACTCCCGTATCAAACATGCCTTGGTTCAAGGCATCATACACGTATGATGTGAACTATGCAATTGCCCGCTGGGCCAAGTCCATCATCGTCTACACGGATGCCTACGGTTCGTATTACCTTCGCAAACTGAGCTTTGTAACGTGCGTTTCGGGTGTCAACGACACGTTGTGCGGCACCCCTGACATTAGGGTCCAGTTCATCCAGTCGTTTGGATCGGAATCTGCTGGGTTGGGCCTAACTTCGGTGCGGATTCAACAGAATTCAGGAATATTCGCGGCCCCAACCACTACGACACTAGCAACGTATGATCCGACCAACACGACTCAGTTAACCGATACGGATATGATCAATATTGCTAGTCATGAGTTTGGGCATGCTCTCGGTCTGAACCACGCAACCGTATCGGTGACAGGTGATGGAACTTTTGAGCTAATGTTCCTGTCCTACGGGCAGGCAGTGGGCAATCCGAGGAATTCTCTGGAATCGCCGTCAACCTTGGACATGTACGCCCTAGCGAACATTTACGATTGGGTCTCCAACCCCTCGGGCTTCAGCGGGACAGGACATTCCGCCACGATCTACTCGCTACCTCCAGGAATCGCGTATGCGTCCGAATATCCGTATGCCGAGCAGATTCAATCCCTTCAGAACTCCATCAATCAGATGAGGCTTGAGATATTGATAGTAGCCGTCGTAGCCGGGCTTCTGCTTGCCGTAGCCTTAGCGCTCGGAATCCTGATGGCTCGGAAGAAACATGTCCAAGCTCAGACCGAATCCTGGCAGATTGTCGTACCTCCGGCGCCAGCTGAGGTATTCTCTTTCCTGCTATTACGATAGTAACATTTTTATCTCAACCCGCCGTTGCCACCTATGATGAAAAAACGATGACCCACTCTAGACTTTTCTTGCTACTCGCCATCGTATCTCTGGCAGCGATACCATTCCTAACAAGGCCAGTCGCCGCCGACACCACCGGCTCTCCAGGACAACCGAACCAGAGCTGCCAATCAGTGTTCCCAACAGGACCTCTGACTCCCCCAGGTTTCAACACAAACGGGTTCGCCAATGCAGATACTCATTACGCGGGTAATGGACAGAACACCCAGACCCCAGCAAACTCACACGCTGTCGCTCAATACGACGTCGCATGTTTCCAAGCCGGTCAACACTAGAACGCCCACAGCTCCCCCTTTTTTTCCAATTATCGAGTCAGCGGTCAATCCGACCCCGTATTACCACTCATCGTTCAGCCCACCCCGAATCTTATTTGCCAAGGGGCCTGGCGGAACGTAGTGATGGAGGCTTGACGATTCATGTTGCGATGCTCCGAGGAATTAATGTGGCGGGGAAGAAAATTGTCAGAATGGAAGACCTCCGGGCATCGTTTGAGGCGCTGGGCTTCGGCCGAGTCAGAACGTATATTCAGAGCGGAAATGTCATCTTCGAAGCCTCGAAAGTCGCTTCGGACAATTTGTCTGAGACCATCGCAAAGAAAATTTCGAAGGATTTTGGCTTTTCAATTCCCGTGGTTCTGAGAACTTCCGACGAACTGAAAAAGATCATTAGGGACAACCCGTTCTTGAACGAAAAACATATGGATCATTCCAAGTTTCACGTCACATTCTTGTCCGCACTGCCTGCACGGGACGCAGAGGAGAAGATAGATGCGTTGAATGCACATCCTGATCAATTCGGTGTCAGCGGTCGGGAGATCTATCTTTATTGTCCTAATGGGTATGGGAGAAGCAAGGTTTCCAACCTAGCCCTAGAAAAGGCATTGTCGGTCGGAGCGACGACCAGGAACTGGAACACCCTGAACACGCTCGCGAGGATTTCTTCAGAATGACATGCCTCTTAGTCGCGTGTCTATGGGTTTCCGAGCAATTGTTTAGCCTGGCTTGAGCCAACCGAGCCAATCTGGAACCCAGCCTAGCCGGGTATTGACATGAGCGTTAGGTTCGAAAGTCTATCTTCCTGCTACGGAAATATTCCGGATGATATCTATTGAGGACGGAATCCCAGTCCAGCTCTTATTGTGGATCATCGCGTTGGCCATGGACTAGGAGTAAACTTCCAGTTGTCGAGGGTTCTTCGGTTGTCGTTGCGTCTACGCACTCTCGGTGCAGCTCTCGTCTTGTCCGCATGCATGGTTATGCTGTCCCCGGCCCAAGCCGCTTCACCCTCTACGACTACTACTCCACTTCAATCTATTGACTATCGATCTTCTGGTAGAGAGAATTGCGAAGGTGCAACGATCCTTCGAAGTTGCCTTCTGAGTCTTGAGGCCATAGTGACAGGCGGAACGCCGCCGATCCATGTGAAATGGTATCTGTCCAACGGGACAAGGCTGAGGGGTGAAAATGTTCAGTTGGCGATCAAGTACGGTGAGCTCATCTATGGAGTCTGTCTTAGCGCCAGCGATACTACTGGCAAATCGGTTATCGGAGGCCACTGGGAACATGGAATAAACTACGGGTCCGACATTTACTATAGAGAAAGATATGCGTACATCCGGGCTCGCGCTGATATCTCGCCGCCCTGCTCCGCTGTAGATCAGCCAATCAGTTTCCACGGAACCCTACAATGCAGCACAAAGTGTGCCCCTTCGCCAATTCTCCCAACATGGTTCCTAGGGGACGGAACAATAATCAGCGGCGCATTGAGTGTGACGCATAGCTACGATAAACAAGGGGTCTACTTTGCCAGGCTTCTGGGAACAGATAGTTGGGGTAGGACAAACTACAGCCTCTCTGCATACCCGGTCATCGTTATCAGAACTTCCGAAAACCAAAACGAGCCGCAAGAAAACTGAATTTTCCAACTCAGAATCGCCCGTTTTCAGCCCTGATCTCAATTCTAGAGGGTTGTCCCTTAATTGCATAGCAAACCGTTCTTGACGACTCGACAAAACCCCATGCGATCCAAGCCTGGACTATACCCTGAATCGGGAGACTCGCCCATAATCGGTGCCAGACAGAAAATTTTCTCGAGGTGAGGGGGTCTTAGCGATCGACCCTCGCAACGCAAGAGTGGTTGTTTGGAGGATCGTGAATTGTTTTTGGGGGCGGTGTCCCGGCTGTAACCCACCTTCTCTTGATCAGTTGTCATGGTTCTTCCAGATGTAGTAGTTGGGGTATTAAATCAGTCAGTACTAAAAACTGGCTTAGCCAGACTGAAGAGGCACCGCTCAAATTCGTTATGCATGATTTCCTTTCACCTTTGAAGAGATTCTCCTTTGCAAAATGTCAGTAGGTTTAACTTTGTCCACGACACCTAGATGTACCTGATGTCAAATAATTACATGATGTCTGCTAGTTCTTGTTGTGTTAGATGTAATATCCTTACAAGATGTAATATATTATCACTGCAATCAAGATGTATACTCCACTCAAGATGTCTAGTCCAACCAAGATGTCTAGTATACATCATATTACCGAGACGTGACTTGAAGGCAAGATGCATATTAGAAGGAGGGCGGCCGCGATGAATGCGATGAAAGAAGGCGACTATTTTGTAGCTGTCTGTGGTCAGTGCGGCAATTCCTTTCGAAAGGTTCTGATAAATGGGAAATACCTCCCGAGAGAGCGAGACATGACAACGCCGCACGTCCACGGGAAAGCGAAGGCCCCTACTGGGAATGGTAAGGAACAAACGCCGGAAAAACGAGATGTGCTCCCACCTGAGAAGACATACGAGGAGAAGCTAAAAGAGATTGAAAAGGAGGCTGCAGAATTTAATCACAGTCTCGCGAATCCAAATTGGGTGCCTGTTGCTTCAACAGTTAGTGGGGAATAAGCGTACATATCGCTATAAAACCAGATATTAGCCCTATAAATCCAAGCGTGAATTGATACGCATCGATAGGCTGTTGGGGACTTTCATTGAATAGAGCGTTATTGGTATGCATTCTTCCAGCTGGAAAGAGAGCCTCAGGCGAAAGTGTTTGCCACGACCCAAATGAACCACCCGATAGCGATTACAGTAACCAAGATGGCAATGAGGGCGATCGCCCATGACAGCTTGTCGGCCTTCAGATAGGGATAGTCTGGCCGCCCCTCGTTACTTACCCTAGTTCTCCGTGAGGCCCCGATTGGTTCACAGTCACAAGTCTGTTCGGGAAACTGACATCCACTGCAGACTGGTGCTCTCCCGGTCAGATCATATCCGCCAGGAGTAATTTCAGGAAGTGGTAGGAAGAGACCTCTACCGCATTTGTTGCAGCTCAAAGTCGCTCGGCATACAGAGAGTTGAAGTGCCTCAAACTTAACCATTCTTGGAGATTTTGCATTCATCTTTAGGCAGGGCGAATGAAACGCTGGTCTTGTGACGAACCCGAACACTTTGAACGCGATACAATAATGCTACAGACGAAAAATAACCGTACAAGAACGAATAAGGCAACGAATAACAGTATAAACTGAGAGTGGAATCCCATCAAAACAAGAGTATTGGAAGCACCGGAACCAAGATTTACGCAGCAAAAAGCATGCTTCGTCTAGGTCTAATTCTCAAGAAGAGAGACTGCCTCAAAACGTTCTTGTTTCCAGCAGCAGCTCCCGGACAGACGGAGATGCCAATGTCAAGATACCAACGACATCAGGCCCAATTTGGGCGAGCTATTATCTGTTCTCAAAACTAGTGGCAAATCCATTATAGGGGTAAGCCAATGACTTCTGATAGACTAGTCCCCTCCCTCCAGTCCTACCTACATCCGAAAGGGGGTATGATCGAATCAAGGGTTTGACAATATCTTCAGTAATTTAATTCTGTGTCATGCTTGGAGATGTGTACTAATTACTTACGAAGACTTGTTACAAAGTTCCATGGGCCGGTCTGAGGCTCTTAAATCGTTTGGCGGCGGAGCTACCCGATTGTATCCTATTTTTGTTCCACAGACAAATATTCCAATGTGAGCCGTGACAATGTTCCCGGTGATAGTGTTCAGAGTAGCGGCACGAAGTAGGTTAATTCCAATTTCGCTTGATTGGACCCTATTCTGAGACGCTGTCGACTCTGAGACGGCGATCATGTTGATTCCCCACCGCATACTATGTATCTCATTGTTGCTGACTACCGTCCCGTTAGCGCCAAAGCCCACGCCAACACCGAGAATCTGAACATCGAAAAAATTGCCGCTTACAGTATTGTTGATAGACGAAAAAACGACTTCGATCCCTACAGCCGAGCTGTTGACATGGTTTCCAGAGAAAACGTTACGAACACTCCCACGCTCAATCAACGCCCCCCACCCAAACCCAACGTTTGATATCGAATTATTATTGACCAAACTATCTGATGTGTCTACAAGATCTACCCCTACGGCCCGAACATCATGTATAATGTTTTGCGAGACTATGTTCCTAGCGGCCACAAAATCCTCGGAGGGGAAGCCGCCTACTATCTCGACCGCTTCTATTACATTGAAAAACTCGTTAAATACGATCCTGGAATCCTTTGCTCCCTGCAGCAAGACTCCAGTGTTCCCGTTAGAGACCATTGACGATTCAACGCGAACATTAGTAGTATTCCACAATACGATACCCAGGTTCGGGGTCCACGCTTGAATGTAACTGTATACCTGAACATTTCGGATTATCACATGGGCCGTCGTGTTGGCGACGAGTATGCCAGCAATATCGGTTCCTCCTGGAAAAACCACGGAAACTGAACTAGCTTGAACATTAACAGACCAGTCTTCAATGACATATGGGTCTGTTGTGGTTCCCAAGCCGGACACTACCCCGTTTGCAGGGGTGAATCCATTGTCTGAATGGATCGCAATAGCTTCATGAACCGATATGGTTGAATTTGAACCGGCAACACTCCTCACATCAAGAAGGCTAGTCGATACGAGCAACACACTGCCGAGTAAGATTATTATCAAGAAGAAGTTCCCACCGAAGTTTTCTGGCATCAAACTGTAGATCTTCTCTAAGGCTAAGCCGTGTAATAAGGGATACTTCCTGCAATAGCAGGATTAGCGTTCGCTAAGAACCAGGGCCTTCCTTGCATATCGGGTTGCAGGGGTCAGCGTATCCGTTTGCTATAAAATTCAGGAAGTGTCCGTCTGCGGTCAAATATGGGTCAGTAAG
>Ga0209236_1000031_pt1 | contig 57191 bp, 61 predicted proteins | sample GraSoi013_1_40cm_FD_185819 | JGI IMG/M metagenome (GOLD analysis project Ga0209236, IMG submission 185819) | Grasslands soil microbial communities from the Angelo Coastal Reserve, California, USA - Sample 09_27_2013_1_40cm (SPAdes) (version 2) | ecosystem: Environmental > Terrestrial > Soil >... | reverse complement strand
GGCCTCTGGCGACGGCGACGCCTCAGAACGCGTGATAAGTCAGTTACTCACTGAGATGGATGGCATCGAGTCCCTGGTCAACGTGGTCGTCATAGGAGCCAGCAACCGGCCAGACATGATCGACCCAGCAATTCTACGACCTGGCAGGTTCGACAGGCTAATCTACGTGCCGGCACCCGACCACGCCACCCGTCTGCAGATCCTCAAGATCCACTCTCGAAACATGCCCTTGGCCCAGGATGTTGATCTGAACCAGATCGCCAGTCAAACCGCAGGCTACTCGGGGGCAGACCTAGAAGCTGTTTGTAGGGAGGCGGGCCTTATCTCCTTGAGGCGGGACATCGAAACGAAGAGTGTCACGATAGAGGACTTCCGGGATGCCTTTTACCGTGTCAAGCCTTCGGTGACTCCCGACATGGAGAACTGGTACCAGGGCTTCCGCAAGAGGTTCAAGAAGGAAAGAGCCCCGGTCGCCGTAACATAGACGGCTTCGGTAAGAATCTCTCCCAGTGGCACTGGCGTTGAGCAAGATATGGAGTCCCCGGCCTCTGTCCCTATCCATAGTGGAAGTTCTGGAAAAGAAGGGTCCAATGACAGACATTGATCTGCTAAAGCAGCTCAAGTCAGATCTCGGAGACGTCAGCTTTAGAGAGCTCAACCGGGAGCTGATGAAACTTGAGCTGGCGGGGATTCTGCGGGTCTCAAGGCTCACGAAGGGTAAGAGACAAGTCGAGCTGTTAGGAAATCGATAATCGGTTATTGACCAATCTGAGCGGCAACCCTGGTAAGATACCAGCGGGCGTGACGGACCCACATCTTTCGATGCTAACGCGGTCTTAGGCGAATCGGGGGGTTTCTTCTCTGATTCCCTGTTCAGTGATGACCATCAAGTCAACACCGTCCCCACTGGATATATCTCTGGCTATCGCCGATTTTACAGCCCTGAGGAGTAGAGCCTCACCCTCGTCAACAGACAGCCCCTCATCGTAATCTAATTCGAGAACACCTATTGCGATTTGAGCTCCTGTCCCCACTACGGCGAACTTGTCAGGGAGAACAGATCCTATGGGGTCTAACACATAGAGCTCGGGTTTTCCGTCGCTAAAGCCAGCGATGATCGTCTCTGCAAGGTAGGGAAACATGCGACGGCTAGAGAGAAGGTTGGCGATGAGCTTGGCCGTGTTCTTCACAGTTGCCGGCCTCTCCCTCTCGTACTGGTAGATGCTCATCCAGGCCCGAGCTTCCCGGGTCAGGACCTGCATATCGCCCACGATGCCCGCGCAGGCGGCGCCTATTTTGTCCGTAATGGGGAACACTTTCTTCGCGGATTTACTCATGACGAAGCTTCCGTACGCGTACCGACGTTCAGATGCCAGTAAAACTCCATCTTTGCAAACCATGCCAATCGTGGTCGCACCTGGCACGTAGGGCTCTCTACTCATAAGGAAGGACGACGGCTGACCACCCTCCTCCCGGTTTAAAGCTAGCGAAGCGACGCGAGTCGGCGGGAAGAGGCTCAGGAAGGATTCATGAAGGAAATAAATGCGAACTCTAACATGTTTCATGTCCAAGGGCTTCTGAACATAATGAAAGAAGACCGATGGTGTGGAAGTGAAAGGACCGAGGTGACGAAGTTCGCCGAAAAGGGTTTGAACTGGGAATTCTTCCTAGGCCCGAGGGGTTCGACTTGGAATTCAAACTCTCTGGCTTTCCCCGGTGGGAAGCTTGTCACGACTTTATTCGATCAAGCTTGCAACGGCTATTGCTCCGATAGTTTTGGGTTGCGTTGAAGGACCTTAGCCTAGCAATGTGGAGCTGGCGACTCTAGGCGCTCGCTTGATGTACCTGTGTCCACGTGATTCGTGGGCGGGGATTTCAGCTTCTCAGATAGATCAAATCGTAAGTCCGAGATTCGGCTAGCGATGCCTTAGAAGGGAACCGAGCATAAGATTCGGTTCCCGCAATCAGCTTGAGTGAGGGATTCAAATATTGCGATTATGACAAAGGGCGAACCTTCGAAAAGTGACCCCTTTCATATGATGGTCCGCGAGCAACGGGGCCAAGCTCACTTGTGTTCGTCGACGATGTGTAGGAAGTTCTTGAACAAGTCCACGCCTTTCAGTGTGTGGGATACTTCCGGGTGGAACTGGACTCCGAAGATGTCTCTCCTGTCATGTCGCATGGCTTCAATCGCACAGTTGCTTGACTTGGCCAGAACATGAAAACCGTCGGGCGCCTTTACGACTTCATCGTTGTGAGACTCCCACGCGGTGAAACTTGGCTTCAATCCCTCAAGAATTCGTCCTTCCTCAACGACCGAGATTTCCACCGGGCCAAACTCTGGTTTCCGGGCGGCTTCGGTGACTCCACCAAACGCTGTGGCAAGTAGCTGGTGAGTAACGCAGATACAGAGCATGGGCAGTTTAACCTGTCTGATCAGTCGGGCTGCATCCGCCAACTCCCCAGTCAGGTGATCGGGAGATCTTACGCTCTGCGGACCACCCCCCATTACCAACGCGTCCGGATTCATTGATTCGAGCTGTTCGAGAGGGACGGATGGCGCGAGTAGTTTGGATTCTACTCCCAACTCTTTGAGGTTTCGGACGATCAGATGGTTGTATTGGCCTTTCACGTATACGACGGGTATTGTCGTCATGTCTTATTCGAACTCGATGGTCGCAGGTGGTTTAGGTGTGATGTCGTAGTAGACCCGGCTCACACTTTCTTCCTCCGATACTTGCTGAGCTATGTCTTTCAGGATCTTCCATGGCACGGGGGACACTGCGGCCGTCATGAAATCCCTGGTTGAAACCGCCCTGACGAGAATGGATAAGGGTCCTCCGCCTCTTCGTTCCTTAACGAGCAATGCGACTCGAGTGATGTCGGGGAATTTTTCTACGATTCCTGTTTGGAGCTGGCGAAGCCTATCTTGAAGCCAGCCGTAGGTCTCCCGGGATTCCTCCGAGAGCTTGACCCCGGCAAGCAGCCCATAGCATCTTTGGTCCCCTTTCACCCCTGTTACCCTGTCTTCAAAGACCTCCGCGTGGACCTCGGACCTTGGAAGTCCGAGTGCTTCACTAGCTGTCTCTGAGATTGTCTTGAGCGAAGGATCCTTCGCGAACGTATTCTCGATAACTGCTGCAAAGTACTGTTCGTAGTTGAAGGGAGCGAGGCTTGTCTCGACTATCTTTGTCGCTTCTTTGAGTACCCGGATCTTTTCCTTGGTCACGTTCCCAATGCATCGAATGAGGAGCCCTGGTCCGGGGAACGGTTGTCTTTCTGACAGTTCGCTTGGGAGATTGAGATGACGTCCGAGTAATCGGACCTGGTCTTTGTAGAGGTCGGCTAGAGGCTCGATGATCTTGAAACCGTAGGTTGTCGCGGGGTCTATTCCTACTTGTTGTAGAATGTTGTGCTGGGTCTTGATCCCGCCCTGTGTCTCAATCCAGTCAGGCGCAATTGTTCCCTGGAGGATGTAATCGCAGCCTTCCTTCTCGGCTTCTTCTTTGAGGACTTGGTAGAAGGTCTCTCTGAACTTTTTCCGTTTTTCCTCCGCCGTTTCTTCTCCTTTGACCGAGGCGAGGAATCGGCCGCTGGCATGCACCAAACGCACGTTCAGTGAGGTTGGAGATATAGCCAGTCTTTCTTTGACCCGTTCAGGTTCGCCAACTCTTAGAAAACCTGTGTCTATCATTATTGGGAGTAGTTTGTCGCCGAGGGCTTCTCTGGCGACCAGGGTCGCGACGGTGCTATCGACGCCGCCGGATACAGCTGAGATGACTTTTTTGTCTTGGGCGAGTTCGCGGAGCCTTGCGGTCTCTTCGGACAAGAAGCTTGAAGGGTGAAACCCCTGAAACGCCACCGACAACCGTTTGCCCATCTCAGCCAGACCCGGCCGCGCCAATTTATTCCTTCTTTCGCTGTTCTACCAGCCAGCGAACAAGGCAATGGCTCCAATGCTGGAGGGACCCCCTCTAACAACCATCAAGAAGCCAGCAGAAAATGCCTGAAAATGCCGCAGAATCCCACAAGTCCACGGCACGCTTTGTTAGGCAGGCAGGTAGTGGCTCCACTCACAAGGTGGAGGAAAGATTCAGGAAGGCTAGGGTTCGCCCAGTAGAGTCTGTTTGACAGAGGAATGCCGTTGGAGGATGAGGCGTATTGTTACTGGTGTTGCTCGCCGATTCCCGATTTGTGTCTTTCTCAGGCTTCATTCGTCTCGCCACGAAGAGCAGTATGATTCCAACCGCAATAAGCGCGATACCTGAATAGAACGAGATAATGCTTGGCCCGTAAATTCGCCACAATACATCTGGTGGGCAACCGTTGGGCGGACAATTTGTCGGAGTGTTTTGCCCGATTATGCCTAGGATGAGCAAAATTTACACCCATGACGATAAGTCCGAATCCCAGAGTCTGAAGTGTTTTCTTGTCCATTGGTGGCAATGGGATCAAAGTGCCCACATGGCCCAGACTACTGAAACGACCCGGCTCTAACACTCTAACGGTAACCAATGCAATCCGTAACCCAATGCGAATCGCCCATTATCAGCCCTGATCCAGGATCTGGGACCACGCCCCCATCTCGCCCCGCGAATCGTTCGGAGATCGTTATAGAATTCCCGTCTTTTTCCCCTCCCGTCAAAACCTGGATTGCGCCCTGAACCGCCCATCTCACCCATTATCACTGCCAGACAGGAGATGACTTCTAGAAAATAGGGGGTCTTAGCGACCGACCCTCAGGCCGCATGAGTGGGCTCTCCGGACTGGCCACCGAAACTAAACCCATTCGTGTGGCGTGAGTGGTAAGCGCCAAAGCCGCTGAGCAACAAGCTTCCAGACGATCTAGGCTTTCGAAATCAGGATCTCGGCAATCTTGCTGAAGGCGCTGAACGAGTCAGCCTCTACGAGAGTGAATTTTTGGCCTGAGAGACCGCGAGCACCTCTACCGTAGGCGATGATGCTGAGCTTTCCACCAGTGTCTTGAATGTGCGTGTTCGCGTCAACAAGCCTTCTCGCCGCCATCTCCGTCAAGAGCGGTACAGCGAGGATATCTGGTCGGTACTGAGTGACCTTGCCAGCGACTTGTTCCGGTGAGAGATCTGTTCCCCCGTCAATCGCTGTGAACCCTCCGATCTCGAGCATTGTCAGGAGAAGCGTCTTGTCGAAGCTGTGAGGATCCTCCAGTAGAGAGCCTACCATGACACGTCCCTTTATCTTCCGCTGGTCAATCTTGATTCTAGGCCTAACAGCCGCCAGAGATTTCTCCGCAGCGTTCTCGCACTTCTCCACTTCGGCAACGGAATATCGGTCGACTTCGTGAAGATCCGAGACGATGTTCATCGCGTCCGAAATCGTATCAACAACATCGTTCGCACTTCCGCTCTTCGCAACGATCTCGACAGCGACCCTGGCAGCATTCTCATGGTCTCCTTTCAGAATTAGGTCGGTAAGTTGCTTGGACCCATCGTCAGGAATCTGGGCTTGTTCTTCAGTAGTCATAGAAGCCCCTCTTCGTCTTCCTTCCCAGCTTTCCCTCTTTAACCATCTGTTCAAGCAGAGGCGTCGGCGTAAAGGTCTCGCCGAACTCGGCTTCAAGAACCTTCAACGTCGATAAAACCACGTCTATTCCAATAAAGTCCGCGAGCTGCAAGGGCCCCATCGGATGATTCGTTCCCAACAGAAACGCCTTATCGATATCATCGCGTGTCGCCACCTTCTCCTCCAAGAGCTTGACGCTTTCATTAATGAACGGCATCAGAGCCCTGTTCACTATGAACCCCGTCTTATCAGCAGACTGGACCACAGTCTTCCCAAGCGTTTCCACGAAAGACGTTGCCACTTTGACCGCATCAGGAGATGTCCGTTCTCCCCTGATCAGCTCCACCAGCTTCATCGTTGGAACTGGGTTGAAAAAGTGCAATCCAAGGACCTTTTCGGGCCGTTTTGTGGCAGAGGCAATCTTGCTGATGCTTATCGACGAAGTGTTCGAGGCTAGAATCGTATTCTTGGGACAAACCTTGTCCAGAGTGGAGAAAACCTGTTCCTTGATATGAGGATCTTCAAAGACCGCTTCGACTACCAAGTCAGCATTGCTACACGCTTTCGCGAAGTCTACGCTCCCTTTCACTTTGGCGTGGATCTGAGAGGCCTGATCCTTGTTGATATGCCCTCGACTCAGGTTCCTCTGGACGTAGTCGTCAACGCGATGCATTCCTTGGTCCAAGAGCTTCTGGTCTTGCTCGATAATCGTCACACTGTGTCCTGAGGCCGCAGATGAGTAAGCTATTCCTGAGCCCATTGTGCCCGCGCCGACAACGACGATGTTCATTTGTCTCTTAACCAGCGTTAGCTCGATTGGCTCATAGGGTTTTCGACCGCTGCAAGAGATGAGGAGATGAACGGAAGATTTTCGTCGTAAGGCGTGACGCCGCTCAGAAAGCTTGGAAGCTTCTCAACCGAGACGAGTACAACTCCTTCAGACGATTGAGCAGGCGGCTCTGACAGAGCCAAGATTAGAGGAAGCGCTTGTCGTTCCTTATCTCCTTGAGTCACTTTTTCCACTGGCCTAGCAAGAAGGTGCTGAGTGGCGGTTCGTTGGTGCTCTGCAGCTAGCCTGAATCTCGAGAGATGGCCAGGAGTATTCCAGTGTTTGCAGTCCATGGTAACCACGAGGTCTCCTCGGACCCCGACAACGTCTATCTGCCAAGCTCGACCGTTTCCTTTTGCTCTCACATTCTTCTCGGTTCGAAACCCAGCCTCCTCGAGACATATCTCCGCAAATTTCTCGAATTCCTGCCACGTGAGAGCCCGAGCAGAATCTCCTAGCCGTCCAGCACGAGCGATATCCAGAGCAAGTTTAATCCGAAATCCTGGACTTAGAGAAATCCAATTATCGTCTAGCTCGCTAAGCACATTTCTGAGGACCTTCCTCGCAAAGGACTCAGTCGACCTCGCACTTGAGGCGATATCCGCTATCAGAACTCTATTACCATCCTGGCTCAGCCTCAGAGTCTCAATCAAGACCCTAACAGTCCCTTCACTGACAGGAGGAAGCATCGTGATTCTTCTAGAACGGAGAGAATGCGAAAGTAAGCACTAACATCCCTAGCGCGAGGACATAGAGCAGTTTCCTTGAGTTGCTGACGGGACTGATGTCATCCAACGGCTCAACCCCCGCGAACCCTCGACGCGAAAAGAACATGAAGGCCAGGATCAGAATCCCGAAAGTCCAATACCCAGAGACAAAGAGTAACAAGAGTCCAACCACACTCGCAACCCGATGACCATTAGCCCCGAACACTGCCCTGGAAATATGTCCGCCATCAAGCTGCCAGGCTGGAACTATATTGAGGAATGTTAACAGCGCCCCTATCTGAGCCGCGAAGAAAAGCTGACCATCCAAGAAAACACCAGGCCTCACGGAGCTCGTAAGCCCGGAGACAATTATCAAAATGAGAGGTTGACCCGGCCAGACATTGAAGTCAATGTTGGAGAGACACCCGGAAACTCCGAGCTGCGCCCCACAAGTCGAACTCCACTGAGTCAACTGAGTCGTTTGGCTAGCATTTGGCAGAAATCCAATCAGCACGCTTAGAGCCGCAACGGCTATTGTCACAACGAAGCCGACCACAGGCCCGCTCAGCCCAAGATCGAACAGCTGATCCCGGTTGGCCGGAGGAGACTTGAGAGAGATGAGCGCACCAAAGGTCCCGATCGGAGGAGGACCTGGGACAAAGTACGGAAGAGTCGCATCCATCTTGTGATGTCGAGCCGCAGCCTTATGCCCAAACTCGTGAAGCCCTATTATCGAGAGAAGCCCCCCAGCGAAGAGCCCAGCCTTAAGATACGGACTCGCCGTAGGGTCAATAATCGCGATAAGTTGTTGTTGAAGGACTTGGCTACCGAACAGACCCGTGGTCCAAAGGTAGTATCCAGCGATGAAGACTGTGGTAACAGTCGTGAGGAAGAGCCCCAGGTTGATAATCTTGCGAGACGGCTTAACTTGGGGCTTCTGGAAGACTTTGATAGTAAGACTGTCTGTCGTTCCTCTTATTGCCGCTATGAGCCCCTGTTGACGCAGTTGGTCCAGCAGCCTCTGGAATTTCTCCTTAGCCGGTTCTCGAGTTACTTGAACAGTCGGAATCCCGTACGGATCTAGAAATGCGTCTTTGACCTGGAACTCTGACGCGACCATCGTCTTGATGGAGTCCAGCGGAGGCCCAGAATAGACTGCGAAAGTAGTTTGAGTCGCCGGTAAAGGAGTCGGCGGTTGGGGCGCATCACTCACGCAAGAGTCGCCTGTCTTTCGCGGCTCGCTCCGTTCTGAGCAATTTAAACGTGTTGTCAAACTGATAGAAATTATCGAATTCGACGACAAGATATTATACATCAAGATTCCCAACTATCTTAGAAAGAGAGTTGCTCGAAGCACCGTACCTGTTGCGTCCGTTCCGCCCGGACGATCTCTCATCAGTTATCGAGATCAACAGGGTCTGCCTTCCTGAGAATTACAGCCCGTACTTTTTCATGGAAGTCTACAAGAGCTGTCCCGAGGCCTTCATCATCGCAGAGAAAGAACGCAAGGTCGCAGGGTACATCATGTGCAGGCTCGAGTTCGGATTCTCAGATGTCCGCAGATTCAGAATGGTGCGAAAGGGACACGTGGTTTCCGTCGCGGTCATGCCAGATTATCGGCGTCAAGGAATCGGAAAAGAACTAGTCCTCGCCGCGATGAAAGCCTTGGAGTTACACGGAGCGGAAGAGTGCTTCCTTGAGGTTCGAACTGCCAACGAGGACGCTGTCAGGCTCTACAAGAACATGGGATTTGACACCGCTAGGGTGGCGACCCACTATTATCATGATGGCGCTGATGCCTACGTTATGAGCATCAAGCTGCCCCATAACCTGCCGGTCAACTAGCTGAACTATCGGCTTTACTTCTAGCTCTCATCACAAAATGCCCTATGACCAGGACCGCCGTCGGCAGGTAAACGAGCGAGATATTGAAACTAATCGCGAAAGGGTTCACATTCAAGATGTAAGCGAGGCTCGCGACCGCAGACAGTATTAGCATTGCGGCGAGAGCAGCCCTCCACGAGAATCGCTCGTCCTCAGCGTTTACCCCCGATACGAGAACCGGTTCCTCAGATGGCTGAATGGTTACTCGTCTTCCTTCTTAGACCTGGGCTTCTTCTCCTCCACGGGATGCAGAAGCCATTTCAACGGGATATTCTGGCTAGTCCCATCAGGCAAGGATCGCCGTATACTGATCGGAAGAACGCCTTCCTCCAGCTCCATCAAGGCGACGTCGATCGGTGATAGTCGTTCTTGTTTGAGGTCAAGGAGCACTGGTGCTCCCATGGATATCTGGAGGGCCCTAGCTCCTACTACTCTCGCTTTCTCGAAGCGTGTGAGTTTTGGGGGTCCGATCTCGATGCTGTCATGCTCTCTAGAAATCGCTACTTCCCTCGTCGTCACCCTCGTCCTTTCCTTTCGGGCCGCCTTGACCGCCGGCACTAGACTTCGCTGCAGCGATCACGTCGTCGATCTTTAGTATCATGCCCGCTGCCTCAGCCGCAGATTTTATCACCTGCACTTTTACCCCCAGAGGTTCAAGAACTCCTCTTTCCTTGAGATCTGCGACCTTTGACTCGTTTACGTCAACTCCTGCCCAGAGCTGTCCTTTCTCGTGGGCAGCTCGAAGTTGGACGAGGATGTCAATCGGGTCGAGCCCCGCGTTTTCGGCCAGGGCCGTCGGAAGGGTTTCGAGGGCTTCCCCGAAGGCTATAACTGCCAATTGTTCTTTTCCGGAGAGTTTCTGTGCATGTTCTCTGAGGCGCCGTGCGACTTCGGCTTCAGGAGCGCCCCCGCCTGCCACGACTCTTGGGTCCAGTACGACGTCGCGCACTACGCATAGTGCATCGTGTATTGCTCTTTCGGCTTCGTCGACGAGTCTCTCGCTTCCACCGCGGACGAGGATAGTGACAGCCTTGGGGTTCTTGCTTCCTTCGACGAATGTCATCTTGTCGTCTGCAACTTTCCGTTCTTCGACTAGCTTTGCGAATCCCAGATCTTCAGGCCCTAGATCGTTTACGTTGCTAACGACTTTTCCCCCGGTCGCCTTGACAAGTTTCTCCATGTCGGACTGTTTTACTCGTCTGACTGCGAGTATCCCTTTCTTTGCGAGATAGTGTTGTGCGACATCGTCTATTCCTTTCTCGCAGAGAAGGACGTTGGCCCCGGAGTTTGAAACCTTGTCTGTCATGTCCTTGAGCATTTTTTCCTCCTCGTCGAGGAACGCTTTCATCTGTTCCGGATTCTCAATATTGATCTTGGCATCGAACTCCGTCTTTTCCACCTCTAACGGCGCGTCGACCAGTGCGATCTTTGCATCCTCTACTCTCTTGGGCATGCCCGGATGGACAATTTCTTTATCGAGAACTATTCCTTTGATGAGAGCGGTATCGGTCAACGATTCGCCGGGCTTCTTCTCCACCTTTACGTCATCGATGTCGACCTTGTATCCATCGGGAGTCTTCTCGGCAACTTGGAGAATCGCGTTCACTGCGAGTTCCGCCATTGCCTCTTTGTCTTCGGCGAGAATCTTGCTCGCCAGTGAGACCTCAGCCACTTTCCTAAGAATCGCCTTGTCAGTTGGATCGATCTTGATTGCAATTTGATCCAGCACCTCTAGTGCTCGGTTCGAAGCCTGCCTGTAACCATCGACTATTACAGTTGGATGGATTCCCTGGTCGATGAGTTCCTCCGCCTTCTTGAGCAGCTCTCCAGCCACAACAACGGATGTAGTTGTTCCGTCTCCAACCTCATCGTCCTGGGTCTTTGCGACCTCTACCATCATCTTGGCCGCTGGATGTTGCACTTCCATCTCATCGAGTATCGTTGCTCCATCGTTGGTGATGGTTACGTCTCCGAATCCGTCAACGAGCATTTTGTCCATACCTTTAGGTCCGAGCGAGGACCGGACGGATTCGGCGATGATTTTTGCAGCCATAATGTTCGCTTTCAACGCATCTTGGCCGCGGCTTCTCGAAGTCCCTTCTCTCAGAATAATTACCTGCTGACCTGCTAATTCTGATGACACTTCTTTCTTATCCCCAAGTCTCGACCGGCGAGAGATTTCGCGTGCAATATAAAATTTATCAAGCCCTAGGGCTCCGAAAATGGAAGCAAACATGGCCTAGCTGGGCTATGGGGCTCTAATTCCTTGTTATCGGCTCATTTCCAACGATTTGCTCCTTTCGACCGTACGAATCCGCAAATGAGAGGTCGGGCTTCAGTGCGTTCGCGATCCCATCTGTTCTTGCGAGATTGCTTTTCTGTTTCGCAATTTGAGCCTGAGAGAATTTTTGCTCTGAGATTTGTTTTGGGCCAACTCTTTTAGGCACCAGAGCGCAAGTTGCTGAAAACCGGGGGCCAACTGAAGAATTGCGGGAACTGATCAGGATCAACCAACCATTTCTTGGAAAAGAAGAGATTGATGCAGCTGTCGAAGTCTTGCGCAGTGGAATCCTGACCGATAAGAGCGGGATGGGGCCTCGGGTTCTAGAGTTTGAAAGAAGCTTTGCCAAGTTTGTCGGGGCAAAGCACGCCATAGCGGTAGTGAACGGGACAGCGGCGTTACACGCCTCGTTGCTTGCCGCAGATGTTGGTCCCGGTGACGAGGTAATTCTTCCCTCGTTCACGTTCGTCGGCGCTGCAAACGCTGTCGTACTCACTGGTGCAACGCCCGTCTTCGCCGATATCGATAAAGACACGTATTGTCTCAGGGTTGAAAGTGTCGAGGAGTGTGTATCACGGAAGACGAAGGCGATCATTCCCACGGACCTCTACGGCCTCCCCTCCGACATTTCCGGAGTAACGAATCTGGCCCGCGGAAAAGATATTGTAGTAATTGAGGATGCGGCCCAAGCTCATGGCGCACAGCTCGATGGGAAGAAAATTGGCTCGATAGCCGACATGACCTGTTTCAGTTTCTACGCTGGCAAGAATATTACAACCGGCGAAGGAGGGATGGTTACCACGAACGATGATGGATATGCCCAGGCTCTGAGAATGGTTCGCTCCCACGGGGAACAACGTCCCTACTGGACCGTAAGACCTGGGCACAATTATCACATGACTGAGATTGCTGCAGCGATCGGTTATGCGCAGCTGAAGAAGCTACCTTCTTTCCTTGAAAAGAGAAGGAAGAACGCCGAGCTGACCACTGAGAAGCTGAACATGACCGGCAAACTATTCTTGCCCAAGGAACCTGATGGTCGGAAGCACAGCTGGTACTTGTACACTGTTCGGTTGAGAGGTGTGAACGCCGCAAAACGAAACAAGATTGTGGATAAGCTGTGGAACAAGAACATCGAAGCTGGGGTCTACTATTCATCCCCCGTACATTCCACGCCACTATATCGGGACTCGAACATTGCGCGGAGGGGGCGATTGCCTGAGACTGAGAAGGCGTCGAGGCAGGTCTTTTCCCTCCCCGTTCATCCTAGGCTGGGGGAGACCGAGATAGAGTACGTAGCTGAGACTTTGCGGAAGACGATTGCCTAGCTGTTAGATAAGTTCTAGATAATCCCCTTGGTGTGGAGAACGTCCTTGATTCCTGGTTTGGTCTGCTCCTTCAGTTCGTAGCCTACTCTAACAGTAGGCTTCAGGAACTTGATTATTCGCCTGATGTCAGCCGGAGTAGCTATCATTATAGTATCGCAATCGACTTTGGCTATGGTCGCTTCCATGTCACGTATCTGCTGGTTACCATACCCGACTGTGGGGAGAACCTCGGTGACATGAGTGTACTTCTTGAAGATGTCTTTCACGATTCCTACGGCGTACTTGCGGGGGTCTACGATTTCTTTGGCGTTGAAGGACTTCGCGGCAACGTATCCGACTCCATAGGCCATGTCGCCGTGGGTGACGGTTGGACCGTCTTCTATGATCAGAACTCGCTTTCCTCTGACTAGCTCAGGCTTGTCTACCGAAGCTTCTGACGCTGCCTTGATCACTATGGCGGTGGGGTTCAGTGTTTTCAGATTCGATTCTACTAGTTGTATGTTTTTCGGTTCTGCGACATTGACCTTGTTGATAATTCCGACATTGGCGAGTCGGACGTTGACTTCGCTTGGATAGTGAGTGAGCTCGTCTCCAGGGCGCAATGGATCTAGGACTGCGAAGTGGACGTTGGGCTGGATGAAGGGTATGTCGTTGTTTCCTCCGTCCCAGAGAATGATGTCGGCTTCCTTCTCAGCAGATCGTAGAATCTGTTCGTAATCTATGCCGGCGTAGACTACGAATCCGTGTTCAATGTGCGGCTCGTACTCCTCTCTCTCTTCGATCGAGCAATCCGCTTTGTCCAGGTCCTCGAAAGAAGCGAACCTCTGAACCCCTTCCTTGGTGAGGTCGCCGTATGGCATAGGATGGCGAATTACCACGACTTTCTTGCCAGCATCTCGAAGAGTTAGCGAGATTTTTCTCGAGACGGTACTCTTGCCCGCCCCAGTCCGCACTGCCCCAACCGAGACCACCGGCAACCTTGAACGCAGCATGGTGTTTCTTGGGCCGAGCAACTGGAAATCCGCTCCTGCCGCGAGTGCCGAGGACCCGATGTGCATCACATCTCCGTAGGACAGGTCGCTATAGGACAATATTGCTAGGTCAGCTTTTAGTTCCTTGATAAGGCGAGGAAGTTCTTTCTCTGCGAATATGGGTATTCCATTCGGGTATCTCGGTCCAGCAAGCTCGGGCGGGTAGGTTCTTCCTTCTATTCCCGGGATCTGGGCTGCAGTGAATGCGACTACTTCATGGTCGGGCGAGTTTCGGAAGACCATGTTGAAGTTATGGAAATCCCTACCCGCTGCCCCGATTATGATCACTCGTTTCAATTGAACTCGCTGTGTCGGCGGTCCGCCCTGAGCGAGCTATATAACTTGGTTCACAGGAGAGCAGAGAGTCTTGTCACAAAGACCCGCATCAGAGGTTTCCCGGCCCAAAGTCGCCTTTTGGATCGAAAAATTAGGGGAGGCTCAAGGAGAGTTCTTCAGGTTCGCCGCCCCTCGAACATCCGACGCCCTGCTACGCAATCTTCCCGTCAATGGTCGGGCGGTAAGGTACGGGGAGGAGATCTATTTCCAGGTCACAGTGAAGGCCCCGAGCGAGAAGCCCCGCAGCAATATGCAAGTAGGATCAATAGGCTATTGGCCTCAGGGAGATGCAGTCTGCGTCTTCTACGGTCCGACTAGGCCTTACAGTCCGGTCAATCTCTTGGGCCGAATAACTAGCGGACTTGAACTGTTCAAGCAGGTGAAAGAGGGTACGGTCATAACGATAAACAAGGTTTAGGCGGCGGCAGGCTGGTAGATTCTTATTCTCGCGTTTCCGCCGACCAGCCTTACGAGCCTTCTCTTTTCGAGGTCTTCCAGCAGATCCTTGGCGACGCTCAGTCTGAGGTTGAACTGCGAGGCTATTGAGAATGGTGTGATGGCTCCCATCTTCTGGACCTCAGCAAGGAACTTGGGGTCGGAGATATCGGGGCTCTGCAATCCTCTTGGCCTCTTCTCCACAACAGTCTTTGCCTTTCCCTTTTTCGATCCAGGTTCATCTTTCTTGTCTGTCTGGTCCTGGGTCTTTTCCATCTGTGCCATGCTTTTCTTCTTGGCGCCGCCCATAATTCGTCAATGCTTCCCTACGGTTTTGCTGGATAAATAGGTTACCGGAAAAACTGGGGAAACCCTTATTCCTCTTATGGGGTGGAGAAACGTTGCTACCGCTTTGAGGCTCGTAACAGTTAAGCTTCCCGAAAAGCTCATAGACGATGTTGACCAGCTAGTCAAGGCCGGAATCTATCACAGCAGAAGCGATGCCATTAGGGCAGCGGTCCGTGATCTCCTGCGACGTGAGCTCTGGCAGCCGGGCCAAGCTTAATCCTGTGGACCAACGGACACTCTTGCGAGTTCCTCGGCAATCTTACCGGGGTTCTGAGCTCCTGTAATTGATCTTCCGATTATGAAATAGTCTGTCCCCGCCTTCAAAGAGCGGGCTATTTCTCCGCCCTGTGTCCCGACTCCAGGTGAGAATATCGGTACGCTGGTACCCAGAATTTCTTTGGCTCTCCGAACTATGTTGGGCCGAGTCGCGCCTACTACTGCGCCGTCGGCCTTCCACTCGACTGCTTTCTCGGCGAAGATTTCGAACTCGGGTCTGGTCTTCTTGGATCCGGCTCCCACCAAGACTTTCTGTCCGTATCCTTCAGAGGCTCCCGGATGGCTCATGTAGATGAGCGCTAAGAGTCCCATTCCGTGCTCATGGGCGAACTTGAACGTGGTTTCGAGGCCTCCTTTCCATCCAGCGAACGGGTTGACCGTTATGGCGTCGAATCCGAGGTTGAAATAGGCTCTTGTGATCGCTGCGTTTGTTTCGTCGATATCGTTGAGTTTGTCGTCTATTATCGTCGTAAACCCATAGCCGCGTATTTTCGTTAGTAGTTCAGTAATTCTCTCGAGGCCAAGGCTTAGAATTGTCTGGCGTCCGAATTTCACCGAGCATATTGACTGGCGGGTCTGCTCGAACAGATCGACTGCCCGGTCGGTAAGTTCTCTAGGTCTGCCATCGTGGACGTCGATGGCGAGAACTATCCGGCTTTTGTTGGATCGTGAGGCTTGCAGGATTCGTTCTTTAAACGGTTTCTGGTTGTTCTGCCTCAATTCGGCCTTGGACCCTTCGGCATCCAGCCTAGTTCCTGGTTAAGGTTTTCTAGAGGTACGCGTTTCGGCGGGGCTTTGAACCCGTAGGATGAGACAGCGTTCAGTGCCCCGCTCTGATCTTTTTCCGTTGCGAGCTTCACCATTCGTATGACATCGGTTAGAATGCCTGCGCATGCGGGTCCGTCTTCGAGGGAGATGCGCATGTCGAGGGTAAAGTCTGTCCCGGCAAAGTATTCTCCTTTGATCCAGAAGTAGCTTGTCCGGCGGTTCTCCATGAAGTCAACGAAATCGGATGATCCTGCGACTATTGGGAACTTGTAAGGCACTGCAGTAGCGACCGCGGCGCTCTTTATACCTCGCTTGATCTCGTATCTTTTCTTATCAAGGGCTAGTTGTGATTCCGTTCCACCCCCAATGTCGAGTTGGTATGTTTCTCCAATCTGTATGCCCCTGTCGACTAGCAAGGATAGGAGATCCTTGTGGAGGACTGTTGAGCCGATCTGGTCCATAATATCATCACCGACGACGAGGGCCCCTTTTTTCTTGTACTTGCTTTGCCACACTTTGTTCGAAGCTATCCTTGCGGGGGTAGCATTGATGAATGCGCTCCCGGCTTGCAATGCTGCTTGGGCGTACATTTCACTGGCCTTTGAGGCGCCTGTTGGAGTCAGGTTGACCAGCACATCGGTTTTCGCGTCCTCGAGAACCTTAGTAATGTTGGAGGGTTTCGCCTTGCTTTGCTGTATCTTGTCGCCGGCGATAGGTGATATTCCGTCTAGAGGCTGAGCCATCTGGACCTTGACCCCTATGGGGCGCGCTTGAACGATTTTTCTTGTGTTGTTGGGTTCTGCGTAGACTGCTTCTGACAGGTCTTTCCCAACCTTTCTCTCGTCAATGTCAAACGCGGCGACGAACCGAATATCTGATACTTTGAAGGGTCCAACTTTCTCGTTCATCAGTCCGATTTTCTTCTGGGCAGTGCGGTAAAATTCTGTTCCTTGGACGAGGCTTGAGGCGCAGTTTCCAATTCCGGCGATGGCGACCCTGATTTCTCTTGGCAAGACGATACCAACGTGCTGGAGAGAATGTCTACTGCTGAAAAGTCTTTGGCCACGGTCTACTTTGGAAAGAGTGGAAAGTCGATGACGTCAATGACCTTTGTGTAGAAGTATTCTGCATCCGTCGCGGCGTTTGTGAATTCCAGCCTCTCGCCATGGGGTTTTGCTGCCAGATACTTGAGAAACGGTCCGGGAGGCGGAGTCATGGTCGCGGTGTAGAAGAAAATTGGAAGGGCGTCGGAGTCATAATAGTGTTCGAACGGTATGCAGTTACCTAGTATGTGTTTGTCTCCTCTGCGGAAGTGCCACAGAGGAAAGACGTTGCCGTCTCGCATCGAGAGGGTGAGTAGAACCCTTGCCAAAGACTTCGTATCCTGAAGCTCGGTTAGAACAGGATCAGGGGCATCAGGAAAATCGCCTTCGATACTCTTTGCGAAAGCGTTTGGCAAGCTTTTCACGTCAATTACCGAAGCGTACTTGAACCGAGTATCGTCTGCTTCGTCGCAGAACTGCCATTCCTCTCCCTTAGGAGAATCGCTCTTGTATGCAAGGAACGGTTTGCTCCTATCGAAGTCAGCCTCAGTATACGCTAGTATTGGGATGTCTCCATCCCAGTACATGTACGCGGTGAAGAATGCCAGGATGCTGCTGGACTTGTGTTTGAAGCTCCAGATCATCTGGGACCCTTCTGTCAAGCCCAATGCTAGCCGCGCGAAATTCTGAATATCCCTGACGTGAACAGGCATTGGGGGCTTGATTGGCTCCATCGTCATCTCGCCTTCGTCCTCTCGACCAGTTCCCGGTGTCATTAAGACTTAGCCGGCGTAAGAACTATGGTACTTCTTACCTGAAAAGATCCATTTCCTCCGGTCTCAGAAGGTCCTTGCCTGTGCCATTGCCCCGTTTGACCTTATATCCTCTGACTAGAGCGGCGGGGACCTTGTCGGCTTTGTTCATTACTAGTTCTCCGGCCGAGGCGAGTTCGTCTGCGACAGCGATTTCGGTCACATGAAGAGTGTGCTGGTACATGTCTCTGGTTCCCCTGTAGTCGTGGATTGGCTTCATCCCCGATATCCCTATGGCGAAGTTGACCTGGCCCATCCTCCAAGCCCGGCCGAAGGTGTCGGTTATGATGACTGGTATCGCCTTTCCCGTGAGTTTTCGGATAGTAATGCCGATACGATCGGCGGAGGCATCAGGATCTAGGGGTAACAATGTGACAATGTCCTTTCCCTTCGCCACGTTCGAGGCGTCAACACCAGCGTTCGCGCAAACGAATCCGTGCCTTGTTTCAGTGATCAAATGCCCAGCCTTCATCCTAACGATCTTTCGCGTTTCTCGGAGGATTACTTCGACCTGGCGCGGGTCCTTGCCTGCTTCCTTAGCAACAAAAGATGCGAAAGGTGAAGGCGTTACTTTCGACAGGTTTACGACTCGGCCTTCTGCCTTTGACACAACCTTCTGAGACACTACCGTAACATCACCTTCTTGAAATTCCTCCCCCTGATCCTTCAATCTCGCGACAATGATCTCACCTAGATTGTCGCCTAATTCGATGTCTGGGATCCCTTTCACAGGAATTATCGTAAGCAAGACGATGCTAAGCTCCAGAGAAGAAGGATGTCAGCTTCCTTGCTCCGGTGAGCTCTTCGTAGTCGAGGCCTACTGAGTCGAGGACCTGTTCAAAGGTTGACCGGATGTATTCGTTGTACTTTTCGACATCAATCTCATGAATGCTCGCCAGTTGAACAGGTTTCACTCCGCTTCCCGTGGTGACTTTAACAAAGCTGACTAGGTCGCCGGCTCTGACATCACCTCCCTTGTCACTCAATTGCTGGGCAGCTTTGACGTGTTGTGGAGTTGTCTTCGTATAGCTGGAGACAGATTTTCCGATCATCATGTTAAACGCCAGGTCGTCCAATGAATACTTCCTATTTCGCAGTTTGCTGTACGAATCCTGTACAAGGTCCTTGATCTTGACCCTCGCCACGTCGAAGTCGGTCGGCGTCTCGACCTGACCCAGAATCTCCACAAGTTGGTTGAAAGTGTTCTTGAGAAACTCGGGGATGTGTCTCTTTTTGCCAGTTAGTCCTTTGATGTCAACCTTGTTGTCAGGATGAACCCCAAGGTAGTTTTTCTTTCTGAGGCTTAGAGCGACATACCGGTAATTCTTGTCAACTTCCAGCTCCATCCCAAGCTCCTTCTTGGACCAATGGATTAGCTCGTCCAGCTTCTCCCTTGCCGGCGTGCCGAGAAAGAGTGAGTCGGTGTCTCCGTAGAACACCTCAATCCCTAGTCGTTTTGCTTCTTGAATCGTGTTTGTTATCGCGTATCTTCCAACAGCCGCCGTCGACTCTGCGAGAGGGGGACAGTAGAGCGAGAACCTATCTGAGCCGAAGACCCCGTAGCTCGCATTCAGTACTACCTTGAGAGCGTTCTGGACTACCTGATACCAAGTGAGCTTCTCCGGCGAGAGTCCCTTGTCTTTGGCTCTGGGTTTGTACCAGTGAATTCTGAGATCTCGAAGCGACCCTACTAGTTGACTTTCCATTGCCTTTCGGTGTCTGCAGACCCAGTGGTCCGTGTCCGGGATCTTATTGGTTCGACAGTCGGTGTGTCCACACAAAATTGTTTCGTAGCCCAAGTTCCAGGTTTTGATTATAGATGGGTATAGTGAGGCGAAGTCGAGCACGGCGACACCAAAGTGGACACCTGGAACCGGATCAACAACCATCCCACCTTTGTACTTCTTTCCTTTGATAACCGCGGTCGTGCTAGTCGATCCTTTCTTGGCGGTGATCTCTTCCGACCGTGGAATGATGAACCCTCGTGCTCGATGTTCGCGGAACAGCATACTTCTGATCCAGCCCGAGACACCCTGACGGGCCATGTCCTCCATGGGGAGGAAGCTTATCCGAGAGAGGGCAGTGATCAGTTTCATTACAACCTCTCCGTCGAATGTTGTCAGATTCATCACAAGCTCGGCGTCTTGGTAGCAATATGCCGCTAGTTCTGTCGGGCTTAATCTGGAGACTGACGCCGAAATATCCAGCTTACCAGTTTCGAGAAGCGCCTCAGAAACAGCATCTAGCGTGACCTCTCTGTATCTATTGCTGAAGGCGTAAACTTGGATGGACCGATTAAAGAAGAACTTGTAGAGATCCAAGTGCACACCGTATTTCACGGTCGCGGATTCTCTTCCGAGCTCGATGGGTATCTGGTCTCGGTAGAAACCGAGATGGTTTAGGGCTCTGTGGAAGAGATATGGGAGGTCGAAGCCGTCTCCATTGAAGGTTAGGACAAACGGGTAGTCGTTCAAGGCCCTGAAAATAGCGGAAACGAGTTCGGGTTCAGAATCGTACACTTCGACTTCAATCCCAGGAAGCTCGACACTTTCTGTGCCGGTTTGTTTGAGGAGCAGAACTCTCTTTGAGCCATCTGATCCGCGGAGGCTGGCGCAGATGACCTTGTGCTCTGCCGCAGTCGGGTCCGGAACTCTCGTCTCAACTGGCTGGTAAACTTCGATGTCTAGCGCGAGGCGCCTATAGTTCGGAACGGGGTATTCGAGGAGGCGTAGCCATCGTTCCATCAGCTTTCGATATTCTTCGTCCTTTTCTTCGATTGCCTCTTTCACAGCTGGGACTTGGGCTGAGGCTCCGGGTTTGAGATCGCCTTGATGGATGTTGTAGGACATTCCGGGCTCAAGGTGTCTATCGTAAATGTAGTTCTCGACGTATCGGATGTCGGCCTCCCAAGCAGTAATTATGTCTCTGATGCATCCGCTCGGTCTTCCGCCGATGGAAAGAGGGTCCTTCGCCAGAACAATAGTCACGGGGATATCTTTGCCTTCCAGAGCGTCGAATCGTCTCGCTGGCTCAAGTCCTAGAAGTCCAGGATGACTCATCAGTTCCTTGTTTTTCTGTAGAGTTTCAGGTGTGTCCTTGGAGAGGCAATAGGGCGTGTGGCCCGTGTTATCGTACCAGAATTGTATCTTCTCGGTTTGAGGATCGTATAGTTTGATGAATACCGCTCTTCTCTCGCCATCATATCCAGCCCCGACAAAATATGACTGAGCCATCTCCTTCGGTGTCTCAGGCTTGAACCCGAGCTGCGGCTTCGTTAGAGCCTTAGGCTTCGAAGTCTCGGGTTGAGGCTCCGTTAGGTAGTGGTCAAGGCTGGACATCATATAGAGCCAAAGCCGGAAGGGCTTATCGGTAAAAAGGTTCCCAGTAAGGATACAAGAAATGCCTGAATCGAAATTGTTGAACAAGCTGCGACTCGCGCGAGAGGCTCTGCTTCTTGTGTCACAGGGAAGGAGTGAAAGATCCGCGGTCTCAAGAATCGCTTCTGCTAATCCTCAACTCCGACACGAGAAATCTTCAGCGCTTACACTGGTCATTGACACGGTTTCGAGACTCGACTTGCTGAACAGAGCAGTCCAGACGACATTTCCAGGCGAGAAATTTGACAGAAAGAGCCTCGCTCTCTTCCATCTCGCCGCCCACCTTATGCTCGCGGACAATACCGATCCAAACGCCGATCTTGTTCGCGCGTTGAGAAGAATATCATCTGAGCTCGAAGGTCCGAGTCTCGAACAGTTACTGGGATACCTAGTAGCGCACGGATCTCCCGACGCTTCGAGTGTTATGAGCGAGACGGAGCGGGTAGGCCTTCGTACCCACAATCCGTCATGGTGGGTCTTGTACTGCTTCTACCACTTCGGTAGAGAAACCGGCCTCAAGATCCTTTCCCCACCCCCGCGTCCTCGATACGTTCGGGTCAATCCGCTGCGAAATCGTGGACGAGTTGGCCTTCCCCTTGAATTGAGAAAGTACTCGGGTCAGCTAGTAGAAGCCGATTCTGGTATTTGGATACTGACCGGGTCACCCTCGATCCTAGCGAAATACTTCGAAACGGGGGTCTTCCAGATGCAGGACTTAGCCTCCTTCCTAGCAGTCAAGGCGGCCAATCCTGCTCCCGGAGAGGCTGTCTTAGACCTCTGCGCCGCCCCTGGTGGTAAGACAGCGACGCTGGCTCAGTTTATGAAAAATCGCGGAAGAATCCTCTCGGTCGACTATTCCAAGAATAGAATGGCATCGTGGAGTAGCGAAACGGAAAGACTCGGGGTAAACATAGCCTCGCCTCTAGTTGAGGACGCCTCAAATCTAGGCCTTAGGGGAGAATTTGATCTTGTGGTTGTCGACCCACCCTGTACTGGAACCGGCATTCTTGACCGAAACCCTCGAATGAAATGGCATCTTTCTCCCAAGCTCGTCCACAAGTTCTCTCTCCTGCAATCTAGGATGCTCAAAGAGTCTTCAATGTACACACGTCCAGGAGGCCGCATCCTGTACTGCACGTGCAGCTTGACACTTGAAGAGAACGAACTTGTATTGGCAAAGTTTCTGTCTGCAAATACTGACTTCGAGGCCAGTCCAATCTTGGAAGATTGTGGCTCACCGGGCCTCTTGGGCCATAGCAATTGTCGACGGTTCTATCCTCACAGAGACAGAACTGCCGGCTATTTCGTCGCTAGGCTCGAACGGGTTGTTAGAGCATAGGGGAGCTATTCTCGACCGAGTCTCAGGGGATGGAGGAGAGCTCGGTCGATACGGCCGTCTAGGAACCGTAAAGCCGGCTCCGACCGACGAGATCTGTGATTATCGGCATCAGGTCAAGCCCGCGAATCCTACCCAGATTCCCTCTGGCGGCTGATGCCTCGCTGAGCTTGAGTACTCGACTTGCAGGGACGTCCGGACCTCCGATTATGACAGGGACCGGGTCACCCGTATGGGCTCCATACCCTACGGGAGTAGCGTGGTCGGCTGTTAGCGCGACGTAGTTGAGCCCGATGTCGACTTCATCGATGATGTGGCCTACAAGCGTATCTACTTCTTCCAGTGTTCTGACTTTTCCTTTGAAGTCACCGTCATGGCCTGCAATGTCCGGGGCTTTTACGTGAACGAGAACGAAGTTCTTGTCCTTGCTTCCTTCGATGACTGCTTTGGCCTTCGCTTCGTAATCTGTCTTGATTCCACCGGTTGCGCCCCTGATATCCATGACTTCCATGCCCACGATCTTCGCTATCCCCTGGATCATTGGCGTTCCTGAGATGCAGCATCCTCGGAGGTCGAACATCGATTTGAAGCTTGGAAGGTTGGGAATCGTTCCTGCCCCTCTTGTCAGAACAATGTTCGCTACCTTTTCACCATCGTTCGCTCGTTCCTGATTCAAAGGATGCTCTCGCAACACTTCGTGTGATCGCTTGACGAATTCATTAATTGCCGCAGATGTTCGTTTTGCTTCCTCGCTTCCATCAAGCGCTTTTGAAATCGCGATCTTCGCCCCTTCTTCCTTTGGGTCCACATCAGAGACCATTCTCGACAGCTTTTCACCACGCAATACCAGGACTGCTCTATGATCAACTGTAGCCTTGAAAATTGTCTTGATTCCTGGTACGCCGTCAATCTTGATCGCATCAACCACCTTTGCAAGTTTTGAGGTTCCCTTTCTGATTCGTCCGGCACGTCTGTCTTCGACGCGGAAATCATCATCGACAGTAGCAAAGTTGCACCGGAATGCCACGTCGCCGGGGCGAAGTTCGATTCCAGCGCCGATTGCCTCTAGGGCGCCCCTTCCTGTGTAGTATTTGGCTGGGTCGTATCCTAGCAATGCGAGGTTTGCAACATCGCTTCCTGCGCGGACACCGGGGGATATGGGGTCAAGTTGACCGACGAGGCCGCCCTTGGCCAGCCTGTCCATATTCGGGGTGTTCGCGTATTCTAGAGGAGTCTTGTAGTCATGATCGATCAGGGGTCTGTCAGCCATTCCGTCGACGATTAGCAATACAGCTCTTTTGTCTGCCAATGATTGGACTTCCAGCGGACCATTTTTACGGTAATACAGTTAAAACAGTTTGCTTTAGACGCGATTGTTAGCACATTTGATGCGGACTCACATCTATAGGCAGATGTTACTGATTCGGGCTCGAATCTCAAGAGTCTGACAACGTCGGTATCGCGAGAGTGGAGAGGTAAGATATGGATCATTGCGCTGTCTGTGGAATGAAAATTATAGACGCTAACACTGCCCTATGTGCCAATCACTTCCAAGCATATCGCAAGGTCAAAGATGCCCACTCGATCTGGTTCGTTGCCTACGGCAACCTGACAATCGAGGATTTTCTCAGGCGTCTAGTTGCATTGCCTGAAACTGGTGACCGCGCCAAAGAGATAGCTCAGTTTCTGATTCACAACCCTGAGAGGTGGGAATAGATCAAGACCCTAATCGTCTGCGAAAAGCCCGACGCAGCCCAACGCGTCGCAAGAGCTCTCGATGAAGAGAATCTCCCGCAGAAACTAGAGTCTCAGGGTGTTCCCTATTTCAATTGTCACACGAAAACTGGGCCACTGATAGTGTGCTCAGCCCTTGGACATCTATATGGTGTCGACTCTAAAGGTCGATCCAGTAGGCGTTCCTACCCTATCTGGGACTATCATTGGGCGCCAAAACATCTAGTTGACCGGGCTTCCGCGAGATTGGCGCGATGGGTCCGCGTCATCGGATCCATCGCAACAAACACAGATCGCTACATCAACGCGTGCGATTATGACATTGAAGGATCCGTCATCGGTCACACGATTCTGCAATACGCCTGTAACGGAGCCCAAACCAAGGCGCTCAGAATGAAATTCAGTACAATGACCGATAGAGAACTTCGATTGGCTTTTCAAAAGCTTGATTCAAAGCCGGAACTTCCCTTGGTAAATGCGGGAAAGTGTCGGCATGAACTAGATTGGCTTTACGGGATCAATCTTTCGCGACTGCTAACAGAATCTGCCCTAAGGCAACGGAGAGGTTATGCTACCCTTAGTACTGGGAGAGTACAAGGCCCAACCCTTGGCTTCGTTGTAGAACGAGAGGAAGAGATATCCTGTTTTGTCCCGGTTCCATTTTGGACAATAGATGCGACAATCGTTCACCGTGGCAAGATCTACAGTCTAGAATACGAAAAGGACAAAGTCGCCTCTCAAGCTGAGGCCAAGAATGCCTGCGAAGAGTGTCGAGATATTCTACTCGAGGCCAAAGCAGTAGAATCTCACGAGATTCAGCAGTACTCCCCCTACCCATTTGACTTGTCGAACCTTCAATCCGAGGCCTATCGACACTTTGGCTATTCTCCGGCGAGAACCCTTGCCTTGGCTGAGAGATTGTACCTCGACGCGCTCATCTCTTACCCAAGGACATCTAGCCAGAAACTCCCCCTTGATATTGGGTACGCGGAAATCTTGAGGGGAATCGCATCTCATGCAGACTATCGATCTTTAGTCGCCAAGCTCATGACCCGTGGGGATCTGCGTCCGAACAACGGTCCCAAAAACGATCCAGCTCACCCCGCAATCTTCCCTACAGGCGAATCTCCCAAACGACCCCTGTCCGGCGGAGAAGCCAAACTATACGATCTCATGGCGCGACGATTCATGGCCACATTTGCAGATTCCAGTCTCAAGACGAGTTCCCGAATAATTCTCAGCCACAATAACTACAGGTTCTTTCTCTCAGGTTCCCGCCTTGTCAGACTGGGTTGGATTGAGTTCTATCAGCCGTACGTATTTGATGATTCAAGACCTCTACCTGACTTGAGAATCGGTGACAGAGCAAAGGTTCAGGACATTAAAGCCGTCGAGAAGTTCACGCAACCACCTCATCGTTACAATCCAATTAGTCTGCTGAAGAAAATGGAAGACGGGAACATTGGTACAAAGGCTACAAGAGCCGGCATCATTGATCTTCTCTATGCGCGAGGGTACGTTAGGGAAGAACGGATGAGGGCGAGCGAACTCGCCGACAAAGTGACTGATACTCTTTCAGCGTACTGCCCCTTGATTATCGACTCGTCCTTCACAGCGAATCTGGAGAACTTGATGCAGGACATCCAGAGAGGAACCGCATCTAGGCGCGGCGTGCTAGTGGAAGCGCTGGAGCATCTTCGACCAATCATGCTCTCGTTGGCAGAAAATGAACAGGAGATTGGCTCTCAACTCTCCGAGGTTATTGTGGCACAAAGGGCAGCTGACGTTACCTTTGACAGTCCTTGTCCGAAATGCGGGCTGAAACTTGCCGTCATTCGCAATCGTGGGACTGGCAAGAGATTCATCGGTTGCAACGGCAAATGGCAAACAGGATGCAATTTTACCCTTCCACTGCCTCAATTCGGCAATCTCACCCTCCTGATCCGCCATTGCAATGCCTGTGGATTTCAAATGGTCCAAGCCCGATCAAGAGGGCGCCGGCCCTTAGTCTCTTGTCCACGTTGCTATGCAACGAAAGCTAGGGACGCGGAGCCAGCTTCTGACACGAGTAAAATTCCCGCATGGATAGCGGGGAAAGCTCCGCCGGCTACTTGAAGCTCCGTCTCTTGTCTAGAACGAGCAGGAAAGTCAAGGATGCGAAGAACATTAGAATTACAAGCGACACGATATAGGCGAGCGCGGTGCTGCTTGAGGCCACCCCTGGGTATTGGAGGGCGGCCATTAGAGCGAACGCAGGGGCCACTATCTGAAGTGGAAAGAGAGCAAACCCGACCCAGAGACCCCACCTCGTCACTCTCATTATTCCCACCGAGCCGACTATCGACAAAGCTCCAATGATGTACAACTGGTACAGCGTCGTATCCTGTACTACGAAGGGATAGATGAGATAGTACAGACCAGAGGCGGCATAGAAGAACGAGGAGAAAGAGAGACCAACCGGGCGTACCGCTCCAGCGGAAATTGCCTCGTCTTTCGACTCCTGCTTAACTTCTTGCTTAGGCATCGAAGTGTTCGGACGCCCGGGTCAGCATCTTCCCCAATAAGCTTTACAATAGCTGCTCCTAACATGTCGAGCAGACTTGAGCCGAGCGAAACTCTACCTGTCAACGAGGGTTCCATTCACTGGAATATCCTCGACATACGACGATTCCCACTTCGTCTTTTTCGGGGTTCCCTACGACAAGACCAGCACCTACAAGGCAGGATCGAGGTTTGCTCCCGGAGCCCTCCGAGATGTTTCCGCTAATATGGAACTCTACAGTGTTAGGTCGGACCTAGATCTAGAGAAAGTTGCGGTTCACGACTCGGGAGATGTTGACATTGTCGAGGATCTCTCAGAAACTCTCACTAGAGTCAAGTCTGTTTGTTCTGAACTGTTAGACGCGAAGAAGATTCCTATCATGGTTGGCGGAGAACATTCCATAACCAAAGCAGCGGCTGATGCCCTGCCGGAGGACACAGGCCTGGTGAGCTTTGACGCCCATCTTGACCTGCGAGATGAATTTCTCGGGGAGAAACTGTCTCATGCTACCTTCATGCGTAGGGTTTCCGAGCGGCTCGGCTCGGATCACATCATGGAAGTCGGAATCCGCGCCTTCTCCAAACCCGAGCTGGACTTCACAAGGAAATCCGGAATCACGATGATCACTCCGCAAGATTTGAGGAAAGCGGAGATCTCGAAGACGGCTCAGAGAATCAGAGGATTCCTGTCGGGGTTTTCGCACAGCTACGTGACAGTGGATATCGATGTGCTGGATCCAGCGTTTGCCCCAGGCGTCGGGAATCCTGAACCGGACGGGCTATCTACGGACGAGCTTCTTACGTTGGTTGATGCAACAATGGAAAAGAAGACTGTCGGGTTCGATCTCGTCGAAGTATCTCCACAACTCGATTCAGGTCAGACAGCCGCCGTCGGTGTAAAGGTCATATTCGAGGCTATCGCCGCTCTGTCAACGCGGAGCCATAAGCCGTGAAACTGGACAACTACGTCACCGCCTCCACCGCACGGGTGAAAAGCGACAAGAACGTACCAAAAGCAAGGTTTGAAACCCTCAAAGCTGTCGCCGGGAAAAAGCTCCAAGAGGCGCACGCCCCACGTTCTAAGGCTGACCTGAACGGCGTTACAGTCGAGTTCTACGGAAACAGTAAGCATCAGTACGATTTTTGGAAGCTAAACTGGAAGGAAGCTCCTGAGTCCTCCCACACTGACGCAAAAATCTACTCAGCCTACGGGGTTGAGGGACATGATCCTGCCGCCTACTACTGCCCAGAAATGCACGAATCACTCTTCTTCAATACGGAATACTACGGACAGTGCAAGAGCTGGGCCTTGGGTATGGCCGCCGCAATTATGGAAGAAAAGAGGAATACTCACTCCATACATGGAGCTTGCGTTGACGTTTCGGGCCAAGGGGTCATCATCGTTGCTCCAACAGGTACGGGCAAGACAACTCAGGCCTTCAAACTGATGGAGCTTCCAGGAGGCAGAATCGTTGGAGACGATTGGGTCTACATTGACCACAGCGAAGGAGAACAGGTCGGCTATTTGATCGGGAGGCAACCTGAGAAGAGCCTCTACATGAGGACAGAGACCCAGATGAGCAAACCGTGGTTTCGAAAGATCTTCGACGAGAGCAAGTGCGAAAACGTCACCACGAAGAAAGAGAATTGCGAGTTCACCCAGGGCCCTACAAGTTGCAAGCTAACAAGCGGCAAGTGCGTGTTCGATGAAGGACTACACTGGTGCTTCTACGCCTTCGGAAACAGTAGAGCACTGGTTCCTCGAGAAAAAGTGTTTGGGCCTGCAAAGGTTACCGACCAAGCGAGAATCAGGCTACTGGTTCTCTTGCGAAGAGACGATAGGAGTCCTCCCGAAGTGCACTTGGATGCAGACGGAGCGATAAAGATCCTCAGGAAGGGGGAGTACATGGTGCGCCCCGGCGCAGGTCCAAAAGAAATGTGGGGGAAGCTCGCTGGTGAACCCTGGTACAACCCCTATCTGCTGCTCTTGGACCATACTCGCCAAGAACAGTTCTTCCGGCAGATGATTTCGAAGTTCCAAGTCAAATGTCTATTGCTAAACACGGGGGTTGAGAGCATAGAAGAAACTCACAAGCGGATCACTTCTATGCTCGAAGGCACTTAGACCCCAGCTCCGAGTCCAGAAAATGTTAAGACAACCCGCTTTGACTCATGACTCATGCCTGAGAAACGTCCCGGCGCTAAGGCGAAGAAACGAAAAGCGTACTATTACTATGCTGGAAAGGAGACCAAAGCAAAAAAAGTTGTGAAGAACACGGCAAAGAAGCCTCCGAAGAAATCAAAACGGAAACCAGGAAAGGAGTAGACCTTTTAGCTCCGGGCGAAGCTGGGAAGACAGTGAGGATCAGTCATGGGGTCGAAGGACCCGATATCGATCCTCTCCAACGGTGTAGCGAGGCGACTTACTAGCCCGTTGAGAGTGTGGGGTAGTCTGATCAGTCTTATGCGTCCACCAGCGACCCACTCATCCATCAGGTAACCTTTGATTACGAGGGAGCGGATCAATGCGAGGCGTTGTCTCCGTGTCCAGAGGAATGTCTCCTCGTCCAGAACGTGGACGTGATAACCTCTCCCCGAATAAACCATCCGAAGATCCGTGAAAGATCCGGACAGCTCGTCCATCAGCTCGAGTGCTTGTTCCTGGGCCAGTTGGAGTTCTAATCTGCAAAAGGACAATCCTTGGCCCCTCTTCATCTTGTCTTCAAGAGTGCCGTGGATTGGACACTCGAAATTCTCCGGATCAATGTCGAACACTAATTGTTGGCCAAACGACCTGCCCAATTCTTCAATCTTGCTCGACCCATGTCTGGCTTCCTCCCAGCTGGCGTATACGTTCCTGTCGTAGTAAACGGATTCAGGCCTGAAATCCATACAATATTGTCGGAGATCCTGCAACCCTTCGTATTCGTCGATGAGAATCGTTCGGTCTCTATCCCTTTGATATTCAGCGGGGAAGATCTTGGTGTGTCGTCCGATAACTACCGCGAAAACTATTGGGTTCGTCCAGCCTCGAAACCACTGCCGCACGAGATTTGTCTTGAACTCCCGCTGGTAGAATTTGTACCTCTCTTGGAGTGACGCGGGACGCATTTGGTCCGGGAACCTGTATCGCGATCTCACGATCTACGCTGCTTCTGCCAAGGGATTCGAGGCAACCTTCTTCAATTGAGCCCGATACATTTTGACCACTTCATCTGTGGTGGTGCAGTCTTCGGCTGACTTGTCACCGCGATACTTTCCGGTAAACCGTGGAAACCTTATGGCTAGACCTGCTCCCGGCTTGATCTTGTTCATTCCGCAAGTGTGTATGGGACTTAGTGTGATTTCTGCTCCTACTATCTCTAGGACGAGTCCCGGAACGAACCATACGTCTGGCACAACCTTAGAATCCACCCTCGCGTGCGGGTGACTTATTCCATATTTCTCAAGTAGCTTGGGCAATTTGTTCAAGTCTTCGTCGGTAAGTCCCGAACCGCATTTGCAGACCGTTCTGAATACGTCATCGCTCTTGTCATAGGCTGCGAGAAGCAGGGCGCCATAGGTTCCTCCTCTTCGTCCCCTGCCTGCGAACGCTCCCACAACTGCTAGATCGACGCTGTCTTGCATTTCCGATTTGTATTCGCGCTTGTACTTGATCCAGGCCCATCCTCTTGCCCCTGCCTTGTATGCTGAATCAGGGCCAATTGATTTGATCATTAATCCTTCACACCCGTCCGCTACCGCCTGCTCCATGAATTCATCTAGTGCCTCAGGGTCATTGCAGATTTTCTGTTGAGAAAGGTTGATCCTTTCATTCTTCCTAATCAGTTTTCGAAGCCGCTCGCGTCTTTCAAGATAAGGACGGTCAGTAAGGTCAATTGTGTCGGCGTAGAGGAGATCAAAAGGGAAGAAGGCAACCGGTATCTCCCCAATTGTTTTCTCAAGATCGTATTTTCTGCCTCGACGTTGCGAGATCAGCTGGAATGGTAGAAGCTCACCTGTAGAAGGGTCAACAGGGACTGCTTCGCCTTCAAGGATTACCGCCTCTTCCTCTACGTTCTTCTTCAATAGTTGTCGAACGTCTGGGAATTGGTCAGTGATGTTCTCGAGACGTCGGGAGAAGAGCGTTACTTCCTTGGTGGAGACATGCGCTTGGATTCTTAATCCGTCGTACTTGTACTCGGCTGCACACTCGCCGTTCATCTTCACGAGGATCGCTTTCGCATCCGAGAGCCGCTCGGCGAGCATCGGCCGGATAGGCCTGCCAACGGTAACATTGAGCGATTCGATTGCTTCCATTCCTCCTATAGCGAGAGTTCTAGCAACGTAACCGAGGTCCGATGAACGATTGTAAGCACGTTCTAGAATGTTCCTTGACTCCTTTCCTCCTCCAAGGGAAATTGCGAGCGCATCAAGGATAGTCATATCGGCTACTCCAAGCCGTAACCGGCCGAGAGCCATTCGAGTGACATACCTCGCCTCAGTTGGTGAAGCCTTCCCCAGGAGACCAGTCAGATGTCTGAGTTTTGAGTCGATAGACCCCTTGCCCGCCTCATGTGCTATCGTGTCGAAGACATTGTAGACTTCCTCTACCGTGAGGGTTTCCCTGTGAAAGGAGGCTTGAGTCTTGTCTTTTAGAAGAGACTCAGCAACTGTTCCTAGATCGCCCAACTTCTTGTAGACTGCAATGACCTTCTCTTCGGTTTGTCCAGTGACTTTCGCGAGAGCACGAAAGAGGAGCTTCTCTGCTACTCCCAGTTCAATCCCGAGAAAATCGGGATAGAGCTTTCCTTGAGTTAGGTAGACCACCTTATCGATAATCGAGCGTGGAGTAGCATCGATGAGTTCGACGAGGAGACGGGTTATCTCCAACCGTTTCGTTGTTGCCTCGATCTTGGTGTACGTCTCGACTATACGCGAATAGAGCAAGTTGCAGAAGCAGCTCAGTGGGTGACGATGGCTAGAGGCTCTTAATTTGTTATTTGTGTTCCGGCCGAGCCTTTGATTGCTTTTCCTAGCTCTCGGAGGGAAGCTATCACGGCTCTCTTTCCACCATTCCGAAGGAACCTGATTGCGGCTTCCACCTTTGGTGCCATGCTCCCTTTCGCGAAATATCCGTTCTTGGCGTACCCCTCAAGTTTATCTCGGTTGATCTTTGACAACAGCTGCTGGTTCGGTTTGCCGTAATTAATGTAGACCCCGTCAACGTCCGTCAGAATGATTAGGTTTTCCGCATGAATCGATGTGGCTAATCTTTCAGCCGCTAGGTCCTTGTCTATTACCGCTTCTACTCCTTGAAGGAGGTCCTCTTGCCTTACGACCGGTATTCCTCCTCCTCCACACGCAATGACCACTAACTCGTTGTCAACAAGAACCCTGATCACTCCATCCTCTATGACAGCTTTAGGGTCCGGTGACGCGATGAGTCTTCTGTATCCTCTACCAGAATCCTCTTCAATGACGAGATCGCTTCTATCTCTCAACAACACATCTCTCTGATCCTTCGTATAGAATGGTCCAATAGGCTTTGACGGGTGCTTGAACGCGGGATCGTTCCGATCCACTAGGACTTGTGTAATGACCGTTACAACTGCTCTACTCGTTCCACGTTTAGTTAGTTCGTCTTGAAGAGATTGTTGAATGATATAGCCCAGGAAACCTTGAGTTTCTGCGCCACAAACGTGAAGGGGTAAGGGTGGTACCTTTGTTCGGCCCATCTCGTGCCTGATGACAGTCGCCCCGATCTGGGGGCCGTTTCCGTGGACGATGACAATCCTCAAGCCGTTATTCACAAGAGTCGCTATTTGAGTCGCTGTGGATTTTACGTTCTCGTATTGTTCTTCGAAGGTTCCCTCTTGGTTGCGCTGAAGAATTGCGTTCCCGCCAAGGGCAAGGACCGTTATGGGGGTCTGACGTGGCAAGCTTGTTTCGTCTCTTAGAACGATCGGTGGAGAAGGCAGGTTGCTTTTGTCTCTAACGTCCCCGGCTCGGAGCAAGATCGGGTATTCTATGATGAAGTGAAGGTTACGGCAAAGTTCCCTTTGTCGAGAAGGCGGTCCTCCCTGGGGGGGAGCTGTGATTGTCCAATGCGTTTCTAGAGACTCTGGAACTGCTCGAGAACCCCATAGGATTGCGACGAGTCGATTGGAGGAAAAGGACTGTTGAGATGTGTGTGCCCCTACAATAACGCTGGACGCGTAAAACGCGACCATATCGCGGGTGAACTCTACGACCGAGTAACTGATCCCCGACCCCTGGAACGGACATTTTGTTGGCCCGGATCCCTGTGCCCAACTTGGAGGGTTGAAACGCCGTTGCTTGTTGGTTGTTAAATAGCAGGGTTGTCTCCCAAGCGCAATAATACCGATGTATCTCTACCCCGGCTGGCGAAGAGTTCTCTTCGTCGCGGTGCTTGTCATCGTGCTGGTCATCGCGTTGGCCCCCTCGATCACCCAAGGCACCATCAAGGTCCACATCTATGGATTGACTAGGGCTGGAGTCATTGATCATCTGTACGTCAAGTTCACGACCTTGGAATTTCACACGTACGGGTTCGGATTCGGTGCGGGATGGGTTAGCGTTAATGAGACTACGCCAATTATCGATCTCATTCCCATTCCGACTCAGTTCTTGCCACAAATCGTGGCCTCTGCTCAGATAACATCGGGTAGATACGATGCAATTCGGCTGTTCATGACAAATTCGACCGCACTAATAGGCGTCACTCATGTGTCTCTATCAAATACCCCGACATTAAGCGCCAATTTTACACTTCCAATCCCTCCGAACGGCTTTGGGGACGTTCTATTGCTGGTGAGCTTCGATGATTCTCTCGTCTTGGCGAATCCAGCTGCCCTCTCTATCCAAGTCGTCCAGACTTCGGTCGTGTGACACCTCTCCCTACCGAAACCATCAAATTCGACCATCGAATAGGCGATTTGCATGTGTGTGATCGGAAAGAATCAACTCGTTAGCCTGATTAAGGCTCACAAGTGCGTTCATCCATTTGATTACGGGCTGCTTGATGGGGACGGTTATGTGCTTACGGTCAGGGAGGAGCGGACGCTCCATTATCTGGAGCACCAGAACCTAGTCTCCAACGAAGTTGTGTTTACGCCTCCCGAATTTGTGGCGCATCTCACCGCCAAAAGCAAGTATGGTAGAATGGGGCTCTCGTTTCTGAACGCTGCAAAGGTCCACAGCGGTTTCATCGGTCGCCTCGCCCTCGAACTGGTTAATCTCAGCAACGAGCGACAGCCGATAACTATCAAGAGGGGCGACCCACTAATGCACATAGAGTTCATGAAGCGCGAGGGAGAAGCCTCGCCCTACAACGGGGGCTATATGTTCCAATTCATGAGTGAAGACGAAATCGGGGAATACATGTCGATCCTGGCGAGAGACTTCAAGAGTTTGTTTCCTAAAGACTACCTAACAAAGGCGGCTAAAGCGCGAGTTGCCGTCGTTAGCCAAATCTAGTAGCCTGACTGTCGAATAAACTGGAGCTATTGTCCATAGCGGGGCCTCGATCCCGCTGACCCGCTCTCAGTTCCTAGTTGAGATTTCGTCCAGAATCCGCCTTAGCTTTGGATCTCTGATTGCTGTCCTGGAGAATTCGTAGAATTCTTTCAATTTTGTCGCTTCAATGCCTCCCTTCGCATATTCGTTCGCTTGAAGAGCCAATTCCAGCTTATCGAGTTCGTGAACTAGCTGTGCTTCCCTGCTGCTTTCGTTCTCGAGCTCCGACCATAGTTCTCTGTAAGCTCGCTGATTCTCCGGTGGAAAGTGCGAAATCAATTGTTCTCGGGCAGAGATTTTCTGAGCTCTAGCAACATTTGCTCCCCTCGACTCTTTCTCTTGGGGAGTTAGATCTCCTGTAATCGCTTCTTCTAAGTCGTGCAATAGCGCGAGCTTTAGGAGGCTTTCCACGTTGTAGCTTCGTCTTTCACCTTCGAACAAACAGAGAAGCGATAGCGCGAACGAATGATCGGCAACGGATTCTGTTCTCTGAAGACGAAGCTTCTTGAGCCAGCCTCTGCGCGGTTCGGCTTTTAATCTTGCAGCGAATTCCCAAAACTGGACAAGCTGGTCCAAATCTAGCCACGTGTCGCGAACCCCATCGCAATACCTAAAAACCCTTCACGATGGAAATACGTCAACTATTCGACCTGTCAAGGCTTTGCAAATTGGTTAAGAAAATCCTAACTAGATTCGCTGTAGCAAAGAAACCTGCTCGATCTGAGGGCACGCAATACAGGTCCCCCCGAATATATCTGCCTACAAAGTTAACTGATGACTCTAGCTTTCCATTCAAAGAGGGAGATCTACTCACCATCCGGGTTGATGGCCGCAAGCTGATCGTTCAGAGGGCTCAGAAGAGCATCCTCCAGGTATCTGAAGGCGGAGACACCCGCCAAAAACCATAATACCAGAGCAAGGACCCCCTGCTTCTGCGCTGCAAGTCGAATGTTAAGAGTAACTGTACAAGTTACGAATCTCACTGGAGAACGTTTCTGGGGTCAAGACTCACAATTGCCACCGCAAGTCCAGATCGCTGTTAACATCAATATCGTCGGATTGGACATGAAGAACGAGTCCACAGCTGACGCTCCCTTTGTTTTCACAGTGAATTACACTCCGTCGATCGCTCAGCTAAACGTCAAAGGCCGTGCACAGGTGATCGGCGAAAAAGGGGAGATCTCTAAGATGATAGACGAGCACAAACAGAACAGGCCGCCACCCGCGGCGATAATTCAGGCAGTGTCAAGCATTGCAATGGCTGAAGCGATTCTCTTGTCGAAAAGCCTAGGGATTCCGCCACCACTTCCTCCAATGGGCCTGCCTCCAGAACAAGTGCAGGCGCAGCAACAGCAAGGACAGAGAAAATCCGAGCCGCGTTATACAACGTAGTCTGATCCCGAATTATTTGAGCCATCCAGAATTTTGGAGGATTGTTATCCCTCCAAAAAAATGGACTCGGCACAGAAATTGCAGGGTCGCGGGCCATGTAGTTTCGGGCCGAGACTCCCTGGTCAAAGCTGGCCCAAAAAAAGAGAGTTTATCGCATGTGAATGGTGGTTTTCACTAAATAGTTAGGGCTAATGAGCACGAAAATGTCGGAATCTCTATATAGAATCCGACATTCAAAGGGCGAGGCTGGTCGGGTGCCACTACGAGGTACAAGAAGAGAAAGGTTTGGCTTATGGGGAGCCAAGTCGAGACAATCCTAGAACTTGCCAAGAAGACCAACTCTCGCGATCATGCTATGATGACCCTGATGAGGTGGGGTCTCAGAGTCGGGGAGATAGTTGGCTGCGAAGGGCTCCCGGGGATTCACTTCGAGGACATTCGATCCGAGGGAATCTGGGTCAAAGGTAAGGGGTACAAAGCCGGAATAGTACAAGACAGCTTGGTCCCAATGCCAGCCGCCGTGATCAAACTGCTTAGACGCTTCTCCGCGGACTTGGAACCGGGGGACAAAGTATTCTCCATATCTGAAAGACACGCTGAACGGATCGTCAACAAATATGCGAGACGAGCAGGCATAGAAGATTGGCGGTTCATTGGACCTCACAGACTCAGGGCTTTCTTTGCAACCGACGCCAAGGACAAGGGCAAAGACGGCCTGATGATAAAGGACCTTATGCGCCACAAGAACCTTGCGACCACAGAAATCTATGTCGGTAGGGCCAGTCCTCAAACGTTGCGAAGGATCGTAGAAGAACTAGCAGGACAAGTAGCAGGCTAAAGACAAACCCCAACGGTTCCTCTCTCATAAATTTACGCGTGAATTCAGGAGGAGAAGTAAGGCGTGATTTCATCGAGAATTTACGTTAGTAATCTCTCAAGCTACGATCCATCTTTTTCTCTCGACTTACAGATCGTTCCTCTACCATAAGGATTAAACGAGAGGGGAAATTGCGATTGTCAGACGTGAGACCCATGCCCCGTAGAGCTGTTCGAAGACCAGCCAAACAAAAGACAACGATCTTATTCAAGGCCGGCAACCTGCCGAGTACCCCCGATGAACTTTTCCGTCGAGTCTTCTGGAAGAGTGACTTTCTAGCGGGTGAAGCCCACAACTTCTGGAGAGAAGTCAAGAAAGCGGAACCTAGCGGTCTACCAATTCAAGCGTGGAAGGATTGGATCTCGAAGCGCGGTATGAGTGTCGGACAATTCTACAACATGATTCACGGACTTGTTGGAGCAGGTTTCATAGAAAAGCGTGATTCTAAGTGGCACATGAGCGAGGGTTTCATGCAGGAACTGGAGCAGATGGTGAAAGTCTATTCTTCGGAAAGCGGTTATGAACCCAGAATGAAATAGTCATCCAAAAAACTGGACCATTGGCCTACATCCAATAAATTGAAGCTCGAGCGGCGAGCTTTCAAAACTCGCCCTTGAAGATCGATTTCTCCATTCCTGATCCTTGTAGTTGAGATCGGTTTCCCATCGGCAGCCTTGAGTAAATCGACGAGGACAAGATCTAAGGGTTGAAGACCATTCTGCTGTCTGAGCCGGTTCAACCGACGACCGCTCACAAGGGTACCCTTACTGACTATCAGCGCTTGCAATCTCTTTCGCCCTGCAGCAGGTCCGTAAGGCTCACGAAGCGGGGTTACCTTTGCCCGCGACAACCAGCGCCTAGTTCTTAGAAACATGTTAAGGTCACGAACTCGACTTGAAAACGGACGGACCTGGTGTTTCTTGTCGAGAGTTGCGACAAATCGGTCGCTTGTAACTCCGATCAAAACTACCTCTCCGAGCCTGAAAGCTTCAGAGAGCAATTGTCGGTGCCCGGCGTGTAAGGTATCGAACGTCCCTCCGAGAGCCACGAGTTTGTAAGGACGAGCTGACCGAGACAAGTCGCGCCTTTTGGGTTCTGGATTTTAAGGATAAAGCTTGGGCTGCCATAGACAATTCCTTCGGTTTTCTGGAGCCCAGTGGGAAATGACCGCACCACACGTTCGTCACATGGGCGAAGAATGATTGACCCAGTCCTTAGTCCGGCATTGACCAGTACTCTTATCCTCAAATCCGCGATCAATCAATCACAATATGGGGAGTGAAGGTTGGGCTCGGATTCTAGATCCCCTAAGGCACGCCATAGGTTCGGCTTCTCAGGGCCACTCACAAGACAGAAGAAGGATAAAGTTACGACTGACGACATTCTTGAGAGTCTGACAAGGCAAGCCGAACTCAGGCAGAAACTCGGGGAAAGGGATACAGTAAGACTAGAAGAGATTGCGGAGACGGAAGATCTGAGCCGGTTTCAAGGGTTCAACCCTGAACCCGTGTCCATTCCAGAGATGGCGAATCGAAGCCTCGGACATCTTGTATTCGTCATAATGCTCCTGTGTGGACTGACGGTAGTATGGCTCTACAGTTCAATCTCGAAGCCGTTTGATCTGGCATCGTTAAACGAGATCATTCAGAAATCTGATCTCCAGTCGATTTTTGCTAACCAGGCTCAATTAGGGATTATCGCAATAGCGGCTTTCGTAGGTGCTCTCTGGATTCGACACAGAAAACGAAGCTCAAACCTGCAGCTAATGCCTGGCTAATCAGGCATGTCCACAGTGACTCTTGAATTTAATCGAGACGAAGCATAAGCTCCCTTAGTTGCGTGGGCCATCTTCGTTGCAGGTTATATGATGGCTAAGACGGGCCTGCCCCGTGCGAGAAGACTTTAGGGAGTCGGGAGATAGACCGTCAAACCCATACCTGACGTCTCCGACGCTTGTCTTCTCTCTCGTGCTCATCGCCGTCTACGTAGCCATTGGAATCCTCGGCGGCGATCTTTTCAACCCTCTCCTGCCTCTTGCACTAGCGCAGTGTGATGGTCCTTTACCTATCTATTCTTGGACATTGGTGACATCTATCTTTCTTCATGCGGGCATCATCCACATCGCTAGTAACGTTCTATTCTTGTTGATCTTCGGGTTTATCCTCGAAGAACAGGTCACTAAGACTCGTTGGGTTACAACGTTTTTTCTCACGGGCGTCGCGGGGAACCTAACGTTTGTGGGAGCTGATCTCACGGGTTTCTTTCTCACCGGCGTCCCTAACATGAACTCCTTGAGTTGTGGAGTAGGAGCGTCGGGCGCAGTCTACGGCATAATGGGAGCTGCAACGGGCTTCCGAGGCGTTATCCTGATCATATTCATCGCTGGTTTGGATCTTTTCGCGGGCGGGGGCTTCTTTGCGCACATTGGCGGTCTAATCACGGGGCTTCTTCTCCGAAGATTCTGGAGCTCCGAGCTGAAGAACTTCTAGGCATGGCCTTGACAGGAAAACAATGCTTTTCGTCAGATCTACGTGGTAGCCCGGGGGAGATTCGAACTCCCGTCAGCAGGTTGCTCCAACCCCTCTGTTTGAGGGGATCCAGAGCCGACTAGGGACGCTTCTGTGTTTCTGGCCCGAAACGCCCATGCTATGCTAGACCACTACACCACCGGGCTACGAAGTTCTCGGTTGCTCCTCGACTAACCATAATAGGTTTCGTCGAAGTGGAGAAGGTGAGAATCCAAGAATCAGTCGATTGATCATTCCGCGCGTGCATAGCCTTTCTGAACCGCAATTTGCGATGAGTTGGATCTTGAATGGTCGTCATTTCCAGTTCCGTTGAACCATCTTTGTAGGGAAAAGGACCCGCCCAGTCTCCTCCCTGGCAGGTTTCCCGATATCCCTGAAGGCTCTGGATCCCGGCATGAGTAGCAGGCAATTCGCCCATTATCAGCTGCGATTTAGAATCTGGGAGCGCTCATCTGACTCTTCCGAGATTCGTTCGGGATCGTCGTGATCTTTGCCGGGCCATCCGAATCAGAATTGCGCCCTGATCACCCGGACTCGACCATTATCGCTACCAGACAGGAAATGATTTTTGGAAAATAGGGGGTCTTAGCGACTGCCTCTCGCATCGCAAGAGCGTAGTCTCTATCTGAACTGAAAGACCCGAATTCGGTTGGAGCTTCGAGGCGTCGGAACCCGACCTAGCCTATATACTTGTCGAAAGACTTATATTCGAAATCGAACGCGTCGCTCTCGCTTTCCGAGCTTGGACTCTTCTAAAGCCCCTCCGAAACCATTCCGGAAAACGGAAACGCAAACGTTCCTCAGAAACCAAGGGAGAAACCCATGAGCACCCCCTCTCCAAGCGCACATCCACCCAAGGTTCACGTTTGCCCCGAGTGCGGGAGCCTCAACCTCATAGAAGACTTCGACCAGGGAGAAACCATCTGCCAAGACTGCGGGCTCGTCCTCTCCCAGAACCTAATGAGCCGCGGCCCAGAATGGCGAGCTTTCACCAAAGAAGAAAAAGACGAGAGAGGGCGCGTGGGAATACCAACATCCTTCTCCATCCACGACAAAGGACTCTCAACAGTCATCGACCGAGTCAACAGAGACGCCTTCGGCAGACAACTACCCTTCGAGACAAGAATGGAAATGCTCCGTCTCCGCAAATGGCAGATCCGGACCCGAGTACACTCATCCTCTGACCGGAACTTAGCGCAAGCAATGGCCGAGCTGGACCGCCTAACAGATAGGCTACACGTACCAGCCAACGTCAAGGAAGACTCAGCAGTCGTATACAGAAAGGCACTCGATAGTGGACTGGTCAGAGGACGATCAATTGCTGCAATTGCAGCCGCGTCCCTCTATGCAGCATGCAGATCTAGCGAGACCCCACGTACCCTTAAGGAAGTTGCTTCAGCAAGCCGAATCAAGAAAAAGGACGTCGCACGCTGCTACCGCCTCCTTCTTAGAGAGCTTGAGATGTCGATGCCGGTCGAGGACCCGATTCGCTGCATATCAAAAATTGCAAGTCGGGCCGAAATCACGATACAGACGCAGCAATCAGCCATCCAAGTCCTGAAAGACGCTAGAAACAAGGGAGTCGTAGCCGGCAAAGACCCAATGGGCCTCGCAGCGGCTGCGCTCTATGTCGCCTGCGTTCTGCAAGGCGAAAAAAAGACGCAGAAAGAAATCGCGGAAATCGCTAACGTCACCGAAGTTACAGTCCGCAACAGGTACAAGGGCCTGAAAGATGCCCTTGGCCTAGCAGCTTAGACTAGACCCTAGCGAAGATACTGGCGCATGCTCTGAATGTTGTTGAATACAGTGCTCCACTGTGGCGAAGGATTCGGCTTCGTTGTACTATATCCAGTCATAGAGATGGAGAACTTCACCCTCGGATCCCTAGAGTAGTAATAAATAATGTCCAGCTTTCGCTTTGGATTCGCATTGTATAGACTCCTCTTCAAAGCATTGAACAGGTATTTGTTAAAGAACTCCAGCTCAATCGAGACGGTTATCCGCTCACTCAATCGAGAACCTTCTAATTCGCCATATTGTAGATACCGGCTATACCTATTTATCGATAGCCCCTGAAGCCGATAAAGCCCTCACGAAGTCCTCTGGAAAGCGCTGGAAACCCACGGCAATCCAGAGAGACTCGGAGCCGTAGACGGCTCCAAAGCTCAATCTCGCTACCCCGACCTCGTAAATCGTTCCTTCACCCCCCTCCAAAGGTTACAATCCCGATTTTACCGCTCAGCCCAAGATATATCAGAGAAGCGTATGACGGAGAAGACGACCGTAATCCTTGCACTCGGGATGACCTGGGTGTTCTGGTTCCTTTTCTTCCTCTACCTAGGCGTATAATCAGCCCTTTTGAGGGCACGCTTAAATACGCAAGCCGCCGATAGAATAATCGTGGACGATTACAAGGGAGAACTGGGCTTCTAGAATGGCCGACGTTTGTTCGACCTGCGGCCTTCCCAAAGACCTATGCGTTTGCGGCACCATCAGCATGGAGCAGCAGACCGTAAAAGTGCGCATGGAAATGCGCAAATGGGGCAAACCTGCCACCATCGTCGAAGGCATCGACGGGAAAAGCGTTAACCTTCCCGACCTCGCGACAAAACTGAAGACATATTGCGCATGCGGCGGAACCTCAAAGAACAATGCCATCATCCTGCAGGGAGACCATCGCGACAAAGTGAAAAAAGTCTTGGTCGGATATGGTTTCCCGGAAGCAAGCATCGAACTTCACTAGGACGCTGAAGAGCTTGTCGAGTCTGAAGGAAATCCTCGGCTCATTTCGAAGGGGTCCCATTGGACTCCGAACGTGCCCTCGATGTAGCTCCTCAGTCGTAAGATCTCGAACTCCGCTGGAAGGATGGATATTACCCGTAAAGTACGTCTGTAAGAACTGCGGGTACGAGGGCTTCGTCGTCTTGGAGAATGAGCGCGAGGCCGAACTCTAGAAGGTTCTAGCTTCAAGACAATTGAAGGACCTTTGTCATTTCTGACTCGAAAACTTCTGGACGGAACTGCCTCGCCCTAGCAGAAGAGGTTGCAGAAAGCTCTCGCCGAAGACGATCGTCTTCAGCAAGCGTGGTGATCTGTCGTACTGCAGCGAGTAAGTGGGACCATCGGAAACCCACGTCACTAGTCACAATCTCCCTAGGTCCGCCGCTGTCATGAACGATCGGGACGCATCCAGCTGCCATGGCCTCAACGATAGTTATTCCGAAATGCTCGTTTTCGGCACAGTGAACATATGCCATGGCTCGGCCTAGAAGATCTTTTACCTTTCTCAGCGGTGAGAGAACAAAAGAGACGTTTTCCGGTGCCGTTCTTTTCAGTTGCTCGTAGTAGGCTGAACGCTCATCTGAGAGGCTTCCTATGGCAACAAATCTTGTCTTAGGAACGAGTCGAGCCAATTCGACGAACAGATGGAATCTCTTTTCTGGAGCCATCCGACCGACCGTTACTACCAAGTTTTCTCGTGGCTGCACTCTGCTGAATTCCGAAAATGCTTCGACCGGACAAGGTGGGTATACGGTCCTGGAATCGCGTTCCCATTTCTTCCTTACGAATCCTTTGGTAAAATCCGATACGCTCAGAAGGATTCCCACGTGGCGAACACGATTCCGGTAATACGCGCTTGCCGGCCGATAGTACAAGCGCCACATCGGGGAGGAGGAGCCTGTTTGCAGATGAGAGAAATATTCTGGAAAATAGCAGTACTGGACGACGGGAGTATGTGTTGAAGGCACGTATCCGATGTCTTGTGTGCTTAGCACCATATCAGAGGAATCTTGCGAGACGGCTTTCCTGATCTGGAGCCAGTGATAGATTAGTCTCTGGTAGAGAAGCGCACGAGGCCCGAGGATTGGCTTGAAGGGAGGATAGTAGGACCGGTTGACTTGGTCGAAGAGTCCAGGGCAATCGTAAAAGTCCTCGAAACTCGCTTCATCAAACTCTTCAGTGAGGAGCGAAACCTCGTGGCCGGCCCTTGTCGCCGCTAGGATTGAGTGGATTGCGACTCTCTCACCGCCACCCTTAACGCTCAAACGCGGGTGAACCAGAAGTATCTTCATGGACTAACCGTAGTGAGCTGAAGTCTAATCGAGGCGCTTGTTAGCTGTTCTTGGACCTCCACATCTCTACCGTAAGTTTCAGTCCATCCTGAAGACTGTGAGACGGCTTCCAATTTAGTTCCTTTGATATTTTCGAATTGTCGAGCACTAGATATTGGGGGTCCTGCGACTTTGGCCGCTGAGGGTAACCGGGTGGGTAGGACCCGAAGACGATCTTCCCCTTGAACCCTGTCATTGTCGTCAAAGTCTTCGCTAACTCAGAGTTTGTAACTGGGTTTCCTGGTGACACATTGTAGACTTGGCCTATCGCTTTCGGTGATTTGGCTGCCAGGATGTAAGCGCTGACGTGGTCTTCTGCAAACATGTAATCTCGGATAGAGTCTGGGGCTCCGACATAGCAGGTCTCTCCCGCGAGCATTTTGGATATTAGGTATTCAGTGTAGAACCCTCCTTCGCCGGTTCTTCCGTAGCTGTTGATAGGCCGAAGCACAGTCCCCTTCAGATGGTACACGCGATTAGCCATCTGAACATACTGATCAGCAGCAGATTTTGTGACAGCGTACGGAGAAGCGGGATTCAGGATTGCATCTTCTCCGATAGGCTTGTTGCCATCTTGCCACCCATATACCTCGGCCGTAGAGGCCGCGATCAGTCGTGCATTGGGCGCTTCTCCTAAAATTGCATGAACTAGGTTCACGGTTCCCTCGAAGTTCGTTGCGATGTACGGATAGGGATCGTCAAAAGACAGCCTGACGGGAGTCAGGGCTCCCAGATGAAAGATTATCTCGGGCTGGGAGGCATCCACTGCCGACAGGATGGAGTGGAAGGTTCCAAGATCTCCTTCTATGAGATGCACTTGGGAAATTACTTCTCTGATCCTGCTCAGTTCTCTTTCAGATGAATGCCTGACCAGACCGTGAACGTTGTAGCCATCCCTAACCAGGCGAGAGGCTAACCTTGAACCTATGAATCCAGTTATTCCTGTTATGAGTACATTCATCTTGACTTCCCTTCCTTCAACGCTTGGTCAGCATCTTCAAGTTCTCTTAACGAGTTTACGGTGATGAAAGAGCCTTTGTGCTTGAAGGCTTTTAGCTTATTCATTTGCGCCAACCTCGGAAAAGTTGTTCTTTCAACATCCCCTCTTCTGGGCAGGTACCTTAGCAGCTTCCGGTCGAAAACGTATATTCCCATCGAACAAAAGACATCGCTTAGAACCGGTTTTTCCACAAAACCTTTACAGAATCCTTTTTGGTCAATCTCGACGAGGCCGAAAGGCAACCTTGGATGTACGACCGCGATTGATGCCAATGACCCATCCTCCCGATGGTTGTTGTACATTGCGTCTAGCCTAAGATTCGTTACTTGGTCCCCATTGAGTGCGTAAAACGACGGGGAATCCACATAACGAGAAATGGCAAGGCGAAATCCCTCGCTTGTTCCGCCTTTCACCGTGTGTACGCTGTATCGGATATCTACTCCAAACTTCCCCCCGCCTCCAAAGTACCGCATTATCTTTTCTTTCAGATAGGCTACCCCTATTACTAGGTCGGTGACTCGGTTTTGCTGGAGCCACTCGACAACCCACTCGAGCAGAGGTCGTCCACCAACTTTAACCAGTCCCTTCGGAATGTCATACGTAATGGGTCTCAGTCGGAGGCCTTCTCCACCGGAGAGGATTACTGCTGTCTTAGGACTTCTCATTCGATTCACTCACGGGTTTGCGTTTCAACTTCAGCAGAAGGCTCATCTTCAGTAGCTTGCATTCACTCGGTTTGTCTGAATAAGTAAGGTTTCTGTCGCATAGATTATTCTGGTGCTTCTTATGTGCAATATTCCATTTCATCTAAACTCAAGAAGTGCTCGCCGAGGTCCTCAACCATTCGATTGTCGGAGGTAATCCTTCAGCAAGCCGATACCGAGGGCGAAAGTGGATCTTCGTTCGGGCTGCTGAGATGTTGGCTTGGCTATGTTTGACCTCTCCTACGCGAGGTGGAGCATTGATGGGTCGAAGATTTCTCAGGTCGAAAAGTTGGAGAACCTGTCGTGCAAGAGACGTGATGCTAGTTGCCCTTCCAGTTCCGATGTTCATTATTGTCCCACCAGGAACGCGTTGGGTCAGCGAAGTCACGGTTGCTCTTATCACGTCGTCTATGAACACGAAGTCTCTGGTTTGGCTTCCATCGCCGAAAATTACTGGAGGTTTTCCGTGTAGGGCTTCCTTTACAAAACGGGTAATGACTCCAGCATAACGGTTTGATTGTCCCGGGCCATAGACATTGAAGTACCTGAGAATGACAGTAGAGATGCCGTACAAACTCGCGTAGACCTTACAACAGTACTCGGACGCGAGCTTAGAGGAGGCGTAAGGCGAGGCCGGTGCCGGGGCATCAGTCTCTCGGCAACTCGATCTATTGTCCCCATAGATCGCCGCTGTGGACGCAAATAGGAATCGCTCACTATCGATCTTCCGCGCGAGGTCCAGCATTCGACAAGTGGCTTCTATATTTGCTCGGACAGTTAGTAGCGGTCGCTGGATCGATTCCTGAACTGAAGTGTTTGCGGCGAGATGCACGATTCTCGCGCCTGGTTTGCCTTGCCAACGTGAATTAGCGGTGTTCATATCAGCTTGGTGATACACCAACCTGCTGGATTTGGGAAGATCTCTTGGCCTCAGGACCCTGTCTAAGGCCTCGACTTCAAACCCCTTGTGGAGAAGTTCACGCACCAAGTGCTTCCCAATGAATCCCCCGCCACCAGTGACAAGAGCCAATTTTGAGCTCGAGTCTCCTCCACCTTTTTTCAATGGGGGATTCCCTCATTCAACAGGTTTGGCCTTGTGAGGTAATCGGGATAATTTTCCTTGGGAATGTCAAAGGATCTTTGATAGAGCAGTTCCCCTGATCTCTCCACTGGATTGATCATCGGCCCGGCTTGTCTGCGTCGGGGTCGATCTTGATATAACCGTAGAAAACGAATGGGCGTAGCCGCACAATTGAGTGAAGTAGAGTACGTAACGGGGAGACCCCGAGTTGTCTACGGGCTTCACCTGCCCTGATCTGGTAGAACACGGACCGCACAAGGCTCATCTTGCGGAGATGCAACGCGACGAGGCTCGTGTCCATCTTCACCCTCTCTCCTTGTTGCTTGAGTCTAATGTCGAGGTCGGTATCAGGAGCTATCACGTCCCGAAACCCTCCAGCTTCCTCAAGCGCCCTCATCGAGATGCTCCTAGCGCCTCCGCGGGCTTCTCGACCCAGCGGCGTAAACAAATAGCTTCGTTCCCAGAGAGAAACGAGCTGGTTCATCAATCCCTGGCTCGGATCAGTCTGGACCAGGGCGGATACAGACGCAAACTCCAGGCAAGAAACAGAGGTTTTTTCCAAGAATAGGCGGGGAACGAGTATGTCTGCGTCGACAATGGCCAGAACCTGCCCTACAGCGTTCTTTCTTCCAATTTCCAAGTTCTCCGCATAGCTATTTTTCCACAGTAATTTTCGTTTCTCTATGATAATCGAATTCCCTGGAAGCATGTTCTTTGACATTGCCACGGTTTTGTCGGTGCATCTGTCCGCAACAAGGATGATTTGTGCGGGTGGAATCGATTGTAGTAGAATTCCCTCGAGCGACTTTCGGATGTGCGACTCCTCGTTATGGGCGCAGATCAACACCGTCACGTTGACGGGCAAAAAGGAACTACTCGATGTTCACCGCGAGCAAATAGACTATGGATGCAACAACGAAGAAAAAGGCGAGGGGCACGTACCAAAGCAGGAGACCTCCTGTTACCAATACTAGAAGCGCTCCCAGATCCGCTTTGTCCTTTCGCCTTGACAAATCTATGCTCCATACTCCTAAAGAATAGAGGCTCACGGCTAGGACACCGAGTACTGCAGCAACATTGAAGAACAGTACTGGAAAAATTGAGCCACCAATGGGCTTGTCGTTGGAAATAGTGGGAGCTATGTTAACGATCGGTCCAAGCAGGAACCGGAGACCGTAGACCTCGCCAAGTCCGAAAACAACCCAAGCTAAGGGAAGAAGAAAGACCCGTTTTTCCAACTGTTTTCTCGAACTGTTCGCCGACCGATATTTCATATAAACATTAGGCCAAGGAGTATTTCGAACAATGAATGAATCCCAAAGCTTGTTCTTTCGAAGTCGGTAACTATTCTCGAAGGGACTGTTCTCGAAAGGACGGGCCTAGTTGATGTTCTGCGGTAACAAAGGGATAATTAGCAGTCTGGACGGGAGCGGACGATTGGAAGCAGATGAGCGAAGACCTTCCTCAAACGAAGTACGTTGTGGAAGTCACTGTTCCAGAAAAGAGCACGCCAACGCCTAAGCAATATGTTCAGGATCTGAAGGGCGTGGTTGGCGGTAAACAGTTAGCTAGAATGAAGAAAGAAGCAGTCGACTGCCCGGTCCTTTCGAAGACTGTTTCCTTCGCACAGTGCTTCGCCTGTCCCAACTTTATTCGGAGAGTAAAGGGAAAGGTAGACTGCAGAGGTTTTCCTCTACCCGCTTCCGCCTGAGCGTTGTCGATTGTTCGCGTGAAGGCATTTCGCGGATTGAACGACGAAGCCCAGAAACTGATGGAAGAGCTCGGTTTCTCGAGAGAAGGATGCTCAATCTACTTCTCTCTCTTGGAAAAACCTTCAGGCGAGACTATCGAGCAGATACTGGCGCATTCAAGCTTTTCATCGCGAGAGGCCGAGAGAGCCGTAAAGGAGCTTGTTGAGAAGGGGATTGTTCGGGTCAGCAGCAACAAGCTCGAAGCGTCAGAACCCAAGCAGTTCGTAGCCAGAATACAGGACATGAAGAGGACAGAGATGTCCAGGGACCTTGACGCTCTTAACGCCAAGAGTACGCGATTGCTGACCCTGCTAGAGCCGCAATATTGGGAGTTGCGGCTCGGAGTCAAGCCGGAGGACCTTCTGGAACCCTTGCCGACTCTCGAAGAGATGGAGGTTCGGACGGTAAAGGTGATTGCTAACGCGTCAAGAAACATTTCGATCTCAGCAGAGACTTTTAGCTGGTTTGGCAAGGTCAAGGAAGAGATCTATCGAGCGCTTGAAAGGGGCGTAAAGTTCCGGCTGCTCATGACTGCCAAGGATTCTGAGGCGGTTTCGCGAGCCCGAGAGGCCAAGGGCTTGGGAATACAAGTTCGACAACCCAAGGAAGACTGGTATCCTGTAAGGGGGACGCTGTCAGACGAAAAGGAGCTCGTGTTCCTCATATGGGCCACAAACGAGAAAAATGGCCGACGGCCCAAGTTCTTCCGGCCACACTTCACCAAGAACAACGGGATGATCCGGGTATTCGCCGACGCGTTTGACAAACGCTGGTCGGACGCAAGCGCAATCTAGAAAGCGCTGACGGGTTCACTGGTCGCGCACTTTTCTGAACGACCGTCCGGACTTCGGAAATGCGGTTCGTGTAACTCATCTGGCTGACTCCCGTTGCGGAAACAGGCCTCTTCTTTCCCCGACGAGTCCGTGTCGGCATTGAGTCGGGCAATTCTATTGGCTTGAGAGGGATCATTGTCCTCTAGCTTGCGACTTTCGCAAGGGCCCGCAGGAAGCACTCAAGCCACGCGAAACCTCTGCGCAATACCCCCCTTTTTCTGGAACATCTGCTGTCTGGCATTAATTCTAGGCGAGTCTGCCCAATCAGGGGGCGATCCAGGCTTGGATGCCAGGGCGAAATTTGCCCTGTGTCTGAGGATTCCCGAACGATTCTCGGCGGAGGTTAAGAGGGGGCCTGGATCCAAGATCAGGGCTGATAGTAGGCGATTTCGTGACCGAGAGGTATCCCGTCAACCACTCTTGTGTCGTGAGGTCGAGTCGCTAGGACCCCCTATTTTCCAAAAATCATTTCCTGTCTGGTAGCGATAATGGTCGAGTTTGTGTGATCAGGGGGCAATTCTGGTTCGGATGGCCTGAGAAAGCTGGCGACAATTCCGAACGAATTTCGGGAGAGTTACTATGGGGCTCTCAAATTCAAGATTAGGGCGTGTTTCGGGCGAATTTCCATCACTTTAACGTCTTCAGGACCAGTGGTCGAAACTCGTCTAGTATTTCTTGGAGTTGGCCCTCTGTTTTCGCTTCAGCATAGAGCCTGAGCAAAGGCTCGGTGCCACTCGCCCGGACAAGAACCCAGCCCCGTCCCTCTATATCCACTCGTATCCCATCAAGAGTGCTGGATATTCTGCCTTTGAGCTTGGTCCTTAGGGTGTGGATCGCACGGTCCTTCGCCTCTTCATTGCAAGGTATTTTCTCTTTGACCATGTGAAATTTGGGAAGCCTATCCAACAATCTGGAAAGACTCTTGCCATTCCTAATGACGGCGTTCACAACGAGGACCGCAGCCATCGTTCCATCTCTAACAGGATGATGGGGAGCGTAAAAGATCCCGCCATTCTCCTCCCCTCCCAGCAACGCGCCTACTCTTACTATTGTTCTTGACACCTCAATACTTCCCACCTTTGTAAGGATCAGCTTGCCCTTCCGCTTCTTAGCAATCTCCGATACCACCATCGAGGTGTTGATCGGTGTCACAATCGTAGCGCCAGGATGGTTCCTAAGCAATTCGTCTTCAACGAGCGCAAGAGTACGATCCCCAGGCTGAACCACGCCTGTCTCGTCGACAAAGATGGCCCTGTCACCGTCCCCGTCATGAGCGATTCCCAAATCGGCCCCTTCCTCCCTTACAATCTTCGAGAGAGAACCAAGGTTCTCAGGCCGCGGCTCCGAATTCCGACCCGGGAACTCACCATCAATCACATCATTTACACCAATCACACGTGCCCCGAGCTTTCTAAGCAACCTTGGGGTCGTGAGCACCGAGACCCCGTTTCCCGTATCGACGACGATCTTCAGATTCCCGACTCCGTCTCTGGCAAGGACTTGGCTCTCAACCTTCTCGAAATAGGATCCTATTCGTCCCTCTCTGATAACCCGCTGACCCGGCGGATTGCTTGCCCGCCACTTATCTCGGTGAATTAGGAGCTCCATTTGCTCCTCCTTCGAACGAGGGATCTCGATCCCATCAGAATCAACTACCTTGAACCCGTTATATTCGGGCGGGTTATGACTCGCTGTGATCATCACTCCGGCCGAAGAGGAAGTATTCTTGACCATGAACTCCAACGCGGGAGTCGTGATCAAACCACGATCCTCCACATCGTTCCCTTGGGCGAGCAGACCCGCCGCTAATCCTTCGAGAAGCATAGGACTAGAAAGACGACCATCCCTCCCGATCAGTACTCTCTCTTTTGAAAACAGAGTCCCCAGAGCTGAACCGACTCGGAAGGCCAGGCTCGAGCCTATCTCTTTGCCTGCGACCCCTCTGATCCCGTTGGTTCCGAAAAGCTTTGGTACTTTCACCATTTTGCTAGCCATCCTTCTCCCTAATCCTAGCAGAAGATAACCGAATTCGGAGACACCACTGATCCTGGTGGGATGCTTAGCTGTCCAGCTATTATCGACCCACTACCTATTCTCGATCCTCTACCGATTACCACCCTTTCGCCTATGACCGCGTCTTCGACAATCGTTTTCTCACCGATCGTAGTCTCTTCAAATACTATTGAATTCCGCACGATGGCACCATCTCCAACAGTGACATTGTCACTGAGAATCGTGAGAGGGCCCACTTTCGCGCCTACCCCCAAGCGCGCCTTTGTTCCCAAATATGTGGGCCAGATGATTTGCCTCCCGTTTTGCCTGTCATCAGGTTCTCCGGCCTTAAGCTCTTGCTTCGCCAAGAGTTCTCTGTTGGCCCGTACATATTCCGAAACCCTCCCAATGTCGTACCAGAATCCATCATGTATCCATGCTTGCATCCGTCCATTCCGAGCTAACTTAGGGAAAACGTCCCTCTCCAGGCTGACGGATCGGCCAACTGGAATGGAACCTACCACGCTATGACTAAGCACGTACACTCCCGCATTTACACGACCAGTGGCTGAGGGAACCGCCGATTTTTCCTCGAACTTCCTCACTATTCCGTCGGAATCGGTCGTGACTGAGCCGTATGGAGAAGGGTCGAGAACAGAGACCAACGCAATTGTTGCGTCCGCCTTCTTCTCCTCATGCAGCGCTAGCATACCTCTGATGTCGATATTGCTTACAATGTCACCGTTTATCGCGAAGAATGGATCGTCCTTGCTGAGAAGGTTGGCTGCAAGCCGAATGGGACCTGCAGTTCCCAAAGGCGTCTCCTCCACGGAAAACGCGACCCTCACGCCTCCTACGTGGTGACCTATCTCGATCTTCAACTTATCTGAAAGATGATTGACTGCTAGGATAATCTGGTCAACTTCGCCGGAGCTCAGCCAACGAGCCATCGACTCAACGAGCGGCACGCCTATGATGGGGAATAGCAACTTCGGTTTAGAACAGCTGAGAGGTCGCAATCTGGTTGCGAAACCTCCTGCAAGTATCAAACCTCTCAACTCTATCCTCTGCAACTCGTGAGCTTTCGATTCGTAAGTCCCCTATATTGTCTTTAGAGCCGGACACAGAATAGTTTGGAATTACCGATGTCTAAGAGCAACAGGCAGCAGAACAAGCTGGAAGGTTGATCCTGATGGTCAAGACCGGATTGTCATTCTCTCCTTGTCAGATTACTGGATTCTTTCGCATACACGATACCACGAGTGATCCGTTGAAGATCGGATCGACCGGGGCCGGAGTAACCCTTCAGCAGGGAGTGACAACTGCAGTAAGAATCAGCCGAGCGTCGCGAACGAAACTTGTGATCTCGTTCAACGGCAAGCCGCTCGCCCACCCAGTGGTTTCGCGGACAGTCGCTCAAGAACTCCTAGACAGATCATCGGAAGCATTGCGAGTGACTATCGACCACAGAAGCATCCTCCCAATGGGTTGCGGTTACGGGACGAGCGGCGCGGGAGCCCTCAGCCTATCTCTCGCGCTCAACGAAGCGCTGGGTTCCAACTTGAGTCACATCGAGGCTGCACAGATCGCACACAAGGCGGAAGTGACGTACATGACTGGCCTCGGGACCGTTACGTCCGCGTTCTATGGAGGACTAGTGATCCGAACCCGGCCGGGTGCGCCTGGATTCGCAGAAGTCAAGAAAATCATACCCCCGTCTTCGCTGAGAGTTGTTTCAGGCGCGTTCGGACCTATATCAACGGCGGGCGTTCTATCCAACTCTGGCTTGAAGAAAAGAATCAATCTCTGCGGAAGAGGACTTGTCTCTCTTCAAATCAAGGGCCCTGAGACGAATACTTTCATCAGATTATCACGAAGGTTCGCCGATTGCCTCGGAATACTCTCTCTCCGCTTGCGTGAAGCCATTTCGATAATGCAACGGAGACGGATTACATCTAGTATGATGATGATTGGGGAATCCCTTTTCACCGTAGTTCGAAGAGAACTCGTCTCTGAAGCCAAGTCGACGATCAAATCAGTGGGACTTACCCCGATTGTTAGCAAAATCGCTGAACACGGTGCTGTTGTGTTATGAGAATCTCACCTAACCACCCACGGTTTAGATCCCTCGAGACCAGAGAGCGCCTGGTCAGAGGATTTCGAAGCGGGATAGTTGCTCCTCAAGGCTTGATTGCCCACGGGCGTGGAGAGGCATTCGATTACCTGTTTGGTGAAATCACACCAGAATCCTCCCGAGTGGCCATGAGAGCTGCGGTCGCGCTTCTATTGAACGCAAAAAACCCAGTCATATCCATCAACGGTAACACTGCGGCCTTGGTACCGCGAGATATCGTCAAACTCGCGCGTTCAGTCCCGGCAGGGCTTGAGGTAAACTTGTTTCACAGAAGCCTCGCACGAGCGCGAGGGATCGCGTCCTTGCTCGAGCACAACGGAGCGAGTCAAGTGCTTGGAGTGAACGCAACCTCCAGACTTAGGATACCAGGGGTTGCGAGCCTAAGGCGCAGCGTCGACGCAAAGGGGATCGGAGACGCTGATGTTGTATTGGTCCCGCTTGAAGATGGTGACCGAGCGGAAGCACTTAGAAAAGCAGGCAAGATGGTGATAGCGATAGACCTCAATCCTATGTCACGAACCTCCCGGGCCGCGACCGTCACTATTGTCGATAACATCATCAGGGCTATTCCGGAATTGGTCCGGATCACGTTGAGAATGAAACCCCTTTCGAGACCCCGATTGAATGCAATAGCCTCGAGCTTTGACAATGAGAGGAATCTTACAAGTGTGATGAAGGACATGATCCAATACATGCGAGGATGGGCCTAGAGTTGAGCGGAAATTCTCGCACGGAGAGAAAAAAGGTATCGGTTGCCGACTTTTCGAAAATGAAGACTCGCGGTCAGCGTATCGTGATGGTAACATCATATGACTACCCAACTTCGAATATCGCGGATGACGTTGGAGTTGACTCGATCCTAGTCGGAGACTCTTACGGCATGGTAGTTCTTGGATATGATACGACGATTCCGGTAACGGTGGAAGAGCTTCTTCCAGTATGCCAGGCAGTTAGGAGAGGCGCGAGCCATTCATTACTGATCGGCGACATGCCGTTCCTAAGCTTCCAAATATCTGAAGAAGATGCCATAAGAAACGCGGGACGCTTCATCAAAGAAGGAAGAATGGAAGCAGTCAAGATCGAAGGAGGAAGAGAAATGGCACACATAGCAAGGGCGGTTTCGAACGCAGGTATCCCCGTGCTTGGACACATTGGTCTAACACCACAGACCGCAACTCTCCACGGAGGCTATAGAGTTCAAGGCAAGAACGCCGACTCTAGCGAGAGCCTTGTGAAAGATGCCAAGTCGCTGGAGGATGCGGGAGTGTTCGGGATTGTTCTAGAGATGATAACAGAAGAAGTGGCCAGAGTAATCACACAGACGGTCTCGGTCCCAACCATCGGCATTGGGTCAGGCAGATACTGCGATGGCCAAGTCCTGGTCTTGCACGACATTCTAGGGCTCTATCCAAGGTTCGTGCCAAAATTCGCGAAGCAATATGCAGATCTTGCCTCAACGATAAAAAAAGCTGTAGCCGAGTACGCATCTGACGTCCGTCAAGGCACCTTTCCGGAGGAGAAACACGTGTTCAAAATGGACGGCGCGGAGCGAGACAAGCTAGACTTACGCCAGAAGTCTTGAAGACTTGCGCTTCGGCATTGTCGGGGCAGGGGCCATTGGTTGCCTATTCGGCGCAAGCTTAAGCCTGGCCGGCCACGATGTGACACTAATACACCGGGACCTGTCTATCGTTCGAGCAATCCAGAAGAACGGCGTTATTCTTCGAGAGACTGACAAAACGGTCACAAAGGTCCGAGTGTCCGTTCGAAGGGGCCCTACCCAGTTACCTACAGCTGAAGTTCTCATCATCGCAGTGAAAGCCTATGACACCAATGCAGTGGCGGCAAGTTATCGTAGGATAGTACCGCTTGAGACGACAGTTTTGAGCCTTCAAAACGGGCTAGGAAACATTGAGACACTGCAATCTGTGCTCAAGAACGAACTCATTGCAGGCTCTACTACCGAAGGAGCGTTCTCATTGGGTCCAAGCTCTGTTTTACACACGGGGAAAGGATTGACGATTATCGGAGACCTTCGAGGGAAGAAGTCTGACGCCTGCTCGCGAATCAAGATTGCCTTTGAAGAGGCAGGATTTCAAACGAAAATCAGTCCCAATATGGCAGGAGTGCTATGGACTAAGGCCATACTCAACTCTGCCATAAATCCCCTGTCAGGTTTGACGAGACTCCCCAATGGGGCACTAGCTAAGAGCTTATCGATCCGGAAGATCGGCTTTCGTGTAATGGACGAGGGAATATCGGTTAGTCAAGCAGAACGCGTCAGATTGGCGGGGGATCCGAGAAGACTCTGGCGTAGAATTCTGTTGTCAACCAAAGCCAACAAATCGTCAATGCTCCAAGACATTGAGAGAGGGAAGATGACGGAGATTAGACAATTGAACGGTGCAATTCTCTCGAGGGGAAAGACGAAAGGGATCGAGACCCCTACCAATGAGATCTTGACAGAACTAGTACTAGGGATCGAGGGATCATCGAAGCGATAGCTCTCATGGGGCTAAACGGTTCTCCGGAGCGGATCCACGCGCTCAGTTTTGACAGGCCGTTTTCGTCTTGCCTGATTTCAAGGCAGTATCGCACACTCGAATAGCTTCTATCGCGTCCTCCCCCGAAGGGATTGGGTCCAAGTCGTCACTCACTGCTTTCATAAAGTACTCAAGTTCCAATCGTAGTGGTTCATCCCAACCTATGTAGGGTTTGGTCATTGTTTTCGAGTTTTCAACGCTAAGCTCTTGGGATATGTAGTCGAGATTTATTGTCGCCTCACTCCCAGTAATTATGAGCGTGCGAACCTTTCGCGGAGTCAACCAGTTTGCATCCAAGAAGCCTGTAACACCGCGACTGAACCGCAGCATGATTTCGGCATAGTCTTCAAAAGAGTGCTTCAAGGATCCTGTCTGAGCGTAGACTACGGAGACTTTGTCCTCCAACAGGAACCTCATAATGTCAATATCGTGTATCGCAGTATCCTTGATCACTCCTACGTCACCGATTCTGACCGGCCACCGAGCTACACGCCTGCCTGTAGCAATGATGACATCTCCCGCGGCCTTCTGGTCAAGTAGCTTCTTGACAAATCGAACACCTGGGTTGAAACGTTCTATGAATCCCACCATAAGCTTCAATCCGGTTTTTGAGGCCATCGTGACCAGCTTGCCGGCCTGCACCTGATTACCCGTCATTGGTTTCTCCACCAAGAGATTTTTTCCCGCCTCTAGAATCTGCGTCCCTACTTGGAAGTGCGTATGCGTAGGGGTGGCGACAGTCACTGCCTCTATTTCCGGAATCCGAAGCAGCTCCTTAGCGTCCGTGTACCATGGAACCGAATATTTGGAACCGACCTGTTTTGCTCGTTCCCGATTGGAGTCGCAGATTCCGATAAGACTGCATTTGGGGCTTTGACGGAGAACCCGTACTTGGTTCTCGCCCCAGAATCCTGTGCCTACTACGCCAGCGCCGACACGTCTCAAATCCCCGAGCTGCCTCTTCCAATCGAAGTATAGAAGAGGCCCACTCTCACCACATTTGAAGCTTCTAGAACCCGTGACAGATCGCAAATTACTCCTGGACGGCCCATTTCCGAGGCCAATTTCTGCGGACTAATTTCCCCGAAGTCCATTCTGTCCAACGCTAGCAACGCGCAACTTGCCTTCGAAGCAGCCCTCAGCGGCGTGTTCTCTACTCTAACGCTATCGCTCAGGACACCTCCCTCGAACCACCTAATGTCCCTGCCTGGGTATACCGAAAGTATTGCACCCCTTCTTTCAAGCGTCTGAAGGATCGGTGGCGGATTCGGTTTCGGATCTCTGGGAGACTCCAGTCCGGTGAAACCCAAGATTGCGATTCTAGAATGGCGAAAACGTTTTCCACAAAGAGACAAAGCATTCTTGATCATATCCAGCACTCTTTGCTCCCCGGCTTCGTTGATCCTTCGAGCTGCCCTAACAACGCCAATACTTCCTCGCTGACTGGTGCCGCTGATTGCGATGTTGCTCGCAATCGCATCCCTCGCGTCGAAGGTTCTAGGGATTCCCAAGTTGTCGGTTCCAGATTGTCTGCATAGATCGAGAGCTTCGGCGTAGTCCACATCATCTACTTCGCACATGCTCGCGAGTTCGAACTCCAAAGCTTGCAGGACATCTCGGTATATGGGTTCGAATAGCCCGGCCGCCTCTGCAGCGTTAAGCTTTACGCTGGTACTCATAGAAGGGAATATCGAGAGAAAAATTTCCTGAGCTCGCGTAGGTGCTTCTGTCCCAAATCCAGCGACGAGTTTAGGTTTCTCTCTGAATTTTTGAAGGGTCTCGCCACCCCAAAACAAGGGCATGTAGTTTAGTTGAACGTCTTTACCAACTGTGTGTCCGCTGTGTTTTTCGATCGTCTCTCGGAGAAATGTACTTGTGAAGTTCGGCCGGCACAAGCCAGTGAAAGTGAGGCTAGCCCCTTGAGGGAGAAACTTGCATAAGGCGCGGGTGGTTCTCTCAAGCTCGCTAAGCTCTTTCTGGCTCACGGCGTGGCTAGTTAGGATGACAATTGAGGGTGGAATCGTGGAGAGTTCTTCGACGTTTGATAAGAGTTGTGTAGTTCCCGCTTTCCGGTGAACCCCGAGCAGCCATCTAGCCTCGGCCAGCCCGCCAGTTTCCG
>Ga0209236_1000029_pt1 | contig 58001 bp, 51 predicted proteins | sample GraSoi013_1_40cm_FD_185819 | JGI IMG/M metagenome (GOLD analysis project Ga0209236, IMG submission 185819) | Grasslands soil microbial communities from the Angelo Coastal Reserve, California, USA - Sample 09_27_2013_1_40cm (SPAdes) (version 2) | ecosystem: Environmental > Terrestrial > Soil >... | reverse complement strand
CCTTCGCGGACGTAGATGCCCCATCGATCGGGAACGAGGCGGAAGCTCACGTAGAACGCGACCGCTTCCGGGCCCATCTTGAGCATGCTCGGAAGTGTCGTCGGATCCTTCGGTGCCGCGACCCGGTAGGTTGACAGATTGTCGGCGCTTAGTTCGAACGGGCGAGCCCCTTCGAGCGGAGGCACACGGTCATGACCGGGGACGCGTACCGCTTTTGGGTCGCAGAATGCCGGATGGGCGGCTGCGAAGCCTGCGAGATCCTCCATCGCGCCCCGATTACGCGGGGCCGACTTAAGGACTTGGCCTCAGTACAGGAGACACTCGACAACGCGGCCTTCCACTTCTTTTGGCGCGAGTGGATCGGGCGGCCGGAACTCGACCACGACAGTCCGCTCTTCCACGCTGACATCGCGAATCGCGTCGGCCATTGGACCGCCGCCCCCGTTGAGAATTCCGCGGATGAGCGTCTGGACCGCCGCGGGGTCCCCTTCCTTGACATCGCGGCGGGCGATCAGCCCGTTCGCCTCCCACGCGTCGACCGGACCCGCCTCGGCCTCGCGAGCAGCGAGTTCTAGGTCCAGCCACCTTTCCTCGAGCAGGGCGATTACGTCTCGGCCTTCCCATCCACACGTTGGCAACACGGCCGGACATCGGGGATGGAATCGGCACCCTGCGGGCGGCCAGACGGCATTGGGCACCTCTCCCTTAGGGAGGACTTTTGTGCTTCGCCGCTCGGGGTCTGGGCTCGGGATTGCCTGGAGCAACGCGCGGGTGTACGGATGCTTCGGATCCGCATATGTCGTTCGGGCGGGTCCCATCTCCACAATCCGTCCTAAGTACATGATCGCAATCCGGTCACACATGAACTTCGCGGTCGCCAAGTCATGGGTGATGAAGAGGTACGTGAGGTTGTGCTTCGCTTTCAGTTCGAGGAGGAACTCGAGCATGCGCGCTCGAATCGACATGTCCAGCATCGCCACGGGTTCATCGGCGACAATCAACTTCGGCCGCAACGCGAGCACGCGACCTGCCACCACGCGTTGCTTCTGACCGCCGCTGAGCTCGTCCGGGTACTTGTCGTAGAAGAACGAAGGCGGCCGAAGCCCGACGTCCTCGAAGACCTGATACACCGCTGCGCGGAGCTCGTCCTCCGACTTCGGCAGAACCCGCACTCCGCTTTCTGACGGAAGACCGTGAGTCCGAAGGACGTCCGCGACCGCCGCGCCAACCGTCATCGCGGGGCTCAGGGCCGCATGCGGGTCTTGGTAGATGAGCTGGATTTGCTCGCGGAGGTGAAAGAGACCCTTTCGGTCCGGGTGCGTGACATCTTTGCCGCGGAAGACGATCTGTCCGGAGGTTGGCCTTACGAGCCCGACGAGGGTCTTCGCAATCGTGGTTTTTCCACACCCGCTCTCCCCCACCAAGCCGAAGACCTGCCCCTCGGGGATCGAGAAGGTCACGCCATCCACCGCGTGAACCTTCGCGTCGCCGCCGCCGATGAGCCGCTGAACGAAGCCGTGGAAGACAGGGAAGTACACCTTCAGGTCGCGGACCTCAAGGAGAGGTGCCGTCATCGGAATCGACCTAGTAAAGATGGCATGCGACCTTTCTCCGATCCTCTCCCACAAGTCGAACCTCGGGGAACACGGTTTCGCAGACGGCCATCCGTTTCTCGCAACGGGGATAGAACGGACATCCGACGGACTCACCGAGAAGACTCGGCGGTTCGCCGGGGACGGAATATAGCTTCGTCGTTTGCAAATCGATGACGGACCGGAGAAGGCCATGCGTGTATGGATGACGCGGCTCCCGGAACAAAGGTACGGTCGCCCCTGCCTCTGCGATTCTCCCCGCGTACATGACCGCGACTCGGTCCGCGAACTCAGCCACCAGTCCCAGATTGTGCGTAATCAAGAGGACGGACATGTTGTATTGGTGCATGATCGACTGGAGCAACTGAAGGATCTGGGCCTCCAGAATTACATCGAGGGCGGTGGTCGGCTCGTCCGCGATTAAGAGGGCTGGTTTGAACAAAAGGCACAGCGCGATCATGACCCGTTGTCGCATGCCCCCGCTCAGCTCGTGCGGATACATCCCGAGCCGGTCCGACGGAACTCGGACATCCGCGAGGACTTTCTTGGCCCGCTCGAGCGCTTCCTTAACTCTGACGAAGGGGTCGTGGGCGCGAATCGTCTCGATGAAATGGTCCCGGATCCGCATGAGTGGATTCAAGCGCGTCATCGGGTCCTGGAAAATCATCGCGAGGTTCCGTCCGCGAAGATCGCGCATCTGTCTTGGGGACAGCGTGAGGAGATCGTGCTCGGCGAACCGAATCGATCCCCGCACCGTCGCGTTCTCCGGCAAGAGCCGAAGAATCGACCGGCCGAGCGTGCTCTTTCCGCAGCCGCTTTCCCCGACGAGGCCAACAATCGTCCCGCCGTCGATCGTCAGGTCAACGTCTTGGACCGCACGGACGGCTCCCTGTGGCGTTTCGAATGTCACGGATAGGTGTTCCAGAGAGAGCAGTGCGTTCAGGCTTGGGCCCCCGCCTTGTATTCCTTCTTGCGCAGGAGCGGGTTGAGGATGTCGTTAAGTCCTTCGCCGACGAACGTGAGGGCCGTTGTCAAGATCATAATGAACAGGCCCGGAAAAAACGTCGCCCACCACGATGAGTCGAATCGTTGCCAGTTCAGGCTGATGTCGAATCCCCAGTCGGGGATGCCCGGTGGGAGACCGAGTCCCAAAACCGCCAAGCCGGCTTCTGTCAGGACGGCGTCGGCCGCGTTGACGCTGAAGATGACCGGGATACTTTGGGCGACGTTGGGCAAGATGTATCGACCGATGACTCGTCGCCGTGGCATGCCGAGCGCGATCGCCGCCTCGACATAGGGCTCCTGCTTGACCGATGCGACATGGTTGCGAATGACCCGGAAGTACGTCGGGACGTAGACCACCGCGATGGCGAACGAAATATTCAGGATCCCCCTTCCGATGATCGCGGCGATGGCGATGGCAAGGAGGAGGCCGGGGAACGCGTAAATCGAGTCCATGACCAAGAGGATGCCCCGATCCAATCGACCTCCCGCGAAGCCGGAGAGGAGCCCGAGTGGAAGGCCCAAGACAAGGGAGATCGTGGTCGACACGGCAATGATCGCGAGCGGCACGCGGCTTCCCCAAATGATGCGGCTCAGGACGTCCTGTCCCGCCCGGTCGGTCCCCATCAAGAAAGGGCCGCCCGGTGCCAGTTCGGGACTTGCGACCTTCGTATTCGGGTCGAACGGGGCGATGAATGGCGCGAGGACAGCCAGCACGAGGATCGCGAGGACGACTGCGATTCCGATCCAAACCAGGACGCCCGCGACGGTCCGGGACTGGCCGATGAACGTTCCGATGAGTCGGCCAACGAGCGAGGTTCGGCCCCGCGCGAACAAGCCCGCCATAGGTCCTCCTAGTACCGAATGCGCGGGTCGACGAATGCGTTGACGATGTCAATGCCGAGACTGATGATGACCATGAGGATTCCGTAGTAAACGACGGCTCCCTGAATCGCGGGGTAATCGCGATAGCTAATCGCCAGGTACACAAAGCGGCCCATGCCTTCGAACGAGAACACGGTCTCCGTGAGGATCGCGCCGCTAAACAGGAGGGCGAACGTGAGTCCCATCGTCGTGACGACGGGCACAAGGGCGTTCTTGAGACCGTGTCGGAAGAACACACTCCGGTCCGGAATCCCGCGGGCCCGGGCAGCCTCGACATAGTCAGACCCCATGGCGTGGATCACATTGACCCGGGTGATCCGGACGAAGAACCCAGAGAGGACGATTCCGAGCGTGAGCGAGGGGAGGATCAGGTGCGCGACAGCGTCCACGAAAGCCGGGAGGTTCCCTGCCAGCAGGCTGTCGATCGTGTACAGCCCCGTGACGGTCGGCGGTGGTGAGAGGCGGGGGGAAAACCGCCCCGAGACCGGGAGCCAGCCGAGCCAGACCGCGAAGACGAGTTTGAGTATGAGTCCAAACCAGAAGATCGGGATGTTATAAGCAACCGCACCGTAGAGGCGCGTGGCGAAATCCGGGAGTCGATCCCGACGCGTTCCGGCGAACGTGCCGAGCCCAATGCCGAGGACGCTCGCAACGAACATGGAAGAAAAAGTCAGTTCGATCGTCGCGGGCATCCGGCTTGAGATTTCATCGATGACCGGTCGATTGGTGAGGATCGATGTCCCCATGTTTCCCGTGAAGACGTCGCGGAGATACCGGAAATACTGAATGTAGAGCGGATCATAGAGGCCCAACTCAGTCTTGATCCGATCGATCACCACGGGATTTCCCCGCTCGCCAAAGATGGTGCTCACGGGGTCGCCCGGAGCGACCCGCAAGATGATAAACGTAAACGTCAGGAGGAGCACGAGCATGGGCACCATCAGGATCACGCGGGTGATCACATAGGCCCGAAGCGATGCGGTTGATCGGGGCACCTACGCACGCTCCGCTACCTTCCCAGGTAGAAATGGGAAAAAAGGTTTCCGGATTCTATCGTCACGAGACACTGATCGTGAAGTAACGGAAGAACTGGATCGGATCGAGGACGATCCCGGAAACGGTGGGCTTGAATACGACCGCCTGGTTCGTTTGCCACAGCGGAACGTACGGTACATCGGCCGCCAGTCCCTGCTGGATTTGACCCAGGAGTTGAGCTCGTTGGACCGGGTCCGCCGCGGCCGCCTGTGCCTCGATGATCGTGTCCATCGAGTCGTTGTGGTACCAGTCCCCGAACTGCGCACTACCCCCGGACGCCCAGTGCAGGAACGGGAAGACGTAGTCGTCCGAGTCAAAGTAGTCTGGGAACCAGCCGAGCAGGAACACCTCGAATTGGCCGGCGGTCCGGGCCACCTTGTAATCGGCCCACTCCTTCTCGTTAAGAGTCACCGCAACCATATTCGTCGCCTCCCAAGCACGCTTGAGTGCCTGCGCGACGAAGATTTCCGGATCCCCGTAGTGTGAAGGGGTGTACCACAGCGTGAGACTCAACTTATTCGTGGTGCTATAGCCGGCTTGGGTCAGAAGGGATTGCGCGGCAGCGATGTTCGGCGAGGCACCGTACGTGGTCTTGAAAACGTCCTCGTGGCCGAACATCCCTTCTGGGATGAGACTGTAGAGCGGCGACACGGTATTGGAGTATGCGCTCGTGGCAATGTCGGTCCGGTTCGATGCGTACGCCAACGCCTTCCGCAGTAGGGTGCCGCTCGCATCCGAAAAGATCGTTGCCCTCGGACACTTGCCCGCGGCCGCGTCGGCCGAGCTGCACATGTTGAACACGAGGTACCGAATCACGGGACTCGCGCCTTGAAGGGTCTTCACGTTCGGGTTCGATGCGAACGACGAGAAGTCCGGAGGCAATAAACTGCGGTAGGCCACGTCAATCACGCCGGTTGACATGGCGAGCTTGAGGTCCACAGACGTCGTGTAGCGCACGATCGTCACGCGGTTCATCTTTGGGGCCGTCCCGTAGTAATTGGGATTCGCGGTCAACTCGTACCGCTGGTGCGGGAGATACGTCGAAAGTCGATAGGGACCGCTAGACACCACGACGTTCGGATAGAACCGGTCGTTTGTGAAGGATTTCGGGTTCACGATCGTTGTGACCGTGAAGGCCAACAACGAGACGAAAGGAGACCACTTCTGGCGCAATGCCACTTTCACCGTCGTGCCGTCAACGATCTTGACCCCCTGGGCGGTGTAATTCGCGTAAGCGTTCGCGATCACCGTGGCATCTTTCGTCTGGAGGGCCCCGAAGTACTCGTGCGCGCCACTGATGTAATCGAGGAGGAACGCCGGCAGGCCGTTCAATTTGACCACCCGGTCCCACGAATATTTTAGCGTGGTGCTGTTGATCGCCCTCCCGTCTTCGAACTTCAGGTTCGCACGCAGGTGCAAGGTATAGTTGAGGCCGTCGGCGCTGATGCCGCCGTTCGCGAGCGTCGGGATCTCACCCAATAAGTCGGGCGTTAGGTTCGTCGTCCCCGGAACGTACGTGAGGAGCATCGCCATCGTGTTCTGGATGATATTGCCCGAGAAATAGTCGTACGCGTCCGCCGGATCGAAGCTGATCTCGTCGTCCGTAGTGCCGATAACCAGGACCTTCGCGGGAGCGGGGGCGGTCAAGAGAATGTATGCCGCCCCGCCTCCCAGGAGAAGGATGACCACCACGACCACAACGATTGCGAGTAGTCGTCGGCTCCCGGTACGCACTGGAGTTGGTTGCTCAGGTGTTGCCAATTTCGTCCGCCCCCGTCCAATTAAACCCGATTCGGACAGCTGTGCGGACGGTATCGGGCTTCTCTCTTAAGTGTTTTCCAGCGGGCCAACCGGAGTTCGTCAGATGTCCAATGTGGTTTGCCTGCCCGTGGCCCGATGGAGGCGTTCGATGGCCCTCTCAACCCGGTCGCGCGCGAATCCGCGATCCTCGCAGAGGAAGCGATACAGGGCCGACGGCTCGGCCGGTTTCGGGGCGGGGATCGGTTCGGTCGACACCGGAGGGTTCGAAAAGAACTGTCGAATGGCATCAACGGTCGAGGGCAGCCTCGCGGTCACCTCGGCGGGCGCGTGATCGAGCGACTTCCATTCTCGGATCCGCCTTACCGCCGTCCTCGGCCCGATGCCTTTCACCCCTTGATTGAAGTCGGTACCCACGAGGATCGCAACATCGATCAGCTGTTCGCGAGTCAGACCGAGATGTTCGAGGTTCTCCCCGAGGTCGAGGACCTCCGGTGGGGCAGCTCGGGTTCGGCCCACACTCGGGAGGAATTCGGTCGAGCCGATCGCGAGGAACCGCACCATTCGCGGCGCACCGAACAGAAGGGAATCGTAGTCTTTCGAACCGGTTGCCCAGACGTCTCCGCGGTGCGTAAGGAACGCAGCCTGGGCTTCCCCTTCGCTCGGCGCCTGGATACAGGGAATCCCGAGCAGCCCCAGGAGGGTCTTCGCCTCCTCCACCATCGGCCGCGTAAGCCGCGATGTCATGACCGCTTTGGACCACGCCGTGGCCCTATCACCGGAGACAACGGCGGCCTGATACTCCCGCTGCGACTTCTCGCGGGCCGCTCGTCGTCTACGGATTTCCTCGTATTTCAGCTCCGGCGGCGGTCCGTCGAACACAAACACGGGACGAATATCGTAGTCGGCGATGAGGCGAGTCGTGCGGAAGACGAGCCCGTTGAGATGCGAGGTAATCCGCCCCTGCGAATCCTGTAATGGAGTCCCGTCGCGGGTCCGCATGATCGACAGGAACTGGTACAACTCGAGATTGCCATCGATCGCGATTCGTCGGCCTCGAAGGGCCCTGAGGGTCGTCGGGTGTCGAACGACGACTGGGGTGAGGAAGACGCCCAACGCCTGTCCAGCTCCTTACGTGTGGTTAAATTTTCGGGGCCTCGGGTGCAGCCCAACCGAATGGCGCCGCTACGCCGCCGGCATCGAGAACGTCCATGCGTCCCGATTCACCGCAATCGCCTCCAGCAGCGCGAGCGCCTCCGCCTTCGGAAGACTCAGGAAGAATTTCCCAACGTGCTTGCAGAAATCCTTGCGGTGAACGAGCTTGCCCCAATCCTCGCAATCGTGGACAATCGCGCGCGCACCGGGGTCGACTTCCACATGATAATCCTTGACGTGCCCCAAGATCGCATTCCCATCCCTCGAGATCTCGACATCCCGCGAATCGATGCGCTTCGCCCGGTCAAGGCGGTTCGCATCGAGGAACCGTCCGAGCGCCGCCTCGACGAGCGCGTCCTTTGGGACGTCGGCGCCGAAGTCCTCCAGCGTCAGGGATCGGAGGCGAACGTCCGCGGGACTCGTCTGTTTCCGGAACGCCTCGATCCGATGCATCGCCCGCGCCTGCTCTTGCGTCTGGACCCCGAGCATTCGGAGGATCTGGAGACAGTTCTCCGGTGCATATCCGTGAAAGTGATTGTTGAAGAAACCGTAGACGGTCTCCGCCTGGGAGGCGACCTGTTGCACCCGGGGCACCCAGGACTGAATCTCTTCCTCGCTGTAGCGGTAGTTGTACCACGGGTCCGTCCCGTGGCCGTGCCACCGCAGGTACGCCATCGCCGACGTCACGTGCAAGTCCGGCGGGAGGAGCGGCTCGTCGACGATCGTGTACGCCACGCCGGTCGCGCGCAGGAGATCGAAGGCCTCCATCGTCATCCACGTCTTGTTACGCGGCTCGAGCGCGAACGTGAAGTCTCGCGGCAAGACGTCCAGGAAGCGGTGGATCGCCGCCTCCTGGAACCGCAGGCGCGGCGGCAGCTGGAGGAGGAGCGGGCCCAGCTTCCCCGCGTCGAGGAGGGGCCGCATCAGTTCGCAGTACGCGCGGAGATCCTTGTCGGCGCCTTTCGCGAGGTCGAGGAGCCGATCGTGGGTGACGGTCTGCGGGACCTTGGCGGCAAAGACGAATTCGTCCGGCGTGTAGCGCGCCCAGCCGATGACCATGCCGGGGGACGGGGCCCGGTAGAACGTCGAGTTGATCTCCGCCGTGTCAAAGATCCGGGAGTAGGCGCGGAGCTTCGACTCGCTCGCGTTCCGGTAGACGGGGCCGATCCATTCCTGGTAGTCCCAGCCACTGCACCCGAACCGGAGGCGGACCATCGGTGCAACCCAAATGCGCCCGCGATAGATTATCGTATAGCCGGACGCGGCAGGCTGGACCGTGTTTCGCGGGCCTCCGGCCTCGAGGTTTAAGCCCGCGACGCCGATGCGCTCGACGATGGTGGAGTCGCTTGTTGGCGCGGGGGGTTGGGGGTACTTCTCGGGCGGCTTGGAGGCTTACGCGAAGGCGTTTCGATTCGTCGAAGTGAACGCCACGTTCTACCGCCAAATCGCCGATTCGACGGCGAGGCGCTGGCGGGCCCAGGTTCCATCGGACTTCGTCTTCTCCGTCAAAGCCCACCGCGACGTCTCCCATGGCGACCACCTGCGGGCGTCCGCCCAGGCTCGGGCGGCGTTCGCCCAGTCGCTTCGGACCGCGCGACTCCTCCGCGCCCCCTTCGTGATCCTCGAGACCCCGGCCTCGCTTCGGTTCGACTCGGATCAGGTGAAGGGTCTTCGGAATCTCGCGGCGATGGCTTCCCGCGGGACCCGCGTTGGCTTGGAGGCGCGTACCTATGCGGGGAGAGACCTGCCTGCTTCCCTTCGACGCGCGATGGGGGCGAGCGGAGTCTTGGATGTCGTCGACCTGTCTCAGTCAAGACCGCGGGTTGCGGATGACACCCAGTACACCCGTCTCTTCGGACCGGGGCCCCACAACGTCTACGAGTTCGACGACGAGGAGCTGCGGGAGATCGATCGCCGCGGACGCGACGCGGTGCGGGTGGCCTTCACCTTCCACGGCGTCCGCATGTACTCGGACGCGGCTCGGTTCTTGACGTTCAGGAGGACCGGCGTCTTCCCGCATGCCACCACATCGCGCGGTCTGTCGTCCCTCGAGGCGGTCCTGAGTCCCGATGCACACTTCCCGTCATCGAAGGACGATCTCGTCCGGCAGCACGGCTGGAAGGTGATCGACCTGGACGACCACACGCGGGCGCACGCGGTTCGCCTCCTTTCCGCGCTTCCGCATCAGACGTTCCAGAACGTCGGCGAGGTCGTTCTGGCGCTCGCGGCGGGCGGGCCGGACCCGAAAACAGGCTGATTCTCAATATCAGTAGGTCCGGTTTCTCCATAGGAAACGCCTGAGAATCTTGTAGTAGCACAGACTACAAAAGGGTTATCATGACCTCAGAAATTAGGCGGAGGAAAGGAGTGAATGACAAATGTCTCTCTGCGGCACCGATTACGCCATCGGAGCAGTCCGCAACATGTACAAGGAATCGCGGCAGGACAACGCGATGGTCGTCATGCCGTCGAAACTCCAGAAGGGGCTTCCCCGGCGGACCGGATCCCTTTGTCCCGAATGTCTCAAGGTCATCCCCGCGACGCTGTACATCGGCGATGGCGCCCTCAAGATGAAGAAGACGTGCAAGGAGCACGGCGAATTCGACGAGGTGTGCTGGTCCGACGCGGAGATGTACCTCCGTGCCGAGAACTGGGCCTTCGACGGTGTCGGCTTGGAGAACCCGCAGATCGTGGACGCCAAGGTATGTCCGTACGAATGCGGCCTGTGCAACCTCCACTACTCCGCCACATCCCTCTGCAACATCGACCTCACGAACCGCTGCAATCTGAAGTGCCCGATCTGCTTCGCCAACGCGAACGCGGCCGGGTACGTGTTCGAGCCGACGTTCGAGCAGATCGTGTACGAGTTCGCGGTCTTGCGGGCCCAGCGCCCGATCCCCGTGGCGGCGATCCAGTTCGCCGGCGGAGAGCCGACGATCTACCCGCAATTCCCGGAGATCGTGAAGGCGGCCAAAGACATGGGCTTCCCCCAGGTCCAGGTCGCGACGAACGGCATCCGGCTTGCGACCGAGGACGGTTTCCTCGACAAGGTCGCCGAGGCCGGCCTGAACACGATCTACCTACAGTTCGACGGCCTGCGTGAGGAGAACTACATCAAGGCGCGCGGCCGACCGCTGCTCGACATCAAACTCAAGGTGATCGAGCGCGTCCGCGAGCGGAAGGGCAAGAGCCTCCCGACCCCGACAATCTGCTTCGTGCCGACGATGGTCAACTCCTTCAACGACGATCAGGCGGGCGAGATCCTGAACTACGCGATCAAGAACCGCGACGTCGTGAAGGGCGTGAACTTCCAGCCGGTGTCCCTCACGGGCCGCATTCCCGAAGAGGACCGCCGGAAGCTGCGGTACACGCTGTCCGACTTGGCGTACGACCTCGAGGAGCAGACGGGCTACCTGACGCGCGACGACTGGTACCCGGTGCCCTTCGTCTCGCCGATCTCGGAGCTCGTGAGCGTCCTGACGGACACCGCGAAGCCCTCGTTCACGTCCCACCCGGCGTGCGGCCTTGCGTCCTACCTGTTCCTCGAGAGCGGCAAGGACCCCGTGCCGATCACGCGGTTCATCGACGTCGAGGGCCTCATGGAGGACCTCTGGCTCCTGGCGCAGGACACGAAGGACAAGAAGATCAAATTCACCTCGAAGCTGAAAGCGCTGCAACTCCTGAAGCGGCACTTCAAGCCCGAGGAGGCGCCCGAGGGCATGGGCCTCGCCAAGATGCTGAAGATCCTAAACCGGATGTTCACGAAGGGCGACAAGGCCGGTGCCGCGGAGTTCTCCTGGTCCACGATGTACGTCGGCGGCATGCACTTCCAGGACAACTACAACTACGACATCGAGCGCGTCAAGCGGTGCGTGATCCACTACGCCACCCCGGACGGCAAGGTCATCCCGTTCTGCGCGTACAACACGGGGCCGAACTTCCGCGAGGAAATCGAGAAGAAGTTCGCGGTGCCGATCGAGGAGTGGCGTGGCCGCCATGCCTGAGCAGGTCGTTTCGATCCGTCCCTCCGTGCGCGACAACGGCATCATGGCCATCGACGACATGCTCTGCATGCACTGCGGAGCCTGCGTCGGCACGTGCCCGACGAACGCGATCTTCCTGAACGAGGTCTACCTCACGTTCAACGAGGACTGCACGCAGTGCGGCATGTGCGTGAAGGTCTGCCCGGTCGGCGCGATCGACTATCCGCGCGGCCACAAACTCCACACGATGAAGTGAACGTCCTCCTAGGCGCTTCCTTCCTCGAGGGTTAATCTGATATAGCGCCTGACGATGGAAGGTCTGCGGGCAGATGACCTCAACCCAGTACGACGTCGTGGTGGTGGGCGCCGGTCCATCCGGCTCGATGACAGCCCGCTACGCGGCCATGGGAGGCTGCCGTACCCTTCTGATTGAGAAACGACAGGAAATCGGCTCTCCCGTCCGGTGTGGCGAGGGTCTCGCGCGTCACTTTGTCGAAGACACGAAACTGCCCTTCGACCGAAAATGGGTCGGCCGGGAGGTCAAGGGCGCGAAGATCTTCTCCCCCAACGGCACGGAGCTCACGATCGAGGAAGCCCACGCCGGCAACGAGGTCGGGATCGTCCTCGAACGGGATGCCTTCGACAAGGCCGTCGCGAAGGAAGCCGCGAAGGAAGGCGCGGACATCTGGCTCAAGACCACCGCCACGGCGGTCATCAAAGACGACGGCTGGGTCCGCGGGATCCGCGCAAAGCGCCTCGAAGACGAGATGAACATCGAGGCGAAATGCGTCGTCGCCGCCGATGGCTACGAAAGCCAGGTGGGCCGCTGGGCCGGGTTCAAGACGCTCCTGAAAGCAGGAGACATCACCGGGACGTTACAATATCGACTGACAAACATCTCCGAGGGCCATGACTTCCCCGACTATTGCGAATTCTGGCTCGGCACATGCGCCCCGGCGGGCTACATCTGGGTGTTCCCCAAGGACGAGTCCACCGCCAACGTCGGGATCGGCGTCTCTCTCGATCGCCTCAAGAACCGAGTGGACATCAAGGGCTACCTGGACCGCTGGATCGAACGGGACCCGCGGATGGCTCACGCGCAGCCGCTTGACATGGTCACGGGAGGCGTTTCGACCGCGCCCCCGATCAAGAAGTCTGTCGGCAACGGCATGGCCTTGGTCGGGGACGCCGCGCGGATGATCGACCCCATCACCGGCGGAGGGATCGGAAACGGCATGCTAGCGGGCATGATGCTCGGGAAGGTCCTCTCCAAGTGCAATCAGACCGGGGACTTCGGCGAGGCCGCGCTGATGGAATACGAAAAGGGGTGGCGAGCGAAGCTGGAGGAGAACCTGTACCGGAACTGGCTCGCGAAAAATAAGCTGGTCACCCTGTCGGATGGAGAGTTCGATGACATCATCCAAGTCCTGGCATCCGTTGGCGTGACGAAATTGAGCGTCCGCGCCATCCTCAAGGTCCTGAAGGAGACACGGCCCGAACTCGTCGCGAAGTTTGCAGAGTTCATCTGAGACGTCCGCCCCCGGCGCAGAAATCATTTGGACTTCCACGACAGGCCGCGAGCTCCGACGACAAAGAAGACCACCGCGAATCCTAGCGTGATGAGGAGGTACGTGACCGCCGTCCCGTCGTTTGCCAAGACCATCGTGGCCCGCAATCCTTCGTTGATGTACGTCAACGGCAGGGCCCGTGCGATCGTCCGGAGGAAGGACGGCATCGAATCGATCGGGAAAAAGGAGCCCGCGAGGAACATCATCGGGAACCCGATCGCGTTCGCGAGCGCCTCGCCGGTTCCGGGGTCGCGCACGAAGATGCCGAGGACCATCCCGAGCGAGGTGAACTCGAAGGCCCCCGCGATGATCAACAGGACCGCCACCGGAGTCAGCCTGGCCTTCATCCCGAACACACCGATTCCGACGAGGTTCATGATCGCCACGGAGACGAAGAGCAGCAACACGTAGAAAATGACCTTCGCGGCGAGCCACTCCGCCTTGCTCAGTTTCGTCGTCGCGAGGAGTTTGAAGAATCTCCGCGTCCGGTACTCCGCACAGATCGACGTCATCCCGAACATCGGGGTTGTGAGGATCGTGAATCCGATGATCCCGGGCAGGAAGAAGTCGATGTAGCCGAACTGCTGGACCGTGAAGGGCGTTTCACCGACCGAGACGACTTCCGTTGCGTTCGCGATTTTCAGGTTGAAGCCGTTCGCGACCGCGGCCACCGCCGAGTACGCGATGCCGAACGAGGATTGGGTCGGGTCCCCCGCGAGCGTGACGTTGACTCGCGCGCTCGTGTTTCCCATTTCGGCCTGGAGGAGCGTCGACTGGAAGCCGCTGGGAATCCGAAGCGCGACGTTGATCGAATGCGCCCGCATGTACTCTTGGAAATCCGCGGTCGGCGGAATCGCCTGATAGGTGATCAAGGTCGTATTGTTCAACGCCTGAACGAATGCCCGCGAGGCGGGCTTCTGATCCTGGTCCTGGACGGCGAGAGAGACCCGAGGGGATCCCGACGAGCTGAAAATCGCCCCGAACAGCAGAATCAGGATGACGGGGAAGGCGAGGGCAAAGAACGTCCCGACGCGGGAGCGGAGGTATTGTCGACCGAACGCGGTGACGTCCGCGAGAATCCGCTTCATGCGGCGAGTACTCCCTCCTCCATCCGAGCGCCAACGAGTTTGAGAAAGACATCTTCCAGGGTCGACCGCTTCGTGTAGATCTCCGTCAGAGGGATCTCGATCGAGGCCAGTTTCGCGAGCATCGGCCGGACTTGGCTCGCCATCGAGACGTGCACCATGACGTCGTCGCCATGGAGTTCCGCCGCAATTCCCCGGGCCGTCAGGGCCTGCGATCCACCGCGGCCCGCGCCAGCGAGGACGATGGTCGTGCCGCCCCCGAACTGCGAGATGAGCGCGGACGGACTCCCGTGCGCCACGATCTTGCCGTGGTTCATGATCGCCACGTCGTCGGCGAGCTGCTCCGCTTCGTCGAGGTAATGCGTCGTGAGCAGGATCGTCCGGCCCTTGCGCTTGAGATCGCCGATCAGCGTCCAGAGTTCCCGCCGGGCGCCGGGGTCGAGGCCCGTCGTCGGCTCATCGAGGAACAAGAGGTCCGGCTGGCCGACGAGGGCCATCGCAATCCCGAGGCGACGCTTCTCGCCGCCGGACAGGTTCAGGGCAAAGGTGTCAGCGCGGTCCGAGAGCCCGACCGTCTCGATGATGCTCGCGACCGCCTCCTCGGACACGTCGTGGTCGAAGAGGTGCGCCCAATAGGCGACGGCTTCCCGGGGTCGCAGGCGGTCGAACGGCTCGAAGTCCTGGGGGAGGACGCCCACGCGCTCCCGGATGCGGCGATATCCGGAGCGGACGTCCTGTCCGAACACGCGAGCCTCCCCGGCCGTCGGGTCGCGCAAGCCCTCGAGGATCTCGACGGTGGTCGTCTTGCCCGCGCCGTTGGGACCGAGGAGGGAGAACACCTGGCCGCGGCTCACGTCAAAGTCGATCCCGTCGACCGCCGTGATGTCCGGATATCGCTTGACGAGCCCGCGGACCTCGATCACGTGCTCGTCCACGGCCACCACCACCGGCGGAGCGACATCGCGCGGTCGCATGGAGTTTTCGGTCGCGTCCCTTCGGGAATCGAACGCGGTCGGCCGTCGGCGGTCCGAGACGCGTGACCCCTTTCAGCGGTGATAACCTCGGCACCGTCATTAAATAACGCGGCCCGCGCTCGCTCCATCTGTGAAGGTCGCGGCCTGGCGGAAAGCGCGAGCCCTCCTCTGGGTCGGGATCACGCTCGTCATCCTCCTCGTCATTTTCATCCTCGGCGGGGTCGTCGCGATCCCGTGGCTTCCGTCCCCGAGCCTGGACCTCAGGTCCCTGGCGCCTTGGATCTACATCATCCCGATCCTGGTGGCGACGAAAGCCCTCCTCGAGGTCCTCCGACCGGTGTTCCGGGCGGCGCTCCGGAGCCATGTGAAATACGAGGCGGACATCTTCGCCCACTTCCAACTCGTGTCGTATGTCGTCTGGGGCACGGCGATCGCCCTGGTCCTCTTCGTCCTCCTCGGCGGCGGCACGCAAGGGTACAGCCTGCTCGGGACCGGATTGGTCACCGCCGCGCTGATCTACGTCATGCAAGAACCGCTCCTCAACATCGTCGGCTGGGTCGTCCTCGTGACGATGGGCCTGTACAAGCTCGGCGACCGGATCGAAATGAACCAGACGAAAGGGTACGTCGTCGAGATCACGCCGATGAACACAACGCTCCGTGAGTTTGGCGGCTTGCTGTACGGCGACGCCTTCACCGGGCGCTACGTCACGATCCCGAACAGCCAGATCCTGAAAGGGAACGTCTTCAACTACACGAAAGACACCCCGTTCGTCTGGGACCAGCTCACGGTCAGCGTGACGTACGAGAGCGACCACAAGCTCGCGGAGAAGTTGATCCTGGAGGCCGCGGAAGACGTCGTCGGCCCGATGATGCGAGAGAACCGCAACCACCTCCGGTCCAAGTACGAGTTCGCCGACTTGGCGGACTACATGGCCGAGGAACCTCGCGTGGGTTGGGGGATGAAAGACTCGTCTGTGGACCTCACGCTCGTCTACTTCTGCCCCGTGTTCGCGAAGGGCGGGTACCGGACCCGCCTCGTGAAGCGCGTCCTCGAGAAGTTCGCGAACGAGTCGCGTGTTCAATTCGCGTATCCCCACATGCAGATGGTGCCGTCCGAGGAGAAGAAGGTCAGCGTCCTCCGATAGGCCTCGGGATTCCCCGCTTGTGCGGGCCATCCGTGCAATCTTTATTACCGCGCTTCATTGTCCGCGCGGATGGCCGCCTTCCGATCGTTCTCGACCCTGACGCCGGCGGACCATCGAAAGGAGGCGGTGCTGGCGGGCTGGGTCGAAGATGTCCGGAATCTCGGAGGCATCGCGTTCCTCATCGTGCGGCAGCGGGACGGGACGTTCCAGGCGACGATCAAGAAGAAGTCTGATCCGGACTTGTTCGCTCGAGCCTCGAAGGTGGTCCGGGAGAGCGTCGTCGCGGTCCGGGGTCGGATTGAGCCGAACCCGCAAGTGCGGAACGGATGGGAGCTCGTCGCCACTTCGCTCGACGTCCTCAGCCCGGCGGCGGCGCCGTTGCCTCTGCCGATTGCGGACAAGGTCGGCGCCGACATGGATACGCGGTTCGACAACCGCGCGCTCGACCTGCGGAAGCCGGAGCGCCGCGCGATCTTCCGGATCCGATCCGCCGTCGCGGCGGCGTTCCGATCTTATCTGGAGGGCCAAAGGTTCGTCGAGGTCCAGACGCCGAAACTCGCGGGCGCCGGCGCCGAGGGAGGCGCGACGTTGTTCGAGACGACGTACTTTGGACGGCGCGCGTTTCTCAGCCAGAGCCCGCAGCTTTACAAACAGATGCTCATGTCGACCGGGCTCGACCGGGTGTACGAGATCGCCCCGGCGTTCCGCGCCGAGCCATCCGACACCGTGCGGCACGTGACCGAATTCACCTCCTTCGACGGCGAGGTGTCTTGGATCGAACGCCAGGAAGATTTCTTTCCGTTCCTCGAGGGTGCCGTCGATTCCGCGATCGAGCACGTGCAGTCCGAATGCAAGGCGGAGCTGGCGCTCCTCCAGGTGGAGCCGAAACGGCCGTCGCTGCCGTTGAGACGGATCCCGTACCCGGAAGCGCTCGAGATCCTCCGAGCGCGGGGGAAGCGAATCCGGGATGGGGACGACATCGACACGGAGGGGGAGAAAGCCCTCGGGCAAGAGATGGGCCGGGAGGGCCACGAGCTCTACTTCATCACGGAATACCCGACGGCCATCAAACCATTCTATGTGATGGCCCAGCCGGACGAACCCGAGTACTCGCTGTCCTTCGACCTCGAATACAAGGGAGACGAGATGGCCTCCGGCGGACAGCGGGAACATCGGTACGACGTCCTCGTCGCCCGGATGAAGGAAAAGGGCCTCAACCCGGAGAACTTCGAGTTCTACCTGAAGGCGTTCCGCTACGGCATGCCGCCCCACGGGGGCTGGGGCTTCGGGCTCGACCGGTTCGTCCAGAAGCTCCTGGACCTCCCGAACATTCGGGAGGCGATCCTGTTCCCGCGGGACCGCGCCCGCCTCGTGCCTTGACGTTCGCGCAGGGGTGAGGAAGCCTTTTGTAGCGGCCCCGCCGATTCACTCGGCCGAGGAAGAGGGGGGAGGGCAACGAAAGAGTTCAAGGTGTTCGTAGCCGACAAACCCGGGGAGCTGGCGCGCGTGACCGAGGCCCTTTCAAACGGGGCCGTGAACATCCGGGCGATCGCGAGCGAATCGAAACACGATATCTCATTCCTCCGCGTCGTGACATCGGACGTGCAGACGACGCAGAAGGCGCTGACGAATGCCGGCCTGAAGTACGAGCTCAACGACATCCTAAACCTCGAGCTTTTGGACCGGCCCGGAGAACTCGCAAAGGTCGCGAAGCGTCTCGCCCGCGCCGGGATCAACGTGCACTCGATCTACATCCTCGGATCGAAGAACGGCCGAACCGACATTGCGCTCGTCGTGGACGACATCGAGCGCGCGAAGATAGCAATCAAGTAGTTTCTCTGCCCTCGCGGAGATTCTAAATAGAGGTCTCTCCTAGTCAGACACCCGAAGCCCGGGGACAAATGTTAATAGAAGCCGCAACCTTGTCGGCTCGGCGTCAGACACCTCTTCAATTGGGAGCGGTCAGGATCGGAACGTGACGATGCAGCGCGTGCGGAAGCAGTCAGAGGACCGAGTCCGCCGACCGGCGGCGAAGCGAGAGGAAGAGGGTGTCCTGTCGGAACATCGCGCGACCGACAGCCCGTCGGTGATCCGGTTCCAGGTCCACGGTCTACCAATCGCTCAGGGATCTCAACGGTCTTGGTTGGTGAATGGCAAACCGGTTATCACCTCGGCTGCAAAGGGGTTGGCCTCTTGGCGCCGCCTCGTGGCGGATGTCGCCCAGCGATTTGCGCCCGAGCAGCCATGGGAAGGGCCGGTCGAGGTCTCACTCGACTTCGGGATTCCCAAGCCCAAGTCGGCTCCGAAAACGAGGCGCGTTTGGCCGGACAAGAGGCCGGATGTCGACAAACTTTGCCGCGCAGTTTTCGACGCACTCACGTATGTTATCTTTGCCGACGATAGCCAGGTGGTCAAGCTACAAGCAACGAAAGATTACGGGGCTCCCGGCGTCGCGGTCGAGATTCATCGCGTGTCCAACGATGATGCCGTGGACATCTAGCATCCTACGAGGCGCGCAGTAAACGCGCCCTCCGGGCTTCTCAATTGACTGCTCTTCAATCATTGTTATCCCAAAACGAAATAACAGATTCCTTCAATCGCACTTGGCGCAACGCTTTTGCGTCCGACTTCCATACTAGTTTCGGCGAGTTCCTGGAGCTCGCCTATTCGAGGGGGCGAGGTTTTGTCCGCGCATCGAGCTAGTGCAAGTGCCATCACAATTGGAATGATGTTCGTCCTGGGAGCGCTGCTCACCGGAATCGCGAGCGCGAGCCCAGCCACTGGGAGCGGGAATACGACCGCCCCGGAGCAATATGCAATCGTCGAGTTCACGGATAGCCCGGTGGCGACGTATGCCGGCGGCATCGCGGGATATCCGGCCACGGAGCCGCTCCATGGACATAAGCTGGATCTCGCGTCCGCGAACGTCGCCCTCTATGCATCCTATCTGCACCTCCGTCACGCAAGCTTCCAAGCGTGGCTCCGCTCGAACGCGCCCTGGGCGCAGGTCGTCCGGGAGTACGGCCTCGCCTTCAACGGCATCGCCATCCAGACGAACGGCAACTCGTTGAATGCCCTCGCGAACGCGCCGGGTGTGGCGTCCGTGACTCCGGACTGGATTTACTATCCGACGATGGACGTCTCCGTGCCGCTGATCAAGGCGGACGCCGTGTGGCCTTCCCTCGGCATCAATCCGTCCACGGGCGCGATCGGCGATCTGACGGGTGTGAAGGTCGGCGTCATCGACACGGGGATCGACGATTCCCATCCGTTCATCGCGTCGTGTCGCGCGGCCGGGAGCATCACCCATGATGTGTTCTTCAGCGGGGCCGGCCTGTTCGATCCGAGCCGGACTCTGTTCTTCGACCACGGCACGCACGTATCCGGGACGATCGGTGGCTGCTACACGACCGGGACCGTCAGCGTCGACGGCCAGCCGATGGGTCTCGCGTCGCCGATGAGCGGCGTCGCGCCGGGCGTCGAACTGCATGATTACAACGTGTTCCCGGGATACGGCTCCGCGTTCATCCACCACGGCGGCGGCGCGTTCAGCCACGACATCATCGCGGCGGTCGAGAAGGCCGTCGCCGACGGCATGGACGTGATCAACCTGAGCATCGGCGGACGAGTCCAGGGCCCCCATGACACGCTCTCGGAGGCGATCAACGCGGCCGTGGACGCCGGGACGATTGCCGTGATCGCCGCGGGAAATGCCGGTCCCGGCATCCTCACGGTTGAGTCGCCGGGCAATGCCGCGAACGCGATCACCGCGGCCGCGGCGTCGGATCCGCACTTCGAAGGAATCAAGGTCACGTTCGGCACGACGACCATCGGGGCCGCGATCGGCCAATTCGCGAACTTCAAGCCCGCGATCACCGCAGCGACGACCACGACGACGCCCGCGAACGGGTGCACCGCGATTTCCGAAGACCTCACGGGAAAGATCGCCCTCATCGACCGGGGCGTCTGCACGTTCGGGACGAAGATTCAGGACGCCCAGGACCGCGGCGCGGCCGGCGTGATCATCCTCAACAACCAGCCAACGGACCCGTTCCCGATGGCCCAGGACGGCGTGCACACACCGACGATTCCGGCGGTGATCGTGTCCCGTGCGGATGGCGTGACGCTCAAGGCTCACGCTCCTGGAACCGTCACGGCCGACGGGTCGGCGTTCTTCGACTTCGTCACCACGAACGCGGACATCCTCGCGGCGTTCTCCAGCCGCGGGCCGACGCCGTACGATTTCCGGCTCAAGCCCGATGTGACCGCGCCCGGTGTCAACGTCCTGTCGAGCATCCTCGGAGGCCAGTTCTCGTTCTTCCAAGGCACCTCGATGGCCACGCCCCACACGACGGGCTCGGTCGCTCTCCTCTTGGCGGCCCATCCGACGTGGTCACCGGATGAAGTCAAGTCGGCCCTGGTCGACTACGCGGATCGCACGGTCACCGGCACGGGAGGTCTCGGCCCGATCGCGCGCGGTGGAGGCCGGATCAACGTCCAGTCGTCCGTCGGCGCCGCGATCCTCCTGAGTCCCGCATCGATCAGCTTCGGGGGATTCACCGGAGGAAAGCCGCTCGGCGCCTCGGTGCATGTGACGTTCGAGAACCTCGGTCCGGCGGTCACGTGCGCCCTGAGCCTGACGATCAACGACCCGACCGCGGCGGGATTCTTCTCCTTGAGCGCGGCGAGCCTCAGCCTGGGCGCCGGCGGCTCCGGGACCGTCACGGCGACCTTCAACGGCGGTCAATCGGTCGGGACCGGGCTCTTCTGGGGAGACGCCGTCGCGACGTGCGGTTCGGCCACGATCCGGGCGCCCTGGTTCGCGGCGGTGCAGCGCGGCAATGGGGCTTTGAACGGAAACCAGAACTCGCCCGCGGCCTTCGGACTCGATCCCGCGGTGTATATGGACACCCAGCTCATGTCCGGCGGGCCGTTTGCGTCGTAAACATCGTGGGTGAGAACGTGCGGCCCCGGCGCACCCGGGACCGCACCCTTTCCCGTTTCCAAGTTCCGGTCTAGGGACCTCTCCGTGCGCCGGCGTTTCAGCACTCATGGGGGTCGTCACGCTTCGTCGGCTGACCCTCTTCTCATCACGAACGCGGGGATGCGATGGCGGCGGCCATAGAAAACCATTTTCGGGCCTTCGGAAGTGTCAAGGGTCAGATTTTCGTGGGAACCTTCTTAACGTGACAATAATCTTTAACACGCGATGGAAGTCCCTCCCGGTCGAGTCGAACGGATCGCCGACGGAGGGCCCGAAGTGATCCGGTCCATCCTCGCCGAGCTTCGGGCGATGAAGTTCAACGGGGTCCTGAAGACCTCGGTCTTTCGAGGCGACACGCCATCGCAAGGGGTCCTCGTCCTGCGACGGGGCGATGGGGTCCTTGCCGAGCACCGATCGGAGGTCGACGTGGCCGGCCACGACGCCCTTCCCGAGATCCTGAAGGACGCGGCGAGCGCCCGGGCCCAGCTCGAGGTCCGCACGTACGACTACGGCCATTCCTCGATCAGCATCGACCACCTCCAGCGGAGTTACCCGGAGGCCGCGGTGGAGGGCATCGGAGACCCGGACGCGGTGCTCGAGCAGGCGATCGCCCAGGAGGCCCGCGAGCGCGAGGCGTACGAGAAGGAACTCGATGCCCGCCGGGACCAGGAACGGACACTCGTCGACCGCGAAGAAGAGCTCTACCGCCGGAAATGGGAACTCGAGCAGGAGTACCAGCGGAGCGGAACGCGACAGCGCGAACTCGACTCTCTCCGGGCCGAACTCCAGACGGTGAAGGAGGCGAGCGGCCTGATCCTCAGCCGGCTCGAGGAACGTCGGGCCTCCCAGGACGTCGAGGTCGAGTCCCGGAAAAAGGTCCTCGCGATGGAGGCCGAGAAGGCCAAATCGGAGCTCGAGGCCCAGCGACGCAGCCTGTCGGAGCGGCAGGCGAAACTCGGAGGACTGGAGCGAGAATTCGCGTCGAAGGAAGCCACGTACCGGGACCGCGAAACGTCGCTCGATTCACGAGCCGCATCCCTCGAACGGGAGCGGAAGCAGATGAACGACCTCTACGCGAACCTTCAGGCCGAGGCCGAGAAGATCTCCGAGGCCCGGAAGGTGTTCGAGGACCGGCTCCAGGAGGCGGAACGACGCGAACGGCTCCTCACCGCCCAAGAGGCGGCCATCCGGGACCGCGAGACGAAGCTCCGCGACCATGTGGCCTCCGTCGCGAAGCGAGAACAGGCCATGGAGGAACGCGAAAAATCGCTCCCGCGACGGGTGGCAGAGCTCGAGTCGCGCGAGACGGAGCTCGCCGAGAAGACCACGAAGGTCGGCAAACAGGCCGAAGCCTTCGAAACTCAAGATATAAGCCTCGACGACCGACGTGAGGAACTCGAGCGGGCGACCAAACGCATGGAGAAGCTCGCGAAGGACCTGGCGGCTAAGGATCGGAAGGTCTCGGAGGAGGAACGCGAAGCACGTGAGCGACAGATCGACGTGCGCCGACGACAGCGAGATCTCGCAACCCGCGGGAAGACGCTCGATCAGTTGAAGCGTCGGCTCGACCGGATGGACGAGGAGCTCTCCACGAATCGCTCGAAGATGAAAGCGCAAGCCGTCAAGTTGCTTCGATCGGAGCGGGCCGCCCAGCAGCGGCTCCGGACGATCGAGACGGCCGAACGTGACCTCGACAAACGGGAGGCGACGGCCAAACGCCGGGAGGCCGCGATCGAGAAACGCGAGAAGTCGGCAGCGGCCGTCGAAGAGCGAACCGAGGAACGGTCCGACGCGGCCGAGGTCGTCGAAGGGGATTTGCGATCCCGACGGGCCGGGCTCGAAGAGGAATACGCCGCCAAGCAAGCCGAACTCGAGAAGCGCGAGGGCGAGGTCGCCGCGGCAGAGCGGGCCCTCGAGAAGGAATCGGAGTCGGTCGAGTCGTTGAAGGCCACGCTGGAGGAACAGGAGACCGCGTTCCTCGCGGACCTGCAGGACATCGAGACGCGAAAGGCGGCTCTGGTCAAGTCCGAGGCCTCGCATACCCAGGATACAAAGAAGCTCGAAAAGCGGTCTGACGCCGTCGTGAGTCGCGAGTCCCGGTCCAAACAAGAGATCCAACGCCGCGAAGCCGCGGTCGAAGCGCGCGAAGGCGAGCTCGAGGAACAAGAGGCCGCGCTCCGCGAGCGCGAAGAGGGCCTGGCGCATCGGATCGACGAGGTCGAAGACCGCGAATCCGCGGCCGAGAAGCGCGTGACGCGTGCCGAGGCGGACGGGAAGCGACGGCAGGAGTCCATCGCCGCGCAGCGCAAGGGCCTCGAGGAACGCTTTGCGAAACTCGCGGGGGAGCGCGATCGAATCGGGGCCGAACGGATTGCATTGCAGACGGCCCAGACCGCACTGAAGTCGCGGGAAACGAAACTGAAGGACCGCGAGGCCCGCGCGACGAAGGCGGATGCCGAGCTCGCCCGTCGAAAGAAGGAACTCGCTCGAATCAAAGAGGGCCTGCGACGCCTGAGCTGACGGAGTCGAACGAATGAGCGCGATCGTCACGCTGACCACCGACTTCGGGGCGGGCGAGTACATCGGGGCGATGAAGGGCGCGATCCTCACGGTCGATCCGGAAGCCACGATCGTGGACATCGACCATTCGATCCGGCCCCATGACATCCGCCACGGGGCCTATGTCCTCTACGCCGCGGTGCCGTACTATCCGTTCGCGGCTCACGTGGGCGTCGTCGATCCGGGCGTCGGCACGAAGCGCCGCGCGATCGTGTGCGTCTGCGAAGGAGCGTTCTTGGTCGGGCCCGACAACGGCCTCCTGACTCCGGCCGCGCGGCGACTCGGCCTGAAGGAGGTCCGGGAGATCACGAACCGGAAGCTGGGCCGACCCGAACTCTCCGACACATTCCACGGGCGGGACCTGTTCGCCCCGGTCGCCGCGCACCTGATGTCCGGGACCAAAGTGAAGGATGTCGGGCCTCCGATCAAGGATTTTGTCGATCTCGATTTCGGCGAACCGAAGAAGCGGAAAGGCGGATTCGATGCTGTCGTCATCACATACGACCGCTTCGGCAACGTCGTCACGAACATCCCGCGACCGCTCGCCGAGAAGGCGTGGTCGTTCGGCGACCGCCTCGCGGTGACGGTCGGTGGCTATGAAATGACTGTGCCATTCGTGAGGACGTACGGGCTCGTAGCTCCCGGAGACCTGCTCGCCACGTTGTCCTCGAGCGGATTCCTCGAGATTTCGCGGCGCGAGGCGAACGCCGCGGCCCAGCTCGAGGCGACGCCGGGCATGCCCGTGTCAGTGGCGAAGGCGGAGTCCCGCACCTAGACCGTGCGGTTCATTGCAAGGTGCCGAAAGCGAAAACCGTCGTACGGTCCGAGATCCGGTACCTGTCGCCGGTCGGATAGCGGTCGTGCTAAGCAGAAGCCGATCGCCTACAGCGACCGACCCGCCCGATTGGCCTTGAACATAGGCGGCCCCGCCCGACGCGTTGAGGTACGCGAGGGGGGTCGCGGGAAGGGACGTCGCGCCGCTGATGTTCAGAATCGTCAGCATCGTGTTGTACGGAGACAGTCCCGTCGGGACTGGGACAAACGTGAGGATCCAGTTCGCCCCATCGCCGGACGTGCCCAGATTGACCGCGATGACTCGGGGCGCGCTCCCAGGCGGAGGGCTGGGCGGCGACCTCCCGAAGACGATGGCGGCCGCGACGCCCGCCAAGACAACCACGATTCCGACCACGAGGACCACGACGAGGAGGGTCAAGTTCTCCGACGCAGGCGGCGGTGACGGAAGCGACATCATCGCAAGAGGCGCCGGAGTCGTTCCCGGCGAGAGACCCTGGTAGCGCAGTCCCGCACCGCGAACAGAACCGGTTCGCCGACGAATTCGGCGTGCCACAGCGGGGACACACGGCGGTCGCGGACGTGCAAGCCCTCCAACCGGTGGAATAGGTCCGCCGGCGGGAGATATCTTCGCGCAAATGCTCATGCCGCAGACCCGTCGCCTCCGGCCCAGCAAAGACATATCTAGGGACCGGACCTTCGGCGGCCGAAATGGATGCGCGGAAGATCCTGCTCGTCATTTTCGACGGCCTAGGGGATCGACCGCTCACCGAACTCGGGCACAAGACACCTCTCGAGGCGACCCCGAAGCCGAACCTCGATTGGTTCGCGTCGAATGGCGTGAATGGACTCGTCGATCCGATCGCACCCGGGGTCGCGGCGGGCAGCGACACGAGCCACCTCGCGCTCTTCGGATACGATCCGCACGAGGTCTACACGGGCCGCGGACCGTTCGAGGCCGCCGGCGTCGGCATCGACCTCCAACCGGGGGACATCGCGTTCCGAGGCAATTTCGCGTCGGTCGACGAGGACATGAACCTCACGGACCGCCGCGCCGGTCGGATCCGCGAAGGGACGGACGAACTGGCGAAGGCCATCGACGGCATCAAGCTCGGCCGGATCAAGGCGACGGTGCGGGCCGGGACCGAACACCGCGTGGCGGTCGTCTTGCGGGGCCGCGGCCTCTCCCCGCGGGTCACGGACACGGATCCCCATGAGATCGGCGAGGCGATCGAGGAATCGAAACCCCTCGAATCCGCGGCGAAGGTCACCGCGAAGGCCGTCAACGCATTCACGAAACAGGCCTACAAGATCCTCAAGTCCCATCCGGTGAACCGCGCCCGAGTCGCGAAAGGCGAACCGCCCGCCAACGCGATCGTGTTGCGCGGTGCTGGCGTCTTCCCCGATCTCGTTCCGATCACGGAGCGGTTCCACTTAACCGCGGCCGGAATCGCGGGCGTCGCGCTCATCCGTGGGATGTTCCGGACGATCGGCATGGATGTGATCGACGTGGCGGGCGCGACGGGCGGCCTGGACACGGACATGATCGCCAAAGCGGATGGAGCCCTGGACGCGTTGCGGAGTCACGATCTCGTCGTCCTCCACGTGAAGGCGCCGGACCTGTGCGGTCACGACGGGAATGCCTCGGAGAAGATCCGGGTGATCGAGCGGATGGACGCGATGATGGGCCACCTGAAGACGATGCTGTCCACGGACGTCGTCGTGGCCTTGACGGCCGACCACTCGACCCCCGTCGCATTGAAGGACCATTCCGGAGATCCGGTGCCCCTCACGATCTTCGGCGAAGGGGTCCGCGTGGACGAGGTCCTCAACTTTGACGAGCGAAGCATGGCCCACGGCGCCCTCGGTCGACTCCGGGGAACGGACGTGATGAACGTCCTCCTGAATGCCTCGAACCGCGTGGAGAAGTACGGCGCCTGAGCGACCCGTCAAAGCCTAAATACGTGGAGGAACTTGCGGCCGCGCTTACGGCGGAGGAGTGGACGCCACGGCCCAAATCGATCTGAGCTTCATCATCCCGATCGCGATCCTCGCGGGGCTCGGTTTCGCGGGAATCTTGACCCGGGACATCCTTCGACAGGATACGGGCTCGGCGCGGATGCGCGAAATCGCAGCCGCCATTCAGCAAGGGGCCCGGGCGTTCTTGCGGCGGCAGTACAAATCGATCGCGATTATTGCCGCCATCCTTGCGGTGGTCTTCGCCGCGGCCATCTTCGGGCAGAGCGCCGTAACCGGAAAGCCGGACGCCGTGGAACTCGGTTTGAAAACGGCCGGGGCGTTTGCGCTCGGTGCCACCTTCTCGGCGTTGTCCGGCTTCATCGGGATGCAAGTCGCGATTCGGACGAACGTTCGCTCCGCGGCGGGTTCCCTCCGGTCGTTCAACGACGCCCTCGTGGTGGCGCTCCGAGGCGGCGCGGTCTCGGGCCTCTCGATCGTCGGCCTTTCCCTTGCGGGGGTTTCGATCCTCTACTATGGATACGGATACGGCGTCCCTGCGAATCAGACCAGTCAATACAACCTCATCGTGTCAATCGTCGGGTTCGGCTTCGGGGCGAGCCTCGTCGCCTTGTTCGCCCAACTGGGCGGCGGGATCTTTACCAAGGCCGCGGACGTGGGGGCGGACCTCGTCGGCAAGGTGGAGGCGGGCATCCCAGAGGATGATCCGCGGAATCCCGCGGTCATCGCCGACCTCGTCGGGGACAACGTCGGGGACTGCGCGGGACGCGGTGCGGACCTCTTCGAGTCGACGGCCGCGGAGAACATCGGCGCGATGATCCTCGGTGTCCTCTTGTTCCCGTGGTTCGGCGTCCTCGGCGTCCTCTTCCCGCTGGTCGCGCGAAGTTTCGGCGTGCTCGCGTCAATCGTCGGAGTCTATGTCGTGCGGGCGAGGGAAAACGAGGCTCCGATGGGCGCATTGAATCGCGGCTATTTGGTGACCACCCTGCTCGCCGCGGTCCTGTTTGGATTCGCCGCTTGGGCGATGCTCGAACCCGCCGGCGTCGACGTGAATCCACTCGCGCCGGGGGTCCAGTTGGCATCCTCGGAGACGTGGCTCTTCTACTGGCTCTGCGGCATCGCGGGAATGGTGACGGCGTTCCTCTACGTGTGGATCACCCAGTACTACACCGAGGCTCGGTACCGGCCCGTGCGGGAGATTGCTCGCGCGTCCGAAACGGGTCCCGCAACGAACATAATCGCCGGCTTCTCCGTCGGCCTCGAGGCGACGTGGCTTCCCGTTCTCGTCGTCGTCTCAGCGCTCCTCATCTCGTACTGGCTTGGACAGTTGACCGGGATCCCGGGCGGCGGTCTGTTCGGGACCGCGATCGCCACGATGGGGATGCTCTCCACCGCGGCGTACATCCTGGCGATGGACACGTTCGGACCGATCGTCGATAACGGCGCGGGGATCATCGAGATGTCGGGGATGTCCGAAGAGGCCCGCCGAAACATGGACAAGCTCGACGCCGCCGGGAATACGACGAAGGCCCTGACGAAAGGGTACGCGGTCGGGAGTGCGGGCCTTGCGGCGTTTCTCCTCTTCAACGCATTTCTCAAAGAGGCCAACGTGACGAGCGTGGACCTTGCCCATCCGGAGACGTTCGTGGGCGGCTTCATCGGCGCAGCGCTCGTCTTCCTCTTTACCGCCTATGCAATTCGCGCCGTCGGCCGCGCAGCGTGGGCGATCATCAAGGACGTCCGCGACCAATTCCACGAGGACCCGGGCATCATGGCCGGCACCTCGAAGCCCGACTACGCACGTTCAGTCGACATCGTGACGCGAAGCGCGCTCAAGGAGATGATTGTCCCCGGTTTGCTCGCGGTTGCGACGCCGGTCGCCGTCGGAGTGTTCTTCCGATTCGTGCGGGTCACGCCCGGCTTGCTCGCGGGTGAGCCGCTTGGAGGCACCCTCATGGTCGGGACGATCGCAGGCGTCCTGATGGCCCTCGTCCTGAATACCGGCGGCGGTGCTTGGGACAACGCGAAGAAGTTCATCGAGGCCGGCAACCTGGGCGGCAAAGGAAGCCCGACGCACAAGGCCGCAGTCGTTGGCGACACGGTCGGCGATCCATTCAAAGATACCGCAGGCCCGTCGCTGCACATCCTCGTCAAACTCCTGTCGACAATCACGCTCGTGATCGCGCCCCTCCTGATTTGAGACACGCATCCCGGATCGCTGCGCATCCCACCGCGAAACGGCGCCGCGCATAGCGTTATATGCCTCGGCACGTTCCCGAAAACCGGAGGAGAACGCGTGGCCGCTAGCGAGGAGTCGGGCGGTGCGCCCCCGGGGATGGAGCCCCTGGGTGGGAAGAGGAATCCGCGGACGGTCCGGATCGTCGTCGCGGTGATTGCGATCGTCGTGATCGTTGCCGGGATCGCGTCGTATATCGTCCTGACGCGGCCCGCGGGGACCACGTGCACCCTCTCCTCGAAAGATCCGCTCATCTTCGATCAGCCGGAGACCCCCGACACATTGGATCCCCACGTCACGTTCTCGACGCCCGGTTGGGGCATAGTCCAGCAGATCTACCAGAGCCTGGTGAACTACAACGGGACGAAGTACACCGATTACCTAGGTGTCCTTGCGAAGCGCTGGACCGTCTCTCCGAGCGGGTACAACTACACGTTCGCCCTGCGGCAGGATGTGCACTTCTCGAACGGACACCAATTCAACGCCTACGTGATGTGGTTCAGCCTGTACCGCGGAATTGTCATGAACCAAGCGGGGAGTTTCATCCTCCAGGAGAATTTCTGGTACCCTGGACTCACGTACTACGCCACCGCCGCCCAGAACCGGAGGGCCGCCACCCAGATGGCAGGTTACCTCAACTCGTTCGACTTCCAGAACCCCGTCGCGGCCGATTTGGCCGTAATGATGGCCCCGGACCAGTCGTTCCGGGTCGTCGATCGGTTCACGATCGAGCTGAACATGGGCTATGGCTACCTCGGAACCGTCGCCTACTCTTTCTTGCTCGCGGCGATTGCGGGTCCCATCGCGAGCGCCGTGGACCCCGCGGTCGTCCAGGCGAGCGGCGGCGTGACGGTGGGCGGGACGAACGCCTTCATGGCCACGAACATGGTCGGGACGGGACCGTACGTCGTGAGGACCTTCAACTCCGCGACGGGCTACCTCATTCAGCCGGATCCGAACTACTGGGCCAAGAACGCCTCCGCTGCGGAACCTTGGAACAACATCATCCAGCCCGCGAAAGCGTCTATCCAGATTAACTTCCAATCGTCGGCGATCACCGCGATCGCCGACATCAGATCTGGTGCCGTCGCGGGTCTGTCGTTCGCGTACGTGGGGCCATCGCAGATCGACTCGCTGACCGCCGCCGCGTGCGTCGACGCGAGGCTGCTGGACATCGTATACGGATCGACTGCGGGTGGATGGTGGATCTACATGAACCAAAAGACCGACCCATTCACCGACCCGAACGTCCGGGCTGCGGTCGTCCACGCCATCAACTACGACAACATCATCAGCCGCGCGTTCAACGGGAAAGCCCAGCGATGGGTCGGGCCTGTGCCGCCGGGCTATCCGTACTACAACCCGGGGAACCTCCAGCCGTACCCGTACGACCTGAGCCTGGCGATGCAGGAAATGAACCAGTCGCGCTGGAAGCTGCCAGGCGGCTATCCGAATACGATCAATTACATGTACATCAAGTTGGGCGACTGGGAGCAAGTCGCGCTCCTCCTGCAGTCCGATCTCGCGAAGATCGGAATTCGGATCAACCCCGTGGGCATCAACAATATCGACGACCTGTACACCGAGCAGGGCCGGGACAACGCGGGGAACTGCATCTCCCAGACGACCTTCAGTGGCGGGCCGTTCCCAATCGGACAGGAGTTCTACACCTCAGATTACATCTCTCCGGACGATTGGACGCAGAACAATGCGATCAGCTACGGCAGCGCGAACGACTGCATGGCCGGGTACGTCAACGCCACGATGGACAGCCTGGTGATCGCCGCAGCGGGGGACACGAATCCGACGAACCTCACCCAGTACTACACGCAGATCACCCAGCTGATGTACGACAACTACACGGTTGCCTGGCTCGTGGTCCCGCAACAGTACCAGGTCATCTCGTCGGCCGTCCACGGATATGTCACGAACCCGATGGGAGCTGCCCTGCCGTTCGTCGTGGTCCAGAACACGATGCGTGCTGACTGAACCTCGCCCACTGGTTTCAAGGCCACGACAAGATCGCTGAGCGATCCGGTCACGCCTTACTCAGCCTCGGCCGCGGAATCGGATCCAGACACCGGTTCAGCCGCGAGCAGGTCGGCAGGCCGCACGTCCACCAGTTCCTCCGCCCGGTGGCACGCCACCCAACGCCTCTCCATCCCCTCCGGAATCCGGAGCAGCGGTTCCTCGGTGCGGCATCGATCGATGACGAACGGGCATCGGGCCGCGAAGGGACAACCCGGCGGCGGGTGCACGAGGCTCGGAATCTCCCCGGTGACGCGATACCGTGTCCTGCGGCGACCCGGTTCCGGAGCCGGCACGGCCGCGAGGAGCGCCTTCGTGTACGGATGCAACGGCCGCTCGAGGACGTCACGCACCCCGCCGAGTTCCGCAATCTTCCCGAGGTACATCACCGCGACGCGGTCGGCGACGTACCGCACCGCGGCCACGTTGTGGGTGATCAGGAGGTACGAAAGTCCGAGCTCGCGTTGCAACGCAACGAGGCGATTCAGGATCTGGGCCTGCACCGCGACGTCCAACGCACTCGTCGGTTCGTCCAGGATGACGAGTTTCGGCTGGACGCTCAGGGCGCGTGCGAGCGAGAGGCGCTGCCGGCCGCCTCCCGAGAATTCGTGCGGATATTGATCCAACGACCCCGCGGGGAGCCCGACCGTGGGCAAGAGCGCGGCCACGCGGTCCCGCACCTCGGAACGGCCGAGGCGTTCCAGTGCCTGAAGCGGCTCTCCGACAATCTGCCACACGCGCAGACGCGGGTCGAGGGAACCAACCGGGTCTTGGAAGACGATCTGGACCCGCCGCCGGATGTCTCGGAGTGCTGAGCCTTCGAGGTGGCTGATGTCCCGACCACCGAGTCGCACGATACCCGACGTCGGCTCGTGGAGGCGGGCGAAGAGCCACCCGAGGGTCGTCTTGCCAGAACCCGACTCTCCGATCAAGCCCACGGTCTCGCCTGGCCCGATCGCAACGGACACGCGTTCGACCGCGTGGATCACGTCCTTCGACTTCCGCTGGACCGCCGCGAGGAGGGGTTGGGTCAGGGGGAAGTGTTTCGTCACGTCGCGCACTTCGGCGAGTGCTTCGGTCATGGGAGGCCCGCCACCTCCTCGCTGAAGTAGCATGCGGCTTCGTGGCCCGCGGCGGTTCCCTTCTGGACCTCAAGGACGGGCCCGGGATCGTCCGAGCACACGGGCTTCGCGAGGGGGCATCTCGGATGGAACGAACAGCCCGACGGAAGCCGCGAGAGATTCGGGACCGATCCGGGGAGGGAGGGCAGCGGTCCGTCGTCCTTGTATTGATTCGGCGCGGAGCGGAGGAGCGCTTTCGTGTACGGATGGCGAGGGTGCTCGTAGACGTCATCGACGGGCCCGAACTCGACGAGGTGCCCGGCGTACATCACGCCAACGTCGTCCGCCATCTCCGCGATCACGCCCAGGTCGTGGCTGATGAAGAGGATGGACGTCCGAATCTCTTCGATGAGCTCTTTCATGAGGGTGAGGACCTGCGCCTGGATCGTGATGTCGAGGGCGCTTGTGGGCTCGTCCGCGATCAGCAGGGACGGCTTCTCGCTCAGGGCCATCGCGATCATGATGCGCTGTCGCATGCCGCCGGAGAGTTCGTGAGGATAGAGGTCCAGGATCGTCTCTGGATCGTTGATGCGCACGAGCCGCAGGTAATCAAGCGCGTCCTCGCGGAAATCCACTCGATGGAGGACGCGCGAGAACCCTTTCCTCGCCTCGGGCCTCGACGGGAGGAGGGGACGTGTAAGGGCATCGGCGGGCTTCGGGCCCTCCCGCTTCGAATAGTCGAATCCTTCGGATCCCGGAACGAGGCCGGGTGCCTGGCCTGACTCCCGCATCTTCCGGATGCGCACGGCCTCTGCGAGCTGATCGAAAACCCGGAACGCGGGGTTCAGGGAGTTGATCGGCTCCTGGAAGACCATGCTGATGCCGGTGCCGCGGACGAGCGGGAGCTTCCACTTCGGCAAGGTCAGGAGGTCCATCCCCCGGAACCGAACTTCTCCGGAGCGGATGCGCGCGGGCGGCTCGCGGAGGAGGCGCGGGATCGCGTGCGCGAGCGTGCTCTTACCACAGCCGGTCTCGCCGACGATCCCCACGACGTGGCCCGCGGGGAGCTCAAGGGAGACGTCCGAGAGGGCGTGGAACGTGCCCGCGCCGACCTCGTAGTCCACGCTGAGGCCTTTCACCTCGAGGAGAGGCTCCGCCACGACGTCACCCCGAGGCCCCCGCCGCGGTTGCGGCTGCGGCGGGAGCACGCGTCGTCGTCTCGGCCTGCGAGAGCGCCCGGCGGCTCCGTGGGTCCAAGATGTCCCGCAGCCCGTCCCCAAGGAGGCTGAACGCAAGGACCGTGACGAAAATAGCGAGTCCGGGGAACGCGACCACCCAGGGGAAGATGAGCAAGTAGTCTGAGTACGCCTGGATCATGTTCCCCCACTCCGGGACATTGGGCGGCACGCCAATCCCGATGAAGGAGATCGTCGAGAAGACGACGAGGACCGTGCCGACGTCCATCGTGAAATACACGACCAAAGGCTCCGCGATGTTTCGGAGGACGTGACGGAACAGGATGCGCCACTCGGCGACGCCGGCAGCCCGCGCGGCCGTCACATAAGGCTGGTGTTTCACAGCGAGGACTTCTCCCCGAGTCAGCCGGACGTAGTAGGGCCACCACGTGAGCAGGATCGCGATGATCGAGGGAATCGTCCCGCGGCCGAGTGATGCGGCGATCGCAAGCGCGAGTACCAACGACGGGAACGCGAGGAAGACGTCGGTAATGCGCATGATCGTGAGGGATACCGCGGCCCCAATCGTGCCCGGCCGGTCCCAGAAGCCTGCGATGAGACCGAGTCCCCCTCCAGTGAGGAGGGCGAATCCGGCGATGAGGAACCCGATCGCCAGGTCGAGAGGCAGCGCGGTCAGGACCCGAGAGAAGACGTCCCTCCCCGCGCGATCGGTCCCGAAGAAATGCTCGAGTGAAGGGGGCTGGGCGCAGAACGATTGGTTGCCCACGGTTGGGCATGGTAGGAGAGCATTCGGATCGTACGGAGTCAACGACATCGGATGCCCAAATGCCGCGCTGATCGGCGGCACGATCACCAGCGCGACCGCGGTGAGTGTGAGGAGGACCACGAGCGCGAAGCCGACGAGCGTCAACGGATTGGCCCGCAACACCCTATAGAGGCCGCGGCTGCCACGGCGCAACTGGCCGATCCAGGCGAGGACTCGCGATAGCTGGCGATTTGCGTCGGCCTCGGTCCTGGTTGAGCTAGATCTGGCCGTCAACGCCATTCCACCCGGGGGTCCAAGAGCCCGTACAGGATGTCCGCGATGAGATTAGCGACGACGACGCCGACTGCGAAGAAAATCACGACGCCGATCGTCCCGTTGAAGTTGTACTTTACAATCGACTCGAACGCGTAGCGGCCGACCCCGGGCCACTGAAAGATCTCTTCAATCACGACGCTCGTGGACAGGAGAGATCCCGCCGTAATCCCGAGGACGGTCACCGTCGAAATGAGCGAGTTGCGCAGCGCGTGCTTGTACAGGACCCAGAAGTCCGAGAGCCCTTTGATGCGGGCTGTCTTCACGTAGTCCATCGGGAGGACTTCGAGCATCGAGCCGCGCGTCATCCGCGTGGCGATGCCGAGGTTGATGAAGGCGAGCGCAGTCGCGGGCAATATGAGATGCGCGATTGCGTCCACGACCGCAGGAAAGTCGAGGTTGACGAGTGCGTCGAGCACGGACATGTGGAACGGCTCCGGGAAGCTCGGGATCGAGCCGAAGTTCCCGGAATGCGGGAGCCCAACCAACGGCCCGATCGCGATCGAGAGGACCACCCCGCCCAAATAGGTCGGAGTGGCCCAGCCGCTCAGGTAGAACGTGCGCACGAGATGGTCTGACCAGCGGCCGCTGTTGTTTGCCGCGATGACGCCGAGCGGGATCCCGACGACGACCATGAGGAAGAGTGCCGCGAGGACGAGCTCCAGGGTTTGGGGGAACGCCGCGAGGATCGTTGGGAGGACAGGGACCCCGCGAGGGCTCGTCGACCAGTCGCCGGACAACAGCTTTCCAAGGTACAAGACGTATTGATCGAGCAGCGGCTTGTCCAAGTCGTTCTTGTCGATGCAGTCTTGGATGATCGCCTGGGTCGCCCGGGGACCGGACCACACGTAGCAGGGATTCGGGATCGCTACATGGGTGAAGAAGAACGTGATCGTCACGACGCCGAAAAGGACCGCGATGAGCTGCACGAGCCTCTTGCCCGTGAAAATGACGAGGTCGCCCTTACTCCTGCCCACCTCACGTCAACTCCCGCGCCGGTCCGGCATCCGCGGCGACCAAAGGACGGTCGCCGTCAGATTCGATGGATTCGATAAGGGGGCAACCGTGATAAAGTTACAGGGGCAGAGCGCGGCAGTCCGCCCGTGAAGTCGCGTTCCGCTTCGCACGGCGCGCATGCGTCTTGCGGAGACATAAAGCCCTAAATAGGGGGAACCGGTACAGCCGCCAGTCGATTTTCATGTACCAACGGGTCCAGCGGGAGGACGTCGTCCGGATCCCGCCAGAGCGACTCGGTGAGGACATCGACGCGGTCGCCCGGGAGCTCACCCGCACGACTCTCGAGGGCAAAATCGGTGCGGACAAGACCCTCACCCTGATCGCGAGTAATATCGAGCGAGTCGGCGAAGGCCGGATCGTCCACGGGGACGGGGCCGTGTACCAGCGAGTGCGCTATGACGCGCTCGTGTTCGCGCCGACGTTGCAAGAGATCGTCGAAGGCACCGTGGTGGAAATCCTTAAGTTCGGCGCCTTCGTGAGATTCGGTCCTCTGGACGGCCTTTTGCACATCTCGCAGGTCATGGACGATCGGGTCGACGTCGACGAAGAGGGTCAGCGGCTGATCGGCAAGGATACGAAGCGCGACCTCCGGATCGGCGACAAGGTCCGGACGCGCATCGTCGCGGTTTCCCTGAACGAGCGGGCGCCGCGGGAGTCGAAGATCGGCCTGACAATGCGTCAGCCGGCTCTCGGCAAGCTCGACTGGATCGAAGAGGACCGCGCGAGGGCGGAAGGCCGCGTGAGGAAGAGGAAAGGCTGAGCCATGGTCGTGAAGATTCCGAAGGCGTGCAAGAACTGCGGTCACGTGACCGACGAGGACAAGTGCCCCCTGTGCGGCGGCGAGACGTCGAAAGACTGGCAAGGGTACGTCATCATCGTGGACCACCCGCGGTCCGAGATCGCGAAGAAGATGGGCATCCATGTCAACGGAAAGTTCGCCCTCCGCGTTCGCTGAATTCGCCAACGCGACGTTGCGACTCCCGGATTCGTTGCGCGAGTATCTCCGATGGCCGATGGGCGCTCTGGTCCAGGGGCCGAGCATCTTGCCGACGATCGGCCGGGCGAACCCGGTCGTGACGGTCGGGGATTTCTGCACCCTGGACCTCGTCGCTCGTGGACGGACCCCCGACATCTGCGTAGTCGACTTCAAGACGAAGCGTCAAGAGGATCCGGAGTTGCGGGAGGCGCTTCAGCGGATCGGTTCGAAGGCCCTCCGAGTCACGAATCCTCCGGGTACGATCATGCCGGACGCGTGGCGCGTGCTCTCCGAAGCCTTTAAGTCGGACGAGCGGGTACGCGTCGAAGTCCGAGGCGAAGAGGACCTTCTCGCCCTCGTCTGCATCGCGCTCGCACCCCCGTCCGCGGCGGTCCTGTACGGCATGCCGTCCCAGGGCGTCGTGGTCGTCCGGGCCGATGAGACCGCGAAATCGAGGGCCCTTGACGTCTTGAGGCGCATGGAACGGTAGCCGATGCAACTCGAGGTCCTCCAGAGAAAGGAGAATCCGCTCCTGAAGCGGGTCGAGGTCACATTCAAGGCGACGCACAAAGCGGAGCCGACGCCGACGCGCGACGCGCTCCGGGCGTTCCTCGCGAAGGAACTCAAGGCGACGAAGGACATCGTGGTTATCGATTATCAGGCCTCGACGTTCGGTCGCTACGAGACGGTCGGAGAGGCGAAGGTCTACAAATCGAAAGAGGAGGCGCTCGCGGTCGAACGCAAGCACATCCTCGTCCGCAACAAACTGATCGAACCGGAAGTCAAGAAAGAGGCCGCGCCGAAGCCGGAGAAGCCCGCTCCGGTGCCGAGGGCCGAGAAAGCGGAGAAGCCCGCCGCGCCCGCGCCGAAGGCCGAGGCCCCGAAGGCAGATGCGAAGCCGGAACCGAAACCGGAGAAGGCCGCGGCGAGAGAGGAAAAGAAGCCCGCCGCAAAGGAAGAGAAGAAGCCCGCCGAGAAGAAAGAGGAAAAGAGAGACGAAAAGAAGGCGGACAAGAAGCCTGAAGGCAAGAAGAAAGAGGCGAAGTGATGGCCGAAGCGAAGAAGGAGAAAGGCACGGCCGGCCTCAAGCGGAAGTTCTACAAGATTGACGGCAACCGGATCACACGGGAGCGAGCAAACTGTCCGAAGTGCGGCCCGGGGGTGTTCCTCGCGAGACACGGCGATCGCGTGTCGTGCGGGCGCTGCGGCTACACGGAATTCGCGAAGAAGTGAGACGGCTCTTCCCATTCTCAATAACCGGAACCGCGTCCTGCCCCGATAACCGTACCATCGGCCTTATCCCCGGTCCGCGGCCCTGTATCCGTGTGAAGGCCCTACTGGCGGGAGTTCTCCTGGCAGGGCTCATCGTCCTTGGATCCGGCACAGGTTTCGCCTCCGCCGTTTCGTTCGATCTCAGCTACACGGACCCGGCCAGCGACGTCGTTGAATTCTGGACGTCGAACATGACTCCGGTCCTGACGGACGGCAATCTCACAATGAGTCCGTTTCCGGACAGCGTGAACATGCTTCACCTGACATCCTCGAACGCGAGTGCCGACGTCGTCCTCACGATGCAAGTGAAAGGCACGATTGCCAACCTGGACAACACCTCGTACCAAATTCGCCTGTACACGAGGCAGGACAATGCCACCCATTTCGCGGTGACGCACGTGAATCGAACGACCACGCTCGCGTCGAACGCAACGGGCTTCGTCCCGATCGACCTGAGCGGCAGCACCACGATCGTCCAGGACACCCTCTCGGTCCGCGTGGCGAAGTCTCGTCTGGGGACCATCACGGCGTGGGAGATTGACGCGACCGCGTCGGAGACGGAAGCCGTTTACACCTACGTGGACTACGGTTGGCGGATCCCCGGCAACCCGGGCTCCGCTCCCAGGTTACCGGGCGCCCAATTCATCTTGCCGAACGCGGCTTGGATTGCGCTCGTCCCGGTCGTCATTGCGATCGCGATTGTTGTGGTCATCGTACTCAAGGACCGCGCAGATCGGTCTTCAACGAAGTCGAGCAAAGCGAAAGCGGAGCCCGTTTCGTTCCAGCGCCGCGGAAAGCCTTAATCCGTGGACCCACTTCGGCGGCCGAGGGCCTGTAGTCTAGCTTGGATAGGACAGAGGCCTCCGGAGCCTCTGACCTGGGTTCGAATCCCAGCAGGCCCGTACTCGCCCTCGAGAATCGACGTCACGAATCTCATCTCTCGAGCACCATCGCCATGGCGTCCCCGCCCCCGATGCACAGGGTCGCGAGGCCACGGTGAACGTCCTTCTCCTTCATGGAGTGCAACAGCGTGACGACGATACGATTTCCCGAGCAGCCGATCGGATGGCCCAGGGCGACGGCGCCCCCGCAGATGTTGAAGACCTCCCATGGGATGCCGAGCTCCTTCCTCACCCCGACGCTCGCCGATGAGAAGGCCTCATTGTGTTCGACCAAATCGAACTCATCGAGCTTGAGCCCGGTGCGTTTCATCAGCTTCCGCACACACGGGATCGGCGCGAACATCACCTCCTCCGGTTTTACGGCCTGGGAGCAGAAGTCTCGGATCGCGCCCAGCGGGTCGACCCCGATCTCGCGCGCCCGGCGCTCGCTCATCAGCACCGTCGCGCTCGCGCCGTCGGAAATCTGGGATGAATTGCCGGCGGTGAGCACGCCGTCCTTCTTGAACACGGGCGGGAGCCTCGCCAAGGCCTCGCGGGTCGAGTCCGGCCGGATCCCGCCATCACGATTCACCGTCACATCCTTCCCGTCGATCCGGGTCTCGACCGGGACGATCTCCTTCGCAAAGCGACCCGACTCGGTGGCCTGATTCGCGAACGTTTGAGAGCGCAACGCGTAGTCATCGCACATTTCCCGCGTGAGGCCCAATCGCTCCGCGATGATCTCCCCGCCGATCGCCATGTGGAAGTCGTTGTAGATGTCCCAGAGACCGTCGGTGATCATCGAGTCGAGGACCTCCGCGTGGCCGAGGTTGAAGCCTTGCCGGGCCCGCGGCATCAGATACGGCGCCCGCGTCATGTTCTCCGTGCCTCCCGCGATGATGATCGCATCGGAGTCGTCCTCGATCGCCCGCACGCCCTCGACCATCGCCTTCATCCCGCTGCCGCAGACCATGTTCACGGTGGTCCCGCTCACGCTCTCCGGAATCCCCGAGAAGATGACGACCTGACGGGCACAGTTCTGGTAGAGCCCCGCTTGGATCACGGAGCCGAAGAACAGCTCGCTGACGTCGTCCGGCTCGATGTTCGCCCGGCGGATCGCCTCCCTCACCGCGAAAGCGCCCAGCCGGGGCGCAGGCACGTCCGAGAACGCGCCTTTGAACCGGCCTATCGGGGTTCGCGCTGCGCTCGCGACGACGACCTGCGTCCTCGGCGCCACGTTCCCGGAGAAGCGAACGAATGATAAGTCTATGCGGCAAGGGGACCGACCCCGGCGAGCCGGCGGCGTTGAGTCACCGCCCATGACCGACCAAACAGTACCCTCGCAGAGACACGACGCGGCCGGCTTGGCTTCGCCCGTCTCATTCTCCTTGTGATTCGCTCTGTGCCTGCTCGCGAGATCCAATCCCTTTCTCACCGATCGAGTTCCTCGTCAGATCCGACGCGTGATCGGGGTGCTCGGCTCGCTCGTATGACTCGGCCGGCTTGCCGCCACTTCGCTCCGAGCGCGGGGATGGGGCCTCCCGCGGTCCGAAGGAACGGTGCCTTCAGGCATCGAGGTGGACAATCCGCTATCCTTTCCTCTCTCGATTTTCCTTCGCGCGAAACAAGACGATTCTTCGCACCAAGCCGTAAGGAATGGGCTTATCGATCGGAAATTGCACGGAACCTTTTCCTTGCTTGTACGGCGAGAGTTCCTTTTCGAAGGCATTCATGCCGGAAGGGATCGGATAAAATCCAATGTGCCTTTCGTACGCCGCGAAGTAGACCAACCCTTTGCCGTTCAGTTTGAATGTCGGCATCTGATAGCTGATTGTCTCGACGGCGTCTGGCGCGGCTTTCCGTATCGTCTTCCTGATTCGCTGAAGCAGACCTTGGACCTCCGTTGGGAAGGTCTCGATGTACTCGTCGATCGTCTTCCATTGCTTCTTGCTGCCGTCCATGCGATTCGCCTGGCCGTCGAGGATTCGCTATTCAGGCTTTCGAAGTCCGCGGCGGGACCGGCGCGTCCGTCGCTCGTTCTGGCTCGTAGCGGAGGATGACGCCTCCTGACTTCAACGGTCTCGCTTCCAGCAATTTCATCTTGAGCCTCTTGGAACCTGCTTTGAACAACGGGTTCCCGTGACCGAGGAGCAGCGGTGTCAGTGCCAGATCGAGTTCATCAAACAGGCCGTGCTTCAAGAGGGTCGCGGAGAGATCGGCACTGCCGAAGACGAACAACGTCTTGCCGGGCTGCTTCTTCAGCTTGATGACCTCCTCCACCGCGTTCTCCTTCACGAGCGTCGTGTTGTTCCAGTCGGCCTTCTTGAGCGTCCTCGAAAACACGATCTTCGGAATCGTATTCATGAAATCGGCGATGTCGCCTTTCTGGGACGGCCAATACGAGGCCATCCCTTCGTAGGTCACCCGCCCGAACAACAATGCGCCGGTCGCCTTGGATTGCGCGATGGCATACTGCTCCATCTCCTCTCCCCACACGGTATCGTGCCAGTCGATCTCCCAACTTTTCGGGCCTTCGAAGAAGCCGTCCAGCGTGACCAGATTCCACATGATGAGTTTTCTCACGTCATCCACCCGATTCAAGGAGGTCAATCGTGCGACTCGCATATATCCGCTTTCTGAATCCGTCCGAGGGATCCCGAACGGACGCGAAGGCCCATGCCACGCTCGGGGTTCGAGCCTTCATTCGAAATCACTCCGCTCTCCCACGGCATCCAGGCCCGGCGCCGCCTGACCCGTGAATGTTGGGACATCCTCGCCGCGAAACCGAAGCGCAATCCCCAGTCCGATCACGCTCAACACGGCCGCCCCGAGAAACGCGTATCGGAACCCGGTCAGCCCAAGCCCAGGATCGAAAGCGCTTGCGACCGTCAACACCATAGACAGGCCGAGAGGAAAGCCGAGGCGCTGGGACGTCTGAATCAACCCCGAGGCCAGGCCCTCCTCTCCATGCTTCGTGCCGGCGAGGCCCGCAATCGCGAGTGCCGGAAATCCGATGCTCGCCCCGAGCGCCCAGAGGATCGTCCCGGGCAAGATGCCGAGATAGCCCGCCGAAACCGGGAGAGGAGCGAGCGCGGCCAACCCCAGCGTGACGAATGTCGTGGAAATCACGAGTACGCGTTTCAGGCCCAACCGGTTCATGAGCCACGAGGATCCCCATCCGCCGACGAAGAAGAAGATCGCCGCAGCCGGAAGAAACGCGAGGCCCGCGTCCAATGGCGAGTAGCCAAGGACCTGCTGCAGGTAGACGGTCAACACGATGAGCGCTCCGGCCGAGGAGCTCACGACCAGCGAGAGGACGTTCGCGGTCAGGGTCGTCCGACGGCGCACGAAGGCGAGAGGCATGAGGGGCGCCTTCGAGCGATACTCGATGGCCAAGAAGACCGCCAACGTGAGCGCGGACAGGCTGAGCGGAAGTGCCGCCTGGATCGTGAAGAGGCCGTCCGTTGCGGCAATCGTGAACGCATATACGAGGAGGATCAGGCCGGCCGTGACCGTGATAGCGCCCGGGATATCGAGACGCCTCGATGCCGCACGTCCACCGGCATTGCGGGAGATGAACCGCTGAGCCAAGATCGTTGCCACGGCTCCGATCGGCACGTTCACGAACATGACCGATCGCCACCCGAAGGCCGCGGTGAGAATCCCGCCCGCAATCGAGCCCGCCGCGAACCCCGCGGAGAGGATCGAGACGAGTATCCCGAACGCCCGGTTCCTCTCTTTCCCTTCGGGGAAGGTCGCCGCGAGGATCGCCAAGGCGGTCGCGGTGGTCATCGCCGCCGCGATGCCTTGAATCGCCCGCGAGACGACGAGCGAGAGGAGCGACGGAGCGAGGCCGGCAGACAGCGAGGACAGGGTGAACAACACGATTCCGAACATGAACAGGCGTTTCTGGCCGTAGACGTCTCCCGCTCGGCCGCTCACCATCAGGAACCCTGCCAGGGTGAGCCCGTAGACGCCCGTCACCCACTGGCTCTCCGCGAGCGGGGCGAGGAATTCTCGTTGGATCGTGGGCAGCGCCACCTGGACCACGGAGAAGTCGACAACATCCAGGAACGCCGCCGCAATGATCACGGCGAGGATCAACCGCGCGTGAGAACCCACGGTCGTCCGCAACGGATCCGCAATATCCGACCCGTCTTTGACGGCTCTAGGTCCCTCATTCCCTGTCAAACGAAGTTCTCCCGGTCTGTGGTGCTGCCGCTCCAACCATCGGTCGTTCATGAAGCTGCGTTCGGGACGTTCCGAAGACCTCAGTATCGACCCGAACGGTACTTTCGACGACCCCTTCGGAATATCGTTATATATCCGAGCGGCCTCGGTCGGTTCACGAGGTAAGACGATGGCAGAGCAGCCAAAAACGGGTAGTGTCGTACATGTCGAGTTCCACGTCAAGGAACCGAAGAAGCTCGAGAAATTCTATGGAGCGGTGTTCGGGTGGAAATTCCAGGAAGTGCCGGGAATGGACTACTCGCTCTTCCAAGCGGCAAGCGGTCCGGGCGGCGGCGTCGGGGGACTCCAACCGGGCAACTGGCAGTCGGGGGTCATCAATTATCTATCCGTCCCCTCGGTCGACGAGTATCAGGAGAAGGTTAAGAAGGCCGGCGGGAAAATCATCGTGCCGAAGGCCGAAGTCATGGGCCAGGGCTGGTTCGCCGTGTTCGAGGATCCCTCGGGCACCCGGCTGGCCTTGTGGCAGCAGAATCCGAACACGCCGCAGATGTAGTTTGGGGACTTCGGACCCGCCAGCGGCTCCTTCGCCCGGCGCGATCGAGCCGAAACCTTAAGGCGTCGAAGGGTTCGTCCCTGCCCATGGAGAAGTTCGACAAGGCGAAGCTTAAGCAGCAGCTGTCGCCGCTTCAATACGACGTCGTCGTGAACAAGGGGACGGAGCGACCCTTCAGCGGAGAATATTGGGACAACCACGACGCGGGCGTGTACCTGTGCGTCGTCTGCGGGACCGAACTCTTCGCATCGGGGACCAAGTTCGACTCGAGGACCGGCTGGCCGAGTTTCTGGGCGCCCGTCCAGGAAGGAAATGTTCGCGAGGAGCAGGATAGGAGCCTGTTCATGCGCCGCACGGAGGTCGAGTGTGCGAACTGCGGTGCCCACTTGGGGCACGTGTTCGATGACGGGCCGAAGCCGACTGGACTGAGGTACTGTATCAACTCTGCGTCGCTCAAGTTCCAACCGCAGTAGGTCACCGTGCGCGCCTCGTTGGTGCCTTACCGCGGGATCTTTGCACCGCGCTGCCGTGCGCGCTCATAGTGGCGGTCGATGTCCGGAACTCGTACCATGATCGAGTGGCTCGAGTCCTCTGAACGAGCACGAGGCCCGGTACTCCTCTTCGAGGCGGTTGTTCCGGAGCCGCGCGAACGCGCCGCAGCGACTGCCGACCCGTCGCCGATGCGGAGCTGCGAGCGGTGACTCCCGATCCGCACGTGCTCGTGAATCCGAAAACATCCCACAGCCAACCCACCGCCTGTGCGAGGTCCGGGTAGACGAGCACGGGGTGACGGTGGCCGAAGGCATCGATCGGTTCGCGATCATGAGTTCGCGATGACCCGGATCTCTTTCATGCCTTCGTCAAGAGCCAGGCAAGGAAGCGAACTGTCGCCACGCAAAGGATAATCGAGGATCCGGCAGTTCGGCTTGTCCGGTGCTACCGGGAGAAAAATGCCATGTGTCGAAACATCAAGACGCTGTTCAACTTCGATCCTCCGGCGACCGACGACGAGGTCCAGGAAGCCGCGCTACAATTCGTGCGAAAGCTCTCGGGCTTCCACAATCCCTCTCGGGCCAACGATGCGACGTTTAATCACGCGGTACAAGAGGTGGCGGCCGCTGCGCACAGTCTGTTGAATTCGTTGGTGACCGATGCGGAGCCACGCAATCGCGAGGTCGAAGCCGAGCGCGCTCGCGCCCGAGCGGTGGAACGGTTCGGCACCCCCTGATCGTCCGCGATCTCGGTTTACGCCGGCAGACCTGGACTCGTCCCGGGGAATGCACATCATGTTGTGATAGCGGCGTCCCAGGGTTGATTACGGTTGAGCTTCTTCGATGCCGGACACACATGGGACCGCGCAGAGCCCCCGGACTGTGCACCTTTGCGGTTGGATTCGTTCTCATCCTCGTCGCGCTGACCGCGCTCGCCTCCCTAGTTCCGTCCTTCGTGGCTCCAGGAATCGAGCGCAACGAGATCGGGTTGATCCCGGAGACCGAGAGCCCCAAGGTCGTGACGAGCCCATCCCTTGGGATGAACGGCGCCCTACCGACGATGGGCTGGAACAGTTGGAACGCGTTCGGGTGTCGCGGCCTGACTGAGACGCTCGTCCGCGAGACGGCGGATGCGATGGTCAGCAGCGGGCTCCTCGCCGCGGCCTACGATACCGTGACGCTGGACGATTGCTGGTCTGCGGCCTCGCGCGATGCCTCGGGCAATCTGACGAACGACCCCGCGAAATTCCCGAGCGGGATGAAGGCCCTCGGCGACTACATTCACAGCCGCGGCCTGAAGTACGGAATCTACGCGTCGATCGGCATGGCCACATGTACAGGAGGAACGGCCGGCAGCCTGGACCATGAATTCCAGGATGTGGCACAGTTCGCGGCCTGGGGCGTCGACTACATCAAGGCGGATCGATGTGATGCGAACGGCCTGGTGATGAAAGACATCTACGCCCGATGGCGCGATGCGATCGTCGCCTCGGGCCGCCCGATCGTGCTGAGCGCGAGCGACAACACGCCGACGGACGAGCCGTGGGCCTGGGGACCTGTGACGGCGCATCAGTGGCGCATGTCGGGCGACATCTCGGACGACTGGGGGACGATGCTGTCCATCGTCGACCGCAACGTCGCACACGCCGCGGCCACGGCCCCGGGGACGTACAACGATCCCGACATGCTCGAGGTCGGCAACGGCGGCATGACGGACGGCGAATATCGAACGCACCTGGGGATGTGGGCCCTGATGTCCGCCCCACTCATCGCGGGCAACGACGTGCGCAGCATGTCCGACGTGACGCGTATGATCCTCTCGAACCCCGACGTGATTGCGGTCGACCAGGACGCGCTCGGATTCCAGACGACCCTCGCCGCAGACCTTGCGAATGGCGTGCAAGTCTGGTCGAAACCCCTCGCGGCGAGCGGCGCGCGGGCGGTCGGACTCCTGAACCGCGGCAATGCCGCGACGACGATCAAGGTCGAGTGGCAGTCGATCAACCTCACCCCTGGGACCGCGACGGTCCGGGATTTGTGGACTCGGGCCGACCGCGGATCATTTCAGAATAACTATAGCACGATCGTGCCCGCACATGAGATGGCGCTCCTCGAGGTGGTCGGCGTCGATCCGGTGGTTCCCAGCGGATCGTTGAGCGGCCAACCGTGGACGTACATGGCGAACGAGCAAGCCCCGGTCGAACGGAATTCGAGTTTCGGCGGGCATCCGCTCGGGCTGGATGGTATCCACTACGCCGCGGGATTCGGTACGCAGGCCCCGTCGGCGATCGAGTTCCGCCCGGACGCCTCCTGCCAAAGGTTCGCGTCGGACATCGGGGTCGACGACGAGGTCGGGAACCTCGGGAGCGTGATCTTTCAGGTTTGGGGCGACGGCGTGAAGCTCTACGACAGCGGTGTGATGACCGGGGCGACGTCCACAGCGACCGTCAATGTGAGCATCCCCGGCGTCCGGAGCGTGCGGCTCCAGGTCGTGGCCGTGGACTCCACGAGTGACGATCACGCAGATTGGGCGAATCCCCAAGTCACCTGCGACGCCGGCCCATCGCCGAATCTGCCGCCCCAGGCGCGATTCACCGCGAGCCAATCCCGGACCGTCCCGTGGAACCCGGTGACGTTCGACGCCGGCTCTTCGACGGACCCCGATGGGACGATTGTCTCCTACGCCTGGGACTTCGGTGATGGGTTCGCCGGTAGCGGGGTCGTCGTCGGCCACGCATTCGTTGCCTCGGGACGGTTTTCGGTCGTCCTGACCGTCGTCGACAATCGCCAGACCTCGAACGCGGTGTCTTCGGATATCACGGTGGACTTCCCTCCGATCGCCGCGCTTTCGGTGAGTCGAACCACGGCGCCGCCGGGTGTGCCGATCCAGTTCGACGCATTCGCCTCGAAGGATTCGGACGGCACCATCGTGTCGTACGCATGGGACTTCGGCGACGGCCAGACGGCGGCGGGGATCTCGTTTGCGCACGCGTACGCGGACAACGGGACGTTCACCGTGCGCCTGACCGTGATGGACGATCTCGGCGGGCTCGACACGACAGCGGTCTCAATCGAAATCGGAAACCGGGCCCCGACGATCCTCGCCGCGAGCCCTCACGCCGGCTTCGTCCTCCCGCTCGACGAGACGCAGACGCTCGTCGTTGTGGCGTCGGATCCCGACGGCGACCCGCTGACCTATGCATGGGCCGTCGACGGGCTTCCCGTGAACGCCTCATCGGCGTCGTACGAGTTCATCGGATCGAGTGTTGGGAGCCATGTCGTTCGGGTCCTCGTCTCCGACGGATTCGCCCACGTGGGTTTTGCGTGGTCGATCGACGTCCGGACGCCTCCTCAGCCGGCGCAGCTCCCGGTTGGCCCGGTCCAGGACGCTCCGTACCTCCAAGCGTTTGGCGCGAGCGCGCTCGGCTCGCTCGGTGTCGTCCTCCTCGTGAGGTACCTCCGGCGCCGCAGGCATTGAGACGAGTCGTCGTTGTCGACCGCACGATCCGATCGACTCGATTCCCGCCGGTTCGACGTGTTCGATGCCATCATCCGTGTTATCCATACCGATTATCGGAACATGCCGGTCGGGAGAATAGTAACATGACCGGGGGTTCTGATGGTGCGGGCCTCCGGGAAAACACGTAATGGATCCCACGAAGCGCGTGTTTGCGGCCCTTACGGCCTCCGCCCTTCTCCTCTTTCTGAGCCTCACAGTCGTCGGCTCGAACGCGCCCGGGACCCCGCCGCTCGCGGCGGCCGGGAGCGCGATCGCCCCGGCCGCTCCGACGAACAACTTCGATCAGTTCGTCATCGTGCTCATGGAGAACCATGACCTATCCGACATCTACGGACCGGCTCCGTACATGACGCAGCTGGCCGATCAATACGCCTTCGCGCAACACTGGGCGAGCATCACGAACCCATCCCAGCCGAATTACATCGCGCTAATCGGCGGGAGCACTTTCGGCGTCTCCGGTGACGGCAACCATCCGAACCTGAACTATCCAACCCTCGTCGACATCATCGAGAACTCGGGCCACACCTGGAACGCGATCGCGGAAGGGAGCGGCTCGGGCTGTTCCATCAACCCGGATCGAGGCGAAGACCACTTCCCGTTCCTGTCCTATACAACGATTACCGGAAGTCCCGCGCGATGTGCGAACCTCCACTCCGGCGGCCCGACGGACGTCGCCGCGGCCCTCAACGCGGGGACGAACTTCATCTGGTTCACGCCGAACGACGGCCACAACATGCACGACAACTCCGTGTCGTCGGGCGATTCGTGGCTGCAAAGCTGGGTGCCCGGGCTCCTGAGCGCGATGGCCGGAAAGCACGCTGCGCTCTTCCTGACCTACGACGAGGGGTATGCGAGCCCGCCGTTGGTCTACTCCGGCTTCAGCGGCCCGGCGGCAAAGCTGGCGTACAAGTCCACGACGTCGTACACCCATTACTCGTTGTTGAAACTGATTGAGGACGTCTGGGGTGGCGGGAGCCTCGGCCAAGGCGACGTCAACGCCGCGTCGCCGCTGGAATTCTTCGGGGCGGGTGGTCCGCCCGTGCCAGACTTCTCGATCGGGGCGAACCCTGGAAGCGTCTCGTTCATCCCGAGTCAATCCGCGACCTCGACGATCACGCTCACCTCTACGGGCGGCTTCACGGGGACCGTGGTGCTAACCGTGACATCTGCCCCGGGCGGAGTGACCGGCTCCTGCTCCCCGTCGTCCGTCAGCGGGAGCCAATCCTCCGCGTGCACGTTGACCGGCACTACTGCTGGATCCTACACGATCACGGTGACGGGCACCAGCGGCTCGCTCGTCCACACGACATCGATCTCGGCGACGGTCAGCTCGAACCCGCCGCCGCCCGGAGGGGGCCCGCCCGGCGGCCGCGACCCGCTCCTCTGGCCCTTTTCGCGGGACAGCATCTGGAATCTCCCGATCGGAGCCTCGGCCGTGTATGTCCCCGCGAGCATCCAACAACCCACCCAACGCGGGATGACGACCGACCCGGACGTGATCATCCTCACGCCGAACGCGACGATGACCGCGGTCTACTACAACTCGGACGGATGGTCCGGAGGTAGCCGATGCAGCCCGCAAGGGAACGTCCTCTTCAACGCGCCGATCCCGGACAGCTTCGTCGTCCCGGGCGCTGGATCCACGAATCCGGACGGGACGACGCCGAACTATGCAACGGCGATCCTGATGCCGGACGGCCACACGCTGACCCAGGGACAGCCGTTCGCGCGGTGCACCGCAGGCGGCCCCGCTACGATGTGGTGGTCCGTGACGAACGACCTCTACGGGACCGGGATCGACGGGGGCCACGGCGGCTCCGGCCTATCGAGCCTCGGTGGGACGATCCGGCTCGGGGAACTCGTGCCCGGGGGCGTCATCCGACACGTGATGAAGATCAACTTGTACGGCCTCAACAACTACTACTACGGTACGACGCAGGGATACCGGTGGCCCGCGAGTCAGGCGGATGGCTGCGCCTCCTCGTGTTACGGAGGCACGACGCAGGCGCTCCGAATGGGGTCGCTCCTCGCGATTCCGGCGTCGGTGAACGTCGACAGCCTCGGCCTCGAGACGGAGCCGGCGAAGATTCTCGCGCGCGCGCTCCAGGACTACGGCGCCTACACGGTCGACGACACCGCTTGGTCGGTCTACGCGATCGCAACGGAGTTCGGCCCCGCCGGACGCGTCGACACCGAATTCAGCACGGCGTGGGGCTTCGCGATTAACCCTTCGACCAAGACCGTACCATGGGCGCGGGACATGGACCGGCTCTTCGGCGCCCTGAACGTGGTCGACAACTGGGATGCGGCGCAATGGGCGACCGTCTCCGCATCGAGCGGCGCACAGGGTGCCGGCGGCGGCGCACCGATCGTCCCGTGGGCTCCCGATTTCGGTACCGGCACGCCCGGCCCTTCTGAGCCCACCGCACCCGGGCCGTCGCTCCCTTCGTTGCCTGCCGAGTGGCTTCCCGCCGTTGTGGGACCTGGTGTAGCGCTCGGGTTGCTCCTCATCGCATTCGTCCTCTCTCGCCGCTCCGAGCGATCCCGACGTCGCAAGGCCTCGCGGCGGAACGGGAGTGCTCGCACCTCCAGGGTCACGCAGGCATCGGCGAGACCGCGCGCCACGAGCCGCCCGCGGAGATACATCCCACCGAATGAATTCGAAGACGAATCGTCAGAATTCTAGGTCCGATTACGTAGGTACTTCCCGAGTGAGAACTCGCGTCTCGTCCTCGGGATCATCCGGCGCGCGGTCCCAGTCTTTATGGTGGGGCGGCTTTCCCGAGGCGGTGCCTCGACCCGACCTCCACACCTGGCTCGCCGATCCGGCGCAGCCGTCCGCGCGATACCGGTACCTCGTCGAGATCGAAGGCATTCCGCATGAATCCGAGGAGGCCCGGACTGCCCTCCGACAGATCCCGAGGCACGGTTGGGCTGCGGACATCCTCCGGAAGCAAGACCCGCGTGGCTTCTGGGTCCACCGCAAGACGCTGTATCGACCGAAATATGTGGCGACGAACTGGCGACTCCTTGTCCTTGCAGAACTCGGGCTGACCGTCCGCCACCCCGAGGTTCGCCGTGGAGTCAACCTCATGCTCGAGGACTACGGCGGGACCGACGGCCCGTTCGGCCGGCGCGGTGGCGAGCCTCACTTCTGTTTCGTCGGCAACACCGCACGGATGATGATCCTCTTCGGCTTGGCGGACGACCGGCGGGTGACGAGCTCGCTCGACTGGCTCGCCGACCAACAACGGGAAGACGGCGGCTGGGACTGCTTCGGTCGTCCGAACGGCACGCTCGATTGCTGGGAGGCGCTGGCGGCGTACGCCGCGATCGGGTCGCGTCGGTGGACCCGCAGGTGGAAGGCCGTGGTGGATCGAGGGGCCGAGTTTTACCTCGAGCGCAGGCTGCTCCGAGAAGGCCGTCGTCGATACGTCGCCTGGGAGAGGCTGCACTCTCCGACCCACTACTATTACGACGTCTTGGTTGGCCTCGAGACGCTTGTGCGCCTCGGCTATCGGGACGATGCGCGCATGAAACCCGCGCGGGCCCTCCTGAAACGGAAGATGCGACCGGACGGAACCTGGAGCGCGGACGCGGTCCACCCGGATCTGGCGCGCGGTTCGAACTACTCCCGCGATCCGGGTACGCGTCCGTTCGCCCTCGAGCGGGTGCGTGCCCCGAGCAAATGGATCACGTTGCGGGCCCTCAAGGTCCTCGGCGGAGACTAGCCAATCCGAGGGGCGAAGCGCCGGCGCAAGTCATGTTTGGGGATTCCACCGAAAAGCTTCTAGCCCCGGAAAGCCCGCTAGAATCGCGGGGAGGCCTGAACTCGCTTGGGAAAGTGTCAACGCTGCGGATACCGCGAGTGGCGCCTGACCCGCTCTCGTTGCATGGTCTGCGGCGCGGGCCTGTGCGAAAACTGTCAGATGGTCGCGGGCTATGCCCAATCTCTCCTCGCCGTGTCGCCGAGATCTTCGGACTCGAGCTTGCGATACTCGGCCATTCCGCCGTACCACACAGTGTGCTCTTGGGAATGCTTCGATCGGTGGGCCTGGACGTTCATCTCCCGCGGGCATGCGCCCGCCATGATCGGCCAGACCTACGTCCTCGGCGGAGTCTGACTCCACCCCGGGACTGCGGGACGGGCCGTCGCGATGGCCGAGGACCACCGACGCGGCCAGCTCCTCGAGCAGGCGCGACACCTGATCGAGGCGGAAGACCACGAATCGGCGGCAGGCATCTACCAGTCGCTCGGCCTGTGGAAGGAAGCGGGCGAAGTCCGCCGAAACGGCCGCCGCCAGATCATGACGCAAGTCCACGTGAACGTGAACGATCTCGTCGAGCAGGTACGAAAGGCCGGAATCGCGACGGACTACACTTGTCCGGCGTGCCGTGGCCACATCCGCATCACCGGCGACACAACCCTTGCGACGCTCCGGAACTGTCAGTACTGCGGATCGGTCGTCCAGACCACCGATCTCGTCGACTTCCTGACGAAGGTGGTCGGCTACCCGTAGACCGACGATTCTCCGCGGGCGTCCTTGATCGCCGCGGTCACGAACCAGTTCTCCGCGTTTTCGATCAACGGCGCCGGATCCGGTGTCATCGTCTTCCGATCCGGGGAATTGTAGTACGCGGCATCCCTCGCTTCGAACCCGTCCGGTCCGTCGTAGGAGAGGATCCAGATGAACCGGTTGCCGTCCGGAACGATCCATGCCCCGTCGATCCGGAAGCCGAATTTCCGACGCAGGGGAAGGACGCAACGAGTCCATCCGTCGAGCCACTCGGCCATCTTACCTTCTCGGATCGTGTACATCCGGAGCTGCGAGACCTCGTCCACGAGAACCCCTTACGGCGCACCGTGCCGCGGCTTCATGAAGACAGCGGTACCCCACAGTTCGAAAGCATTCCGAGCCGCGACAAAGATATCGATGATGTTCGGTCGCGCAGTCCTCGAGTTGATTAGCCTCGAGGGACGTCGCCGAAAACGATCCGTCGTGCCGACGTCATTTGGAAGACCTCGAGCGCCGCCGGGACGATGTCATACTCGCCCAACTCGCGAAGGGGAATGAGCCGCGCGTTCTCTGCGTCCGTCGCCGGGAACGGGTCCCCCCGGAGGTATTCGCAGAGAACATCGATCAGAACGTAGTGCCAGCGGACCTCGCCGTCCTTCCGTTCGATGAAGTCGCGGACGTCGAGGACGCGCAGGGGCTGCACGTCGACCCCGGTTTCCTCCAGGGTCTCCCGAACCGCTCCCGCCTCGGCGGTCTCACCTATCTCCAGGGACCCGCCCGGCAGGCTCCACCGGCCGCGGTTCGGCTCGGCGCCCCGTTTCACAAGGAGGACCGCGCCATCCCGGAATACGATCGCGCCAACTGCGGGCACGGGGCGCTTCGGGAATTCGTTTTGGGATGACACAATCCGGGAACTCAGTGAGGCGCATCAAGCCTACGTCGGTGCAGCGGGATGTGCGAAGAGATCGAAATCATCGAACGTCCGCTGATGTAGGACGTACTGGAGCACTTCGCTCGTTCGGACATAGCGGGACATCGGGATGTCGAGCCGAGTCTGGAGATACTCCAGGGTGTCGGCCATCGACGGAAACCGCTGTGCGGGCCGCCGAAGCGCCTCTCGGACGTGTTCGCGGACGTTCCATACGCCGACCGGCATGATGTACCCCGGATGCGTCTCTCGCAGGATGACGGTCGCGGCTTGGCGCCGCTCCCGGACCAACGCCTCGCCGACTGCGAGGCGCGCGGCATAATAACACCCGCCGATACAGGCGTACGTCGTGCGGCCCTCGTATGCTTCGTGATCCCCGAACATCACGATGTCGCGGCCCAGCGGATTCCACAACGTGTTCGGATACCACGCTTCGATCAACTCGTACCGCCAAGGACGCGGGATCAACACGACGAGGAAGCGGTCGTCGAAGCCGATCGCCTCGTGCACCCGGATCTCGTTAATCAGCGGAAACGTCTTGACCTGTTGCCGGAGTTCCTTGCCGATCGTGTCGTCGACCGCCGTGATCGACCATCGGGTCGGCACGAACTTGCGGTTCTTCTCGATCCCGAACGCGCCCACGCTGAACGCCCGCTGAATCTTCGAGACCGGCGTGCGCCGTTCGTACAGATCGATGACAGCCTCCTTGGCCCGAAGGTCGGTGTCTGAAAACGCCCGATCCAGGTTGCGGTCGACTTTCAGCGTGCCGAGATCAAAGCGGCTCAACGGGGCGGACGGCCCGAAGGGTTGGACATTATCATCGAGGACGATGCGGCCGTGGGGCTTCCGCGCGAATCCGACTTCGACGTCCGCGGGCGAGGTCCCGAGGGCGAGCTCGCGGGTCTGATCGACGATGCGACCTCCGCCCTCCACATCCTGCACATGAACGCGGTGCATCCCGCGGACGAGCTGCGATCGGAAGTGCACGATGTCCTCCATCGGATGGCCAATCCATTCCTCGGGGGCATCCAGGATATGCGTGTCGCCGTGGATCGGCGGAACGAGCGGGCCGACGTACACCTTCGGGTACCCGAATCGGCCGACGAAGACGCCGGGAGGGGACGAGCCATCCATGTCGATCCGGTCGATCATCGGCGCGGTCTTCATCATCGAGTCCCAGCGAACGAGAATCGGGCAGCGCGCCTTGCCGCAGAGCAGTTTCGCGCCCCGGCATTGGATGCATAATCCGCTTGCGATCGCCGCCCGGGTGTCCGCGTCGAAGATCGCCGCGAACGGGGCGGGCGCAGGCTGGACCGGGAGAGAGAGCATCGCCGCCTTCTCCACCGAAGAGGGCCTTAAGAAGATGGCACCAAGGTGGGTGAATCGGTCACGCGAAGGATTATCCGTGCCGCTGGGGGTGCCCGGACCGTGAAGGAGGATTCACCCCTTGCCCTGACGACGGAAGACCGGATCCTCCTGTACTTCTCCGACTTCCGGAACATGGAGGAGCGGTACGTCCTGCCGCAGGCCCTCACGCAAAAGGCGATCGCCTTCGCCGCGGGAATCCAGCGAAAACATCTTTCGAGGTACCTCGATGAGATGGTGCGCGACGGGTTCCTTACCGAGACGAAGGCACACATCGAAGGCGAGAAGCAACGCATGCTCGCATACTACCTCGCCCCGCGCGGCTGGGAGCGCGCCATGGGCATCAAGGAGCGCCTGTCGAAGGTCCGGGTGCCCGTGAAAGTCGCGGGCACGACGAAGGAGATGAGCCTCGAGGAAATCGACCGCGCGACCTCCGTCCACCTGACTCTTTCGGACATCGTGCGGGAGGCGATGAACGTCGACGAGCTCGATCTCGAACTTCTCGAGGGGATCGACGACCGCCGTAAGCGCGCGATGGACGAGCGGGTGAAGCGCCTCGAGGACTACACCAGGGCCGTCATGACCGCCTGGAAAGACGGTCGGGTCACGGCGACGGAGCGGCTTCTTGTGGAGCAGCTGCGGGAGAACCTGGGGATATCGCGGGAAGAGCAGGAGCGCATCGAGAGCGAGGTCCTGGAGGAAGTGATCGAGAACCGCGCGGGGATCTATCGCGCGGTCGCGGCGCAAGCGTTGGAGGATGGCCCAGTGACCGAAGAGGTGCGCGGACTCCTTGAAGCCTTGCGCAAGAAACTGGGCCTCTCCTCGCACGATTGCCGAGAGATTGAAGCGGGCCTCACGAAATCGGCGGTCTAGCAGACGGCGATCATCGTTGACAATCGGTAGTCCGTTGGTCATCGCCGCAGAGACTCAGCCGAGCGACCTGAGTTTCACAAACGGAACGTTTGGGGTGTTCCGATTAAGAAGCGGCACGGGGATTCCGTCGCGAGTGAAGGGAGCCCATGCTGTGCGGAGCGATTGTGGTCGCCGGTTTCGCCGCGATCCTTGCCGTCGAGGGCGCCCGCCTGACAATCGAGGTCTACTATGACATCCTCGGTGCCATTCACCTGATCCTCAGGGCGGGCGAAAGGACGACCCTATCCAACATCGGTCATCGGGCGCGCGTGCCGAACAATCGGCTGAAGAACCGCATGCGCGAGCTTGCTGCGCTCGGCTTCGGCGATACGGAGACGCGGACGTACGACAAGTCGGATCGGCTCGCGTCCGTGCTGTTCAACTATGGGACGTTCTCGACCACGGTGTCGTACGCGTACAATCGCGACGGTTACCAGGCGAGCCTGAAGGACAGCGCCGGCGTCCTGACGACGTACGCCTACGATGCAGCGGGCCGGCTTGTATCGATCAAAGACCCGGAAGGATCCACAACGTCGTACTCGTACGACCGCGACTCCCGCATGAACCGGACAGTGAAGATCGGCGGGGTGAAGCAAGTCACCCTGTACGACAGGGCGAGCCGCACGACGACGATGTACGCGAACAACACATCGGGGACGCTCGAGACGCTCGCATACACGTACGACCCGACAGGCTATCGGCTCTCCCAGCAGGACACCGCCGGGCAGACGACGACCACGACGACCTACGCCTATGACCGTCAACACCGCCTGAACCTGACGATCGTGAACGGCTGGAAGACGTACGACCGTTACGACGCGGTCGGCAACCTGGCCGCGGAGACCACGTCCCTGACGAGGACGTACACGTACGACGCGGACAACGAACTCACGATGGAACAGACGTCGCCAACGATCTACATCCTGTACGACTACGACCGGAACGGGAACCGGATCGATGCACTCCCGTGGGACGGCGGCGGCGAGAACTTCTACTTCGATTACGAGAACCGGCTCCGGGCGACGTCCCTCGGTTGCAACTACACGTACGCTCCAACGGGCGAGCGCACGTCGACGAAATGCGGCGGCTCGCCGACGTACTCCGGATACGACTACGGGACGGGTGGCGCGTCGAACGTCATCGCGTCGTACAATGCCACGGGCGTCCGACAACAGCGCTTCACTCATTCCGCCGGCGTCGATACCCCGACGGAGCTGTACGCGTTCGGGACGCATTACGCCTACGAGACGGACGCCCTCGGCTCCGTGAAGCGGATCACGGACGCGAACGGGAACACGGTCAACACGTACGCGTACGACGCGTGGGGCAACCCGACGCAGAACGGCAGCCTGTCGAATCCGTTCGAGTTCGCCGCGCGGGAATGGGACTCGACGAACGCCCTGTACTTCAACCGCGCGCGGTTCTACGATCCCTCGGCCGCCGGAGGGCACCGGTTCCTCGGCGCCGACCCCGCGGGCGGCGGCTACGCGTATGCCGGGAACAGCCCGGCGAACTTCGTCGATCCGGCAGGGATGGACCCCGTCCCCTCTTCCACACCTCCTTCTACACCCCCGGCCCTCACATGGCAGCAGAGGTGCCTTCTCTCCGGATGCGACATCGGAAGCGTGACCGGCGGCGGGACGGGCGGCGGGGGCGGGAGCCCGCCCGGAATCGACCCCTTGAAGGTCATCATCTGCGCCACGAGCATCCTGGCGTTCATCGGCTCGCTCGTGATAGGCTTTCTAGGCCTCTACATCGACATTAATGGTATCAAGGATGGCCTCTACATCGCCTCGCTGGGCTGGGGGCTCGACTTACCCGGGATTCTCAATGGCGGCCTTGCGAACCTAGGCAGCTGGCTCCAGCTCTTTCTAGATGCGGCAATCTACGCCTGGGAGTATGCGTCTAGGTTCGTCCCATGGTTGGACCTGCTGTGGGAAGGGCCCGCGGAGGCTCTGAAACTGACTCCGGTTGGGGTGGCCGTGGAAGCGGCCTTCCTAGGCATCTCGATCACGATGTCTCTTCCCGGGCTGATTGCTTCCTGTTCCGATCTCTCGTAATCGCGGAACATGATCAGGCCCTCGGGCAACCGGACGCGGTCGAAACGCTAGCTCGACCAGCGAGAGTCTCGGAAGCAAGACGGATAACCCTCAGTGTTCCAGAACACTCGCGGGCTCGATTCCGCAGAGCCTTGGCTCCGTGGTTACGCCCGGACGTCACCTTGCGAGCCGGTTACTTTAGTGACTGTGGATCCACTGAACTCGTTGGCCTCGATCGTAGACCCGGGGACAACCATGAGGTGTCTGACCGATGACCACTTCACGATGAACGATCGGTTCGGAATCGGATTAGCTCTTGTCGGTCGTCGAATCCCATCCCGAAACCGGTTCGCGAGGACGACAGATCACCATTCGGCGGAGAACCGCATGGAAAGATTCGAGCGCAGGAGAAACCTTCAACGAAGAAGTGCGCGAGGAAAGCCCCCAATTACCTTATAGACTCATCCCCAAGGAGATCTCGGACATCGTCCAGCGAATCCAGGATTCGACGACCGAGGGTCTCCCAGTTATAGGCCGTGGAGTAGTCGCCATCCCTTCCTTTCGGCAGGAACGCGAACCTCGCCTTCAGCCAGCTTGGGGGAGCCCCGGGTTCGAGGGCGACCCGCGGCTTCTGGCGATACAGGACCATTGATGCCACATTCGCGGCGAGTTTCAACTGGACGCGCCGAAGATTTGCACGGACCGCGGGTCCGCCAAGAATATCCCCTAACGGCTTGAATCGATAGCCGCGCCTCTTGACGAGGATCTGGCTGACCATCTCCATCGGGGGCCGGACCGGGGAGTGGTCGGGTCCGAGGAACAAGGCGAAGTTCGCTTCGGCGACATTATTCCAGAGGAAGGAGGAGCCAATGCGGATCACCTGGAAGTGAAGGTCGTTGTCAAAACGCGCGATATGGCCTGCTGGAGGTACGTCCGCAATCTCAACCACACGAGGTCGGAGGTACGGCAAAAGATTTTTGAAGAAGACCACAGCCTTATCAGGTCGTCACCACGCATAATTCTTGCGTAACCAATCCGCTCCATCCCTCAGGAAGGCAAATCGCTAGTATTCTCGGCGCGGGCCTCCGCGACTAGATCTTTCCCTCGGAAGGTTTCGCCCCCGCAGGGAAAATGCCCGAAAATTCCGCTGCGGGGAGCCACGGGCGATGCTCTCGTGATGTTGCCTCGATTGTGGTTTCGGAGTGGATTGTCTGGCAACAGCTTAATGAAAACTCTCATGGGAC
>Ga0209236_1000026_pt1 | contig 60976 bp, 53 predicted proteins | sample GraSoi013_1_40cm_FD_185819 | JGI IMG/M metagenome (GOLD analysis project Ga0209236, IMG submission 185819) | Grasslands soil microbial communities from the Angelo Coastal Reserve, California, USA - Sample 09_27_2013_1_40cm (SPAdes) (version 2) | ecosystem: Environmental > Terrestrial > Soil >... | reverse complement strand
GGCGCTGTCCGCCAGCGCCCTGCGCACGGCGCCGGCCACGCCGCCGAGAAAGGGAAGCGCCACCGCCGAGGCGTTCGCCTTCCGCCGCAGCTCGTCCGCGAAGAGCTGGAGCGCCTTCGCCACATCGCCCTCGCCGATCGCCTCGGCGAGCGCGAAGAACTCCTCCTCTCGGACGGGAGCGACCACGGCCTCCACGTCCTCGCGCGTGATCTGCGCGCGGTCGCCCGTGTAGAGCGCGAGCTTGCGCAGCTCGGAGGCGATCAGGCGCAGGTCGTCGCCGAGCCGGTTCTTCAGCTCGAGCTCCGCGTCCCGCGCCAGCCTTTTCTTCAGCGGCCCCAGCTCGTCCGCGACCACCGGCGAGATGTCCAGCGTGTCGATGGTGCGCCCCCGGCGCTCCGCGCGGCGCCGGACGTGCGCTCCCTTGTCCTCGGCGAGCCGCACCAGGGGATGCTTCGGCGGGAGCGACTCCGCCACCAGGATCAGGTGCGTCTTCGGCGGGAGGCCCCGTTCCACGGCCTGCACCAGCACGTCCAGATCGTCCGGCGGCGCCACGACGTTCTGGGCCAGCGCCCAGGAGGACAGCTCCTGCAGCCAACCCTTGTCGCTCTCGTCCGGAGCCGCGCCGACGTCCTTGCGCCACTTCGCGGCGGAGGCGCCCGCCTTCGACCCGAGGGCGACGTCCGCGGCTCCCCATCCGGCAGGGCGAACGAGCTTCAGCAGCCTGCGCGCGGCGTCGCGCTGCCGCCTGGCCTGCCAGAGCTCCCGCACCCGCGTCAGCTCGCGCTCGGCGTCCACCTCTTCGGCGAACGCGTCGGCGCCTTCGACCACGATCGCCTTGGGGGCCGCGAACATGCCCACGGTGACGAGATGCGAGGCGATCTCGCGAGCTCCGGCCGCCGCGTCGAGCACGATCAGGTTCAGCGCCCGCTCCCTCGAAGGGACGATCGCCTCCGCCAGCTCGCGGGCGCTGGTTCGCGCCAGGTACTCGTCGCCCTCGATGAGGACGACCGCATGTGCCTTCCCGGCGGAAGCCTGCCCGATGAGCGCGGCGATCTCAGACATGACGCAGCTCTCGCGTCCCGAGCAGCAGGCGTTCGAGCTGCAGCCGGCCGTTGCCGTTCTGATGGAGGGCCTCGATCACTTCGGCGCAAAGCGCGGCCTGCCCGAGGAGGCGATGCGGCGGAACGCGCTCCGCGATCTCCCGTGCCCTGGCGGCGAGCTCGCGCACCTGTGGCGAGCCTCCCGATCGCGAGACCAGGAGGTCCCGCGTCCAGCCCTGCACCGCCTCCGCCACTTCCAGCGCCGCGTCGCGGTCGCCATGCGTTTCGGCGAGATCCAGCGCCTCGCGCTCGTCCGCCGCCTCGAGCGCGTCCTCCACCTGCTCCAGCAGCTCGCGCCATTCGCCTTGCGCGGCGAGCGCGCGCGAGAAACTGCCTTGGGCGCGCCCCGCCCGCTCGCGCGCCTCGCCCTCGGCGACGCCCTCGCGCAGCAGGCGCGCCGCGAGCGCATCCTCCGGCACGGGCCCGAGCTGGACGCGGGCGCAGCGCGACCGGATGGTCGGCAGCAGCGCGTCCGGATTCGTGCTCACCAGCAGGAACGTCGTGCCCGCCGGCGGCTCCTCCAGCGTCTTGAGCAGGGTGTTCTGGGCGCGCTCGTTCATCGCATCGGCGGGCGTGACGATGGCGATCTTGCGGCGCGCCCGCAGGGCCGCGAACGAGAGCCGCCTCGCCAGCGCGCGCACGTCGTCGACGCGGATCTCCTTCGAAGGGACGCCCTCCAGGTCCGCTCGTGAGACCAGCCCGCGGGCGAGCAGCTCGGTCTGGGGCATCAAGAAGCTGACGTCGGGAAAGTTCCCGCGTTCGATCCCCCGGCAGCTCGGGCAGCTGCCGCAAGGCCGCGCGCGGGGATCGTCCGCCTCGCAGTTGGCGGCCTGGGCGAAGGTTCGCGCGAGGAGCTCCTTCCCCACACCCTCCGGCCCGGCGAGAAGATAGGCGTGATGCACGCGCCCCCCTTCGAGCGCGCCGCGCAGCAGCCTGACCGCCCGTTCCTGTCCGGAAATGTCCTCCCAGCGCATGAATGTAGGGTTCCTACACAGCGTCGAACCCGGACGCAACGGAGTTCCGACTCCGTGCTAGAGGTTCCTCATGCGCAAGGCTGCTCTTGCACTGCTGCTCCTTGCCGGCGGCTGCAGCAACAACGACAACGTGGTCTACGGAGCCATCGGAGCGAGCAGCATCACGCCGTTCATCACCTTCGAGAACGTGAACAGCGTGATCTCCGGCCGCGCCACGCTGACGGACGCCAACGGCGTCGCCACCGGCACCGCCGAAGTGGTCATCGTCAGCGATCGTCCGGCCCTCTGCGACCGCCTGACACAGCATCGCGACTATTTCCAAAACCCCCCGGAAGCGTACGTCGCCTTGATCCTCTTCCTGCCGGGCGACGACCGATTGGGCACGTTCCTGCCTGGCCGGGACGTGGGAACGGGAAGCGAGATCATCGGCGCGGATCCATCGTTGGCTCAGAAGTCGATCGAGACGGCCGGCAAGCCCGTAGCGCCGTTCCCCATACCCGACCCCACGCAACAATCTGTGGGATACATCGCGCTCACGGATTGGTCGGAGGCTCCGGGCGGCGGGTCCTCGGGGAGCTTCAATTTGCTCTACGACCCGCCGCCGCCGCTCACGGCGAACGGCCAATTCAACTTTTCCGGGAAGTTCAAGTCGACGGTGTGCACGACGCTCGACGGCACGCAGCTGCCTGTCTGCAACTGCAAGCAGGCGCCTGACTGCAGCACTTTGTCATGTCCGATCTACTAGAGAGCCGAACCGCTTACCACCCGTCGCGAGGGCGCTGAGCCCTACGCCGAGGCGAGCGCCCGAGGAGCGAGCAGCGGATGCGTAGTCGACCTACGCAGAGCAGCGCAGTGACGAGGCCGTTCGCCGCAGGCCAGGGATCGGCGACCGCAGCAGGGTGCGTAAGCGGTTCGGCTCTCCAGCCGCTGCCGCACGAAATGCGGCTTTGCGGCTATGTTTTTGGCTGGACAGATGATGAGATGCGCTCTAGCGGTTGCCGCAGCATTGGAGAACCCCCACCATGGCGCTGCCTCTCACGACCGATCAGCCCGAGCGCAGCGTAGCTCCGGACGAGCGGACCATCGCCCGCGACTTCATCCTGGCGCGGCTCGGCTCGCTGTTCGCGTTTGCGCCGGTGGGCGTGTGGACGGTCGTGCATCTCTGGCATCAGCTCGCGGCCTACCAATCGCCGCAGGCGTGGGAGACCGCCGTCACCGCGCACGTCAACGTCGCCAGCACCGTGCTCGTCTTCGTGCTCGTGCTCGGCCCCCTGCTCTGGCACACGATCTGGGGAATCCTCCGCATGCTGCGCAGCCGCCCCAGGCCGCTGGAGAGCGGGTTCTCGAATCTGCGATACCTCCTCCAGCGCCTCTCGGCCGTCGGACTGCTCTTCTTCCTCGGCGCGCACCTCTACCTGGCCTGGTTCGAGCCGCGCTTCCTGCACGGCCGTCCGGAGCCGTTCGCGGAGATCTCGCGCGAGATGCGCTTCCATACGCCGACCCTGGTCGTCTACATCCTCGGCGTGATCGGCATCGCGTATCACCTCGCGAACGGCCTCTGGAGCTTCATGACCATGGGCTGGGGAATCACCGTCAGCAAGAGCGCCATGAAGTGGCTGGAGCGCTTGTCGATCGCTTTCTTCGTCCTGCTGCTCGCGCTGGGCTGGGCCGCCATCTACGGCCTGTACCGGGGCGGCGCGCTGGGGCTGCCGCTGGCCTGAGGCGGCATCGCCGCGCGGTGCTCGCGCGCGGCGGCGCGCAAGAGATACGCGACCACGGCCAGATTGACGACGATGATGCCGGCGCGCCCCCAAGCGGGCCGGCGCACGACCTCCCAGATCTCGATCGGCAGCAGCGCGGAGGTGGCGATCACCACCAGCCACGGCGCCCACCATCGCCCCGCGCGGAGGGCGAGGCCCTCGACACCCGACAAGACCGAGTCTCCCATCATCGCCAAGGCGAGCAGCTTCACGCGGCCCGCGGTCGTCGCGCGCACGAGGACCGTCGCCACCTGCAGCGCCCAGGCGCCGGTGAAATGCTCGAGGAGGAACTCCGCGAAGGTGGCAACGCCCGCCTCGGCGCCCCGGGCTAGCAGCCAGATGAAGGCGACGCCGAGCAGCGCCTGGACCACCGACTTCGCAAGCTTGTAGACGATGATGGTCTGCAGGCCTGCCGGCCGCTTCATGCGCCGGGGACCAGCATCTTCACCATGTCGAGCAGGCGGCTGACGTCGAATGGCTTTTCCATCGAGCGCACGCCGAGGCGCTCCGCCTGCTCCCGCCCCTCGTTCGAGCCGGTGGTGAGGACGACGGGGACCTGCCCCAGGCCCGCGTCGCGCAGCTGCTGGACGAGCCAGGCGCCATTCGCATCGGGCAGGAAATAATCCACCAGCATCAGGGCGGGTCGCAGCGCACAGGCCGCGTCGATGGCACGGCGCGCATCCGGGAAGGCGCGCACGGCATACCCATTCAGCTCCAGCAGATCCTGGAGCACGGTGCGCGTATCCTCGTCGTCGTCCACGATGAGGATCTCCCGGCCTTCTGCCACGCGGCGCAGCCTATCCCTTGCCCGCGCGCAGGGCGAGTGCGACCGCGTCGCACAGTTCCGGTAGCAAACCATCAGCCACGGCGTCGACGCGCAGGCCCGCCTTGCGGGCCTCCTCGGCGCATTGGCGGCCCATGCACGCCACGGCGGACCTCTCGGCGCTCGCCGGCCCGGCAAGGGCCGCGAACCCTCGCGCGGCGCTGCCGCTCGCAAACGCGATGGCGTCCACCTGGCCTTCCCGCAGCGCTCGAAGCGCCTCCGGATCGGCCTTCTGCGCCGTCACGGTCCGATAGAGCGTGCACGCCTCGACGATGGCGCCCGCCGCGCGCAGCCCTTCGACCAGGGCCGGGTTGCCGCCTTCGGCGCGCGCGACCAGCACGCGCTTCCCGCGCACTCGCCCGCCGATCTCCCGCACCAGGGCGTCGGCACCCACTCCCGTGCGCGGCACGATCACCTCGCCGGGCAGCTCCCGCGCAGTGGCCGCGCCGGCGGCCGCGAACGGCACGCCCGGGGCGCCGTGCAGCGCGAGCAGGCGGCGGGCGGCGTTCGGCGACCCCACCACGATCAGGTCCGCCTGCCGCTCGCGCAAGACGGAGGCGATGCGCGCCGTGTCGGGCCCATCCTCGAACGCGATGCACGGCATGCGCAGCGGGACCGCTCCACGCTCGCGCAACAGGTCCTCCAGCTCCGGCGCGTCCTCCGCCGCGCGCGTCACCAGAACGCGCGCCCCCGCGAGCGTCACGCGCGCTTCGGCGCGGGCAGCCCTTCGGCTTGCGACCGCGCCGCCTCGAGCAGTGGTGCTCCGCCCTTGTCGAGCAGCGCCTCGGCGACGCTCCTGCCGAGCGCCTCAGGCTCCGCCGCCGGACCGCGCCGCTCGGCGCGGACTACCTTGACGCCACCGCGCCCGTCGGGGCCACCGAGAAGCGCGCGGAGCCAGATCCGGTCGCCCTCCAGGACGGCATGCGCTCCAACCGGGACGGTACAGCCGCCCGCGAGCCGCGCGAGGACCGCCCGTTCTGCGCGGACGCACTGCGCGGTCTGCGCATCGTCGAGAGGGACGGTCGCCAGGAACCCGGCCGATCCGCGGACGGTCTCGATCGCGAGAGCGCCCTGCCCCGGCGCGGGAAGTGAGAACTCGACAGCGAGGACCTCGGTCACCTGCGCTTCCAGACCGAGGCGCCGGAGGCCGGCGAGCGCGAGCACCACCGCGTCCAGCGGTCCTTGCGGATCTCCCTCGGCAGGACGGCGTTCGACTCCGCCGCGCACCACCGTAGCTCCCGTGGCGCGAGCGAGGCGCGTCTGCACGTTTCCGCGCACGGGAACGATCGCCAGATCGGGCCGCTCGGCCAGAAGCTGCACCGCGCGCCGCAGCGAGCTCGTGCCGACCCGCGCCCCCCGCGGCAGGTTGGCGAACGTCTTCGCCCGCGGCGCAACCAGCGCGTCGCGCGGATCCTCGCGCGCGGGAAACGCGCTGAGCGCAAATCCTTCCGGAAGCGCGAATGGAACGTCTTTCGCGCTGTGCACCGCCAGATCGGCCCTGCGCTCCGAGAGCGCCTGCTCCAGCTCCTTGACGAAGAGGCCCTTGCCGCCGACTTCCGCCAGCGACCGGTCGAGGATGCGGTCTCCCTCGGTGGACATCGGCACGAGCTCGCAAGCGTGTCCGCGCTCGCGCAACCATCCCTGGACGCGCTCGGCCTGCCAGAGCGCCAGCGCGCTCTTGCGGGTGCCGATGCGGAGCATCTACCTGTTCCTCAAGAGCGGCAGTACAGCACCCTCCGCCGCGGTCTCCGCCGGCCCCTCTTCGCTCGATGCTTCGGCGTCCGCCGGTTGCTGCGCCTCGCCCTCGAGCCCGAAGAGCGCCGCCGTCGCCTCGCCGAGCGGACCTTGCCCCGCCTCCGCCCGCAGCCTGGAGGTCGGCGCGTGGAGGAGCTTGTTGATGATCGCGCTCGCCATGGCCCTCACGGTCTTCTGCTGCTTCTCGTCGAGGCCTTGCAGCGAGGCGAGCGTCTTCTCCACCTCGGCCCGGGCGACCGATTCCGCGTGAGCGCGGAGCCGCGCCAGCACCGGCACCGACGCGCGCTCTCGCGACGCCAGCAAGAACGCTTTCAGCTCCTGCTCGACGATCTCCTCCGCCTGTCCCACCTGGGCCGTGCGCAGATCGCGGTTCTGCGCGGCCACCCGCTCGAGATCGTCGAGGTCATAGACGTAGACGTTCTCCAGTTCGTTCGTGCTCGGCTCGACGTTGCGGGGCAGCGTCAGGTCGACGAGAAAGATGGGCCGGTAGCGCCGGGCTTTCAGCGCCCGCGCCATCATCTCGCGCGTCACCACGGCCTGCGTCGCTCCGGTCGAGCAGATGGCCACGTCGGCCCGCTCCAGCAGCGCCGGCAGCTCCGCCAGCGACACCGGCAGCCCGCCCACCTCGCGGGCCAGCTCCTCCGCCTGCTGCGGGCTGCGATTCGCCACCAGCAGCTCGCGGGCGCCCTGCGTTCGCAGCTCGCGGGCGGCGAGCTGGGCCATCTCGCCCGCGCCGACGAGCAGCACGGACCGCCCATCGAGGCTGCCGAGGAGCTTGTGCGCGAGCTGCACGGCGACGCTCGACAGCGAGACGGCGCCCCGCGCGATCCCGGTCTCGGTGCGCACGCGCTTGGCGGCGGTCGTCGCCCGCGCGAGCGCCTTCGACAGCTCGGGGCCGAGCGCGCCCGCCTGCTGCGCGATGGCGGCCGCCTCCTTCACCTGGCCGAGGATCTGCGCCTCGCCCACCACCATCGAGTCCAGGCTGGCGGCGACGCGGAACAGATGGCGCAGCGCCTCCTCCTCGAATCGGCAGACGGCGTGAGGCGCCGCGACCGATCCCAGCGTCTCCAGCACGTCCTCGCCCGCCGCCCGCGAATCGGCCACCGCGAAGATCTCGATGCGGTTGCAGGTGGAGACCAGCATCGCCTCGCGCACCCCGGGAAGCGACTTGAGCTGCCGCAAGCGCGCCTCGAGCTGTTCCGATGGAACGGCGATCTGCTCGCGCACCCCGATGGGCGCCTGCTTGTGCGAGAGGCCGACGCAGAGCAGCGTCATGCGGCCGTCCCCTGCAGGGCCGGCGCCGCCGACAGCAGGCCCACGTAGGTCCCGATGAGCAGCACGAATCCGGCGACCACCAGCATCGCCACGCGACGCCCGCGCCAACCCGCGACGAGCCGCGCCTGGATCAGCGAGGCGAAGAGGGCCCAGGCGAGGATGGCGAACCCCTGCTTCGGGGCGAGCGGAAACGGCGAACCGGTGGCCTCCCTCGAGACCAGCGAGCCCGTGGCGATGGCCAGCGAAAGAAAGACGAAGCCCCAGACCGCGAGGCGGTATCCCGCCCGATCGAGCAGGTCGAGCGAAGGCAGCCTCGCGAAGAGCCGGCCAGGCCGCTTCTCCTTCATCTGCCGCTCGCTCGCCAGGTAGAGAACGGAGAGCCCGAACGAGAGCGCGAGCACCGCGGTGCCGATGGCGGACGCGCCCACGTGCACGAAGAGTGCGATGCTGTGCGACACTTCCGGCGCGATGGCGCGGGCGTCCGAATGCACGAGGTGCGCGGGGACCATGATCGCGACGGTGAACGGACCCACGAACGCGCCCGCCACCGACAGCTCGTAACGGAAATCGAGCAGCAGGTACCCGGCGACCGTGACGGCCGCCAGCAAGCTGAAGAGCTCCCCGCCCTTCCAGGCCTTGACGCCGAGACCCGCGCCGGCGACGCCGAGCGAGACCCCGAAGGCCGCGAAATGGACCACCACGCCGACGAGCAGCAGCAAGCGGCCCGCGCGCGCGAATCCCGGCGCCGGGCGCACCAGCCAGGTTAGGAAAGCCGCGGCGCCAGCCGTATAGGCGACGAGCGCGATGTGGACGAGGATGGTGGCCATCGGCGCCTGCTCTAGAGATTATCGAGCAAAAACTGCTCCAGCATATCCTGGTCGTCGCCCTTCTCCTCACCCTGCGCAGCTTGCGGATTGGAGGAAGGATTCGCGCCTCCCGCGGGCTTGCCAGCGGGAGCGGCTCCGGGCTTGGGGGGCTGCGGCTGCGAGGCGGCTGCGGCGCGGCGCAACGCGTTCGCGTCGGCGAGGAACCCCTGCTGCACCTGATAGGCGCTCTCGCCGAGGATGACGGATTCCATGTAGTGCTCGGCGCCCATCTGCTTCAGGGCATCGGTGGTCTTCACCTTCGCGAGCAGGCCGGCGTTGTCCTCGCCGGCTTCCATCTTGATGAACCGGACCGCGCTGGTCAGCGCGAAGCTCTTCTGCTCGCCCAGGATGGTGAGCACGTTCCCGTCCACCTCGATGCGTCCCTGCTCCGACCATTTGTCGAGCACGGACTGGGGTACGAAGAGGTAGTCGGCCATGGGGCGCTGCGCATCCTCGCCGCGCGTCGGTCATCTTATCTCAACGCGGGATCGTCTCGAACTGATACCAGCGACGGCGGGTCACGCGCAATGTGATTGACGAGCGGCCGGGCGGGCGGCAGATTCGCCCGACCGGCGAGAGGAGCGGATTGGAAATGGCGAGCGCGGACGTGGTGACCTTCACCGACGACAACTTCCAGAGTGAGGTGCTGGGCTCCACGGAGCCGGTGCTGGTGGACTTCTGGGCAGCCTGGTGCGGGCCCTGCCGGGCGATCGCGCCGCTCGTCGATCAGATCGCGGTGGAGCACAAGGGCAGGCTCAAGGTGGGCAAGCTGGACGTCGATACGCACCAGAACGTTCCCCAGAAGTACGGGGTGATGAGCATTCCTACCCTGCTCCTGTTCAAGAACGGGCAGGTGGCTGACCAGATCGTCGGCGCGGTGCCCAAGGCGAAGCTCGACGCCATGGTCAAGCGGGCCCTCTGATGGCGAAGGCCAGCGACGCCGAACGCCTCAGAACATGAACCGGCGGAGCGACACGTTCAGGAGAATCCCGATCCCGAGCATGTCCGCCACCACGCTGCTGCCGCCGTAGCTGAAGAGAGGCAGAGGTACGCCGACCACGGGCAAGAGCCCCGTGACCATCCCCATGTTGATGAAGGCGTGCCAGAAGAAGAGCGCTGCGATGCCGAGCGAGAGGAAGCTGCCGAACTTGTCGCGCGCGTTCGCCGCCACGTCCAGGGCCGCCAGCACCAGGAACGCGTAGAGCGCGATCAGCACCACCGCGCCGAGAAACCCATGCTCCTCGGCCCAGACGGAGAAGATGAAGTCGGTGTGCTGCTCGGGAAGGAAGGCGAGCTGGTTCTGCGTTCCTTCGCCCCAGCCCTTCCCGCTCCATTGCCCGCTCCCCACCGCGATCACGCTCTGGATGGCGTGGTACCCGGCGCCCTTCGCGTAGGCTTCCGGATTGAGGAAGGTGAGCAGGCGCTGCTTCTGGTAGTCCTTGAGGAACCGGCTCCAGGCGAACACCGCGGCCCCGGCGCCGCCCACGACCATGATCGCCACGTCGCGCCACTTCACCTTGGCGAACATCACCATCGTCATCGCGATGGCGAAGGTGACCAGCGCCGTCCCGAGGTCGGGTTGCTTCATCACCAGCGCGACCGGCAGCAGGATGAAGGCGAAGGGCCGCAGCAGATCGAGGATGCCGTAATGCCCCTTGCGCAAGCCCGTCTCGTCGCGCGCGAACCAGCGGGCGAGCAGGATGATCACCGCCAGCTTGACGAATTCGCTGGGCTGCACCTGCATCGAGCCGACCTGCAGCCAGCGGCGGGCGCCGAGCACCTTCTTTCCCGCGAAGGCGACGCCGGCGAGCAGCCCGATGGCCGCGACGTAACCGGGCCAGGCCGCAGTCTGGAGCCACCGGTAATCGGCCAGCAGCAGCAGGGCGATGAAGAGGCCGCCCACCAGCATCCAGCGGAACTGCACGAGCGCCATGATCACCGGCGCGTTCTTGGTGGCGGAGGCGAGGTTCCAGACCCCGAGCGAGCAGATGATCAGCGTGCACAGCACCAGCGGCCAGTGCAGGTTGTCGAGCTTCTTCTCGGTTACGCCCAGGGACATGTCACTGCACCATGGAGCTGGTTGCCAGGGGAGGAGGAGGCGGTAGCGCGGGCGGCGGGGCCGGCGGCGCGCTTTCCTCGCGCTTCGTCTTGAAATAGGCGGAGACGATCTTCGCCGCGGCCGGAGCGGCCGCCTCCGCTCCCCAACCGCCATGCTCGTTGAGCACCACGACGACGATCTCGGGATCGTCCGCAGGCGCGAACGCCGCGAACCAGGCGTGGTCGCGCGAGAAGTACGCCAGCGTCGCCGGGTCGAGCTTCTGTTTCTGCCCCAGCTTCATCACCTGCGCCGTCCCGGTCTTGCCCGCGAACTCGACGTCCTGCAGGCGCGAGCGGTATGCCGTACCTCCCGGCTCGTTCACCACGGCGCGCAGCGCCCCGTGCACCGCCGTCAGCGAGGACTCCTTGAGGCCGAGCTTGCGAAGGACCTGCAGCTTGAACTCGCGGATCAGTTTTCCGTCCGGAGCCTCGATCCGGCGGACGATCTGCGGCAGGAGGATGTCTCCACCGTTCGCCACCGCCGCGTAGGCGACCGCCTGCTGCAGGGGAGTGACGTTGATCTCTCCCTGGCCGATGCCGGCGTTGATGGCGTGGGCGCGCGCGCTTCCGCTCTCGGGCGAGATGGTGGTCGAGTCGGGGATGATGCCGGGGATCTCGCGTCCCAGATCGAGCCCGGTGGGCTGCCCGTAACCGAACCGCCGGGCCATGTCCGCGATGGCGTCGAGGCCGACCCGGTCGCCCACCGTGTAGTAGTAGACGTCGCAGGACCGTGAGAGCGCGTGCTTGAGGTCGAGCGAGCCGTGACCCTCCGGCTTGTCGCAGCGCCAGCGGTGGTTGCCCATGGTGTAGCCGCCGCCGCAGAACACGGTGCTGGCCGGCGTGATCGCGTTGCTCTCCAGGCCGGCGAAGGAAATGATGGTCTTGAACGTCGACCCCGGGTGGTAGTTCTCGTTCATCACCCGGTTGAGCATCGGCTTGAGGGGGTCCTCGGAGATCGCCTTCAGCTCGGCCCGGCTGATGCGCCCGGACATCTTGTTCGAGTCGAACGACGGCCGGGAGACCATGGCGAGGATGAAGCCCGTCTTCGCCTCCATCGCCACCACCGCTCCGGCCCGGCCAGGAAAGGCGACGTCGGCGGCGCGCTGCAGCTTCTCGTCGATGGAGAGGACGAGGTTGTTGCCCGGTGTGGCGGGCACCAGGCGCTCGGTCTCCGGGATGAGCGCCTCCTGCGTGTCCTTGTCGAGCTCGCGGCCCTTGGCGTCCACCGCGATGTTCTGCTTGCCGTCGGCTCCGCGCAGCTCCTTTTCCCAGCGGCGCTCGAGACCGCGCCGGCCGATGGTCTGGCCACGCCGGTACTCGGGGTGATCGTCCATCTCCTCCGGCGTGACCTCGCTCATGTAGCCGAGCACGTGCCCGAGGCTGGTGGGCGCGTGATAGGCGCGGTGCGGCGTGGGGATGAGGTTGACGCAGCTCATCTCCGTCTTGTGCGCCTCCAGCACGTCCACCTGGTCGCGGGGGATGTCGAGCATGACCAGGTAGGGCTTGAAGCGCTCCAGCTTGTCCTTGCTGAACCAGCTCTTCTGGTAATCCAGCTTGATCCGCTCGACGTCGTCCTGGCCCAGGCGCAAGTAGTCCTGGAGCTTCTCGATCACCTCGTCGCGCTCCTTTCCCTTGCAGAACGCCGGGGTGAGGAACACGTCGAACGAAGGACGGTTGTCGACCAGCGTGCGCCCCTTGCTGTCCTTGATCACGCCCCGGTCCGCGGGAACGAACAGCGACTTGCGGAAGTTCGCGATCGACTGGACGACGTAGACGTCGCCGCGGAGGATCTGGAGCTGGTAGAGCCGGACCACCAGCACCAGCATCGTGCACACCACGATCAGCGCGCCGAGCGCCGCGCGCGGACGGATCTCTCGGATGTCGTCGGCGTCCCGCCGGACGAGCATCATCGGAAGCCTCTCGGCGCTTCCTCGCCGTGCTGGAAGCTCGCGTCCACGCGGCGAAGCGCGGCGAAAACGAACGGCGCCGCGATGGCGGTGCCGAACGCCGACCACATCATCGGCGCAAGCTCGAAATGCAGGCCGGCTCCGGTGAAGAACCCGAAGACCAGCGTGGCGAGAAGGGAGTGTCCGAGGCTCGCGCCGAACGCGACGGCCGCGGACTGGATGCCGCCCTCGGTGCGCAACGCCGCCCCGGCCGTCCGCACCACCACGAAGGTGAGGACTGCGAGGAAGGTGTAGAGAAATGCAGGCGTCGCCGAAGTCAGGTCCGATAGATAACCGGCGGCGGCCGACAGCGCAGCACCCTGTATCACGTCGTCGCGCAGCGCCAGGTACAGCACGACGATCAGGAGCAGATCCGGCCGCGCCGCGCGCAGGTGCAAGAGGTGCGGGATCACGGACTCGAGGATGGTCAGCGCGATGGCCACCAGCAGGACCAGCGCGGTCCGCAGTGTCACGGTCCGCTCCCTGGAGCCGGCCCGCCCGCCGCGACTCCCTGCGCCCGCGGGGCGCCCTCGATCACCACCGCCACCTCGTCGAGGCGCGAGAAGTCCACCGCCGGGATCACCTCGGCGTCGAGGAACAACCCATGAGGCCTCTTCACCACGTTCACCACCCGGCCCACGCGGAGCCCGTGCGGGAAGAATCCCGGGCCGCCGGCGGTGACCAGGACGTCGCCCTCCTGCAGGTCGTCGGTGCGCAGCGCGTAGGTCAGCTTGCACCGGGAGATGTCTCCCGTGCCCTTCACCGTGCTGCGGCTGCGCGTCCGCTGCGACACCGCCGGGATCGCGCTCAGCGGGCTGAGGATGAGCTGGACGTCGGAGTAGCTGCCGGTGAGCTGGGAGACGATGCCAACCACTCCCTCCGGCGCGATCACGGGCGCGCCTTTCGCCACCCCGTCGTCGGAACCGCGCGCGATCCGAAGCGTGTGCGAATGCGGAGAGGCGCCGACGGCGACCACCCGGGCGAGCATCAGGCGGGCGGGCGCCTGCTTGTCCACGTAGTCGAGCAGGTGTCGCAGCCGGTCGTTCTCGAGCCTCAGCTCGGCCGCCTGCTGCTCGAGCTGGTGGGCCTTGAGGTTGTCACGGCGCAGCTGGACGTTCTCCTCGCGCACGTTGCGTAGCGCGACATAGCCGTGCCAGGCGTCGATGACTGCGAATGCGCTCAGGGTGATGACCTTCTCCACCGGCGCGATGGCGAAGATCACCGCCCGATCGAGCACGTTCAGGTCGCGCCCCTGCTTCGCCTTGACAAAGAAGATGGCGAACGGGACCGCCAACAGGGCGATCACGAAGATCGGCTCGCGAAAGCGCTTGAAAATCGAGTGCACGCAGGCTCACAACCCGGGGGAGGCGCCGGTCTCTTCCCGGGCTTTTCCCCTTGCATCTGTCGCGCGGGTTCTCTAGGGTGTCAAGCTTTCCAAGCAGCCGTGCGGACGGCGATTTTACGCCCCCCAGCGACCAGAAGACGGAGTGGTTGTCCGATGCTCGACGTAATGCGGTCGAATGCCAAGTCCTCGCTGATCGCGCTGATCTTCGGCGCCATCATCCTCACCTTCGTCTTCTCCTTCGGCCGCGGGTCCTCGGGCTTCCGCACCCGCACCCCGGAGACCTGGGCGGCGCGGGTGAACGGCGAGCTGGTGACGGCCAGCGATTTCGCCCAGGCGTACTCCAGCCGGTTCCGGCAGATGTCGGCGATGCGGGGCGGCAAGTACACGACCGACAACGCCCGGCAGGACAATCTCAAGGTCGAGACGCTGAAGAGCCTCGTCGATCAGGAGCTGATCGCCCAGCAGGCAGACGACCTCGGCATCCGCGTGAGCGACGCCGAGGTGGCCGACGCCATCGCCCGCAGCCCGCAGTTCCAGCAGGACGGCAAGTTCGACTTCGACTACTACAAGCGCCTCGTCGAGAACGGCTACGGAATGAGCATCAAGCGCTTCGAGGAGACCTATCGCCGCGACCTCGTGCGCGGCAAGGTGGTCCAGGCCGCGATCGCCGGCGCGAACGTCTCCGATGACGAGGTGAAGGCGGCGTATACCGCGCAGCACGAGGGCGCCGCGATCGCCTGGGTGCGCCTCAATCCTTTCATGTTCCGCGACAAGGTGGGCGCGAGCGATGCGGAGGTGGAGGAGTTCGCGAAATCGCACGGCGACGAGATCGCGAAGAGATACGAGGAGGAAAAAGCGGCTCGCTGGACGCAGCCCGCCGCGATGAAGGTCCGCGCCATCACCATCTCCGTGCCGCCGAACGCGAGCGGCGAGCAGGAGAAAGCGGCGCGCGAGAAGATCGATCAGGCGGCTGCGGAGGTGAAGGGCGGAAAAGACTTCGCCGAGGTGGCGAAGGCGCGCAGCGAGGACCAGGCGACGAAGGCGACCGGCGGGGACCTCGGCTTCGTCGCCCGCGGGCAGTCGCCGTACGGAAAGACCTTGGAGGATCAGGCCATCCGGTTGAAGCCGGGCCAGCTCAGCGACGTGTTCAAGGACCGCTCCGGGTTCCACATCCTCAAGGCGGAAGAAGAGCGGCCCGCGCGGCTGCAACCGCTCGACGATGTGCGCAAGCAGATCGCGGCGGACCTGGTGAAGTCGCAGAAGGCGAAGGAGGTGGCGAAGCAGAAGGCCGAGGAGACCCTCGCGCAGCTTCGCGCCGGCAAGCGCCTTCAAGACATCTACCCCGTGAAGAAGACGGAGCCGGGGCAGTTCGATTTCAGCGCGTTCACCGCGCCGCAGACCACGGAAACGGAGACGTTCCATCCGATGGGCGGCTACATCCCGGGCATCGGGCAGGCGCCAAAGCTCTCTGCGGCCGTGTTCGCCTTGACCCAGCCGGGCGCGATTCCGGCAGCGCCCGTGGAGGAAGGCGATACCTGGTACGTGTTCCGGCTGAAGTCTCGGGAGCGGGCGGATCCGTCGAAGCTCGAGGCCGAGGAAAGCAAGGCCGTGCGCGACCGCCTGATCGGGCAGAAGCAGGGCGAGCTTTACGCGAAGTGGGTGGAGGGACTGCGGAAGCGAGCAAAGATCGTCGAGAACGAGCACATGCTCTCGTACGACGTCGGGCCCGCGCACGAGGCGTACTCGCCGGACGACTTCTAGCTCTTCGGATCAAGCGCGCGGAGCGCGCCGAGGTCTTCTTTTTTGGAACTGGCGGATGCAGGCGTGAAGGACGTCGAGGGCCGCGATCTGCGGCTCGGCGAGCTCTGGCGGGACAGGCCGGCGGTGTTGGTGTTCGTCCGGCATTACGGGTGAGCGCTCTGCCGGGAACAGGCGGCCGAGTTGCGGCCGCACGCGGAGGAGTTCGCAAACGCCGGCGGGAAGCTGGCCGTCATCGGCAACGGGTGGCCGGCGATGGCGAAATCGTGGGCGGAGCACGTCGGGTTCCCCCCGTCGGTCGCGGTGCTGACGGACCCCGGGCGGACGGCGTATGACCTGGCGGGGTTGAAGCGCTCGGTGATGCTGACGTTGTTCAATCCGCTTTCGGTGGCTCGCTTCGTGCGCGCCTCGATCAAAGGTTTCAGGCAGGGTCGGACGGCCGGCGACCTGTGGCAGCAGGGCGGCGCGCTGGTGGTCCGGCCTGACGGCAAGGTGACGTATCGGTACGTCTCGCTCGGGCCCGGCGATCATCCGCCCCCCGCCGCGCTCGTCGAAGCCCTGAAGCGCGCTGCTTGAGCGCTGCTCAGCGACCCTCTACGAGGGCCTGGAGCAGGCCCTCGAGCGAATCGGAGAGGGCCTCGAATTCGTGCGCGCCGGCCGCGATGAGAGGGATCCGGCCGTAGCGCCGCTCGCGCAGCCGCGCGAGGTGACCGTAGGCCTCGGCGCCTCCGTCGGTGCCGAAGAGCAATAGCCCTGGCGTGGCGAGGGAGACTTCCTGCGATTGCGACTCACGCGCGATCTGCTCGGCGTTCCAGAGGATGAGCGGCCGGCTGCCGACCTTGCCGCGCCCGCCGTCGTGCTGCTCGAGGAACGCGCGCAGATCGGCCGGCAGGCCCGCGATCGCGTCCAGCGCCTCTTTCGGTGCACCTTTCGGCGCGAGCTTCATCCCGGGAAGATCCATCGGTTCGCTACAGCTTGCGGAGGAATTCCTCGCCCAGCTCGCGCGACCGGCGCGTCGCGGCCTCGACGGCGTTCATCAGCACGTTGCGCAGTCCGCCGGCCTCGAGCGTGTGCAGGCCGGCGATGGCGGTGCCGCCCGGGCTGGTCACGCCGTCCTTCAGCATGCCCGGGTGCTGCCCGCTCTCGATCAAGAGCTTCGCGCTCCCGAGCACCGTCTGGGCGGCAAGCTGCATCGATGCGCGCCGGGACAGCCCGACCTTCACGCCGGCGTCGGCGAGCGCCTCGATGATGAGGAACAGATAGGCCGGACCGCTCCCGGAGAGCCCGGTGACGGCGTCGAGCTGCGACTCCTCGAGCAACACCGTGAGCCCGACGCTGTCGAAGATGGTCCGGGCGGTGGCGAGGTCCGCTTCCGTCGCATGCTCGCCGAGCGCCAGCGCCGTCGCTCCGGCGCCGACGGTTGCGGGGGTGTTCGGCATCGCGCGCACGATGCGCATGGGCGGATGCAGGCGCCGCTCGATGGCGGCGATGGGGACGCCCGCCGCGATGCTCACGATCAGCTTCTCCCGCGAGACGTCGGCGGAGATGCCGCGCAGGACCTGGTCGAGGATCTGCGGCTTGACGCAGAGGACGATCACGTCGGCTTCCCGCGCGACGTCCGCATTCTCGCCGCCGCGGACGCCGTACGACTTGACCAGCTCCCGCACGCGCTCCGGCCGGCGGGCGCTCACGAAGATCTGCTCGGACCGAGCGGCCTTCGTGTTCAGGAGGCCCTTGAGCAGCGCCTCTCCCATGTTGCCGGCGCCGATGAACCCGAGCATCTTGTCCGTGACCATGCCACCCGATAACGCGCATCTTCACAGTGTTGCAAGGCTGTTTCCGCCTTCGCGGAAACAGCCAGCAACTACATAGCCGCATAGCCGCCTTCGGCGGCAGCGGCTATCCAATGATGAACGTCTCCTTGATCAGCCGCCCCTCCGCGAACCGGCGCACGCTGTAGCGCTCGAAGATCTCGTCCTTCGCGCCGCCCATCCACTCCGCCATCCGGCGCGCGACCGCGGGGGCCATCATGAACCCGTGTCCGACGAAGCCGCTCATCTGCAAAAGGCCCGCAACCCCAGGGGTCTCGCCGAGGACGGGAGAATGGTCCGGGGTCACGTCATAGCAGCCCGCCCACTGCCGCAGCAGCTTGACCGCGCCGAGTTGCGGAACCAGTTCGCTCAATGCCCTTCCGTAGCGGGCGAGAAAGCGCAGCGAGGAAGTCTGGTTCAACCCGGGCTCCTCGTCCGGATCGCCCATTCCACCGACGATCTCGCCGCGCATCGACTGCGAGAAGTACAGGCCTGTTCCCAGCATCGAGACCAGCGGCCCGAGGAACGGCTTGAGCGGCTCGCTAGAGACGATCTCGTGCCGATACGGGACGTTGGGAAGCTGCACTCCTGCCAGGCGCGCGACCGTCGGGCTCCAGGCGCCGGCCGCGATCACCACCCGATCCGCGGTTACGCGCCCTCGGTCGGTCTGCACGCCGCGCACGCGGCCGCCGCTCACTTCGATGCCGGTGACGCGGGTGAACGTCTCCACTTGCGCGCCGCGCCGTCGCGCGCCGTCCGCGTAGCCCCAGAGGAACGGCCAGGGAAAGACCACGCCGTCCTCCGGGTTCCACGACGCGGCGAGAAACTTCGAAGTGTCGAGCTGAGGGACGATCTCGCCCGCCTCCCCCGGCGTAATCACGCGGGTCGCGAGCCCGTGGCGTTTCTGCAGCTCCGCGCCGTACTCGATCCGCCTGAGCGTCTCGTCGTCGTGCGCGAGGAACAAATAGCCGCCGCGGCGGAGCCAGACGTTGATCCCGAGCTCCTGCGCGAAGCGGGCCATGAACGCGATCGATTCCTTCGCCAGCTCGATCAGCGTGGGCGTGGTCCATTGGGCGCGCACGCCCCCACCGTTGCGTCCCGAAGCGCCCTCGCAGAGGTAGCCGCGCTCGAGGGCCAGGACGCGGCCCGCGCCCCTCCCAGCGAGGTTCCATGCCAGCGCGAGCCCCATGATGCCGCCGCCCACGATCACGATGTCGGCGCTGCCGGGCAGCGGAGCGGGCGGCTGGAGCGGATGCGCGCCTCTTCCCCATGTAGGACGCAGGCCCGCGGTCGGATGGCGGGCGCCGGTGACGCCGGCGGGCAGCCCGGCGTAGGCGGCCATCGAGGTCGGGGCGAGCGGCGGCCGTGCCCGGAACGGCACCTGCGCCGGCGGAGGAACGGCATTGCGCTGCGCGCAGATCCGCATCGCGCCCACCTCGCAGCTCTTTCCCTGGCAGGGACCGGTGCCGAGCCCGGTGTAGCGCTTGAGGCTCTCGATGTCCGGGTACCCGTGCTCGATCGCGTCGTCGATGTCGTGCACGCTGACGTCCTCGCAGGCGCAGACGATCGCCTTTTCGCTCAGCGGCACGCGGCGCTCCCCGCGGCCTCGCCGGAGGGGACGGCGGGTTTGCCCGCGACGGTGCCGGCGGCGAACAGCCAGGGAACGCTGGTGCGACCCTCCGCATCGGTCTGCACCGGGAACCCCGCGCCGTCGAAATGGGCCTGCGCTCCCGCCGAGGAGGCCAGCTCGTGCAGCGGCGCGGGGGGCTGCGCGATGGCCACGGCGTCGCAGCGGATCCGTGTCCCGGCGGCGGTATCGACTGCTTTCACCGGGTTTCCCAGGGCGCGTCGGGGAACCCCCGAGATCATGGCGATCTCGTATCCGCGCCGGCTGAGCGCCTCCGCGCAGCGCTTCGCTTCTTCCCCTTCTCCCACGACCGCCAGCTCGAGACCGACGCGCGCGCCGAGCGCAAGCAGCCCGCGCGCCGCGTAGACGCCCGGGCGATCGACGCCGGGGAACGGCAACGGCTGCGAGACTCCGCCGGTCGCGACGACGACGTGCTCGGCGACGACGGCGAGCAGCCGGTCCCGGTGGCGAACGGCGAGAAGGGCGTTCCCCGGAATGTCGGTATCGTTCGCGTACAGGCCGACGCACTCGGCATCGAGCAGGAGCTCGGCGCGTCCCACTTCGGTATCCACTGGCGCGCCGAAGAGGAGCTGCGCCCCACCGGCGCGCCCCTCCCGCTCGATCAGCAGCGCTCCGGCTCCGGAGGCGCGGGCAGCCGCGAGCCCGGCAGCTCCGGCGCCGACGATGGCCAGCTCGACCCGGCGCAGCTCGCCGCGGGCCGGCCGCTCCACCCCGTCGGGGAGCTCCCCCAGACCGGCGAGCCGTCTCGCGATCTCGAGAGCCACGCGCCCGAGCAGCCGCGAGCGCACGAGCAGATGGTGGTGGTCGAGCCCCTCCGGAAAGAGGAAGTCCGCCGCCCGGAACAGGTCGTTCTCCACCCCCAGCGGTCCGTTCTGGCGCTCGCAGCGCATGCCTTCCGCGACGGGGACGCGGCAGGCGAGCAGGCTCGGCAACCCGTCGATCCGCATCAGGCACTGCCCGCAGGAACCGGCGAAGCAGAACGGCCCGCGCGGGCGGTGGTATTTGATCGAGCGCGTGAAGGTGGTCACGCCGGCGCGCAGCAGCGCCGCGGCGACGGTGTCTTGCGCTTGCGCTTCGATGGGAGCGCCGTCCAGGGAGATCCGCGGCATCTAGCTCGAGAATCTCATAACCGGTACAGCCCAAAAGCAACAGTCGCCATGCCGCCTTCGGCGGCCGCGACTGTCAGAAGACGAAGTGCCTGCCCTTTTGCCGTCGCGCATAGATCGAGATCGTCGCCTGCACCTCACCCACGCCCATGTTCCCGCTCTCGCCGATGGTCGAGGCGCCGAACTCCTCCCATTCCAGGGCGGAGTCGGTCCCATCGTTCTCCTTCAGCATGCCGGCCAGCGTGCGGCGGGCGCGGGTGAGCTTGCGGTCGTCGCGGGTCCAGATGCTGGTGGCGAGATCGTGCGGGTTGTCGAAGAGCGAGAACTTCACGAAGTCCTCGAAGCGCGGCAGCGCCATCGCCACCAGGATGGGCATGAACAGCTCGGTGGTCGCGAGCTTGTACTCGCGAACCCCTTTGCCGTCCCAGTCGTGGCGCAGCGACGTCTGAGGAGTGACGCCGTCGATCAGCGCCGGCTTCACCGCTTCGGAGTTCGAGCCGTAGTCGCCGCCCGCGCGCCCGCCCTCGCGGACGATCTTCAACCCCGCCTTGCGCGCCTCGGCCACCACCTCCAGCGCCGTCTGCGCCTTGTGCACCATCAGGGGCCCCAGCGTCTTGTCGGTCGCGTCCGGGCTGCGCGGGTCCATCACCTGCCAGCGATCCATCTCCGCGGCGATCATCGGCACCAGGCGGTCCAGGGTCGCGCGCGATGCGGACACGCCGTGCAGGCCGGTGCACTTGTGCGAGGAGAGCCCGAGCTTCGCGTACGTGAGGCGCTCGGCGATCTTCTCCAGTTCGTCGTCGTCGTACCCGTCGTCGACCCAGGACCAGTTGCACCCTCCGCCCTCGAAGCGGGTGCGGGCCAGACCGCGGCCCGAGGAGATGGCGCGAGCCGTATCCGAGGAACCGGTCACGGCGACGACGGCCACCCGGTGATCGGTCGCCAGCGGCGCGATGCCCTTGCCGAACCCTTCCACCTTCTGGATGAACCGCGGGTCGGCGCCGGCCGCGAGGAAGCAGCGGACCATGGTGGTGTTCGTCGCCGCGGCGAAGGGGTGCCCTTTGAAGATCCAGGGACACCCGACGAGGTACGCGCCGGCGAGGTGGATCATCGGGATGCCCCAGATGAAGTTCATCGGGGTGATGATGGCGGCGAGCCCGGCGGGCATGTATGCGTCGCGCCAGAAGCGCTGTCCCGCCATCATGTCGGGGACGATCTCGCCCTTGATCGCTGCCTCGTAGCTGCCCTCGAGATGGTCGCAGGCGCGCTTCGCTTCGAAGAAGTCCTTCTCGGCCTCCAGCCTGGTCTTCGGGATCTGCTGGCGGATCTCGTGCAGGAACTCCTCGGTGTAGTGGGCGAGGATCCGGGAGACGTTCTGCACCACGTGCTTGCGCCAGGCGAGGCCTTCGTCCGCCCACGCCAGCGACTTCCACACCTGGTGACCAAAAGAGAGCGCGGCCTCGACGTCCTGCTTCCCGGAGGCGGGAACGTCGAAGAGCTGCACGCGCTTGTCGGCGGGACAGGTCATGGAGCCGTGCTCGCCCGCCACTCGCCGCCGATGAAGTTGCGGATGGTCAGCTTCCGTCGCGGCGGCAGCTCCGTGTAGCAGAAGAGGTACGGCCGCAGCGCCTCGATGTCCGCGTCGGACAGCATCCGCGAGAAGAGCGAGTATCCGGCGCGGCGCTCGGCGTAACGCGCGGCGAGCGGGTCGGGCCCGAGCTGGCCGCGCTCGTTGAACGAGCGGAGCGCGGACTTCAGCTTCTCGTCGACGAAGGGCGCCATGGCGCGGCTTCATATCGACGGCGCCGAGCCGAGGCAAGGGCGTCAGAACTGCAGTGACAAGCCGCCCATCACCGACGCCACGGTGATCTCCTGCCGGGGAAGGGTATCGGTGCTGGCGCGCCGCCAGGAGGCCTGGCCGCGCAGCGAGAACCCGCTGCCCAGGCCGAAGTCCACCGCCCCGAGGACTCCCCATCCGCCGGAGGCGAGGTTCGCATATCCGCCACCCGCGGAGATCCCAAGGTTCTCGAGCGCGAGGCGGACGCCGCCTGCGGCGAGCAGCTCGTTCGGACCCGAGAGGCTGTAATCCAGGAGCGCGCCCAGGTACAGCGGGCCCGCGATGCGGAAGAAGAGGTGCCCGCCGAGGTCCCAGCCGAATGCCGAGCCGGGCGCGCTCGCGAGCGTCCCGGTATGGGACGTCCAGTCGTAACCCGCCACGATCCAGACCGCCGCGGCGGTTGATGGGAGCGGCCGTACCCGCTGCACCGTCGTCTCTCGCGCCTCCTCTCGCTGATCGGAGAGCCTGTCCTGCAGCAGCGGCGCGAGCAGCCGTCGCACGGCCGGACGCAGATCGCGTTCCAGCTCGTCCGCCGTGGCGCCACCGGCGACGCTTCCGGAGAGCAGCTCGCCTTGCCCGGTGTCGTGGAGCTTCATGTTCAGCTTGTATTGCGTGCCGAAGCGCAAGAGCTCGCCGCTCACCACCAGGTCGGCGCCGATCCGCCGGCCCGTGTCGACCTCGCACTCGCCCTCGCATTCCTCCAGCTTCCTTCCACTCGCCTGCAAGAGGACCAGCATGTTCTCGCGGGTGATCACGCGCGACTGCGGCAGGACCTCCTTCACCGCGGCGCGCACCTGGTCGGAGAGATAGGCGACGTCGATCCGCTGCTCCGGGGGAACCTTGTCGCGGAACTCCAGCACTCCGACGACCGGCGCGGCGGCGGCGAGCAGCAGGGCGAGGATCATGGCGCTCGCTCTCCGAAGATTGCGGTGCCCACGCGCACGAGGGTCGCGCCCTCCTCGATGGCGGCCTCGTAATCGGCGCTCATTCCCATCGACAGCTGGGGAAGGCCACAAGCCTTTCCCAGCTGCCGGAGCAAGCGGAAGCCTGGGCGCGGATCGCCCTCCTCCGGCGGAATGCACATCAATCCCTCGCACGCGAGCGCCGGCAGCGCCCGCACTTCTTCGAGCAGCGCCGGCACGTTCTCCGGCAGCACGCCGGCCTTCTGCGCCTCGCGGCCGACGTTTACCTCCAGAAGCACGCGCTGCACGAGCCCGGCGGCCGCGGCGCGCTTCGACAGCTCCTGCGCGAGCGCGAGGCGGTCGCAGGTGTGGATCAGCGCGGCACGGCCGACGACCAACCTCGCCTTGTTCGTCTGCAGCGCGCCGACGAAGTGCCATTCGACGCCGGCGAGAGCGGCGGCCTTCTCCCGCAGTTCCTGCGCGTAGTTCTCGCCGAAGATCGCCTGACCTGCGGCGACGGCCTCTCGCAGCATCCCGATCGGCTTGGTCTTGCTCACCGCGACCAAACGGACGGAGGCGGGATCGCGCCCCGCCCTCGAGCATGCGGCTGCAATCCGCTCGCGGACCCGGGAAAGCCCCTCGGCTACGTCCACGGCAGCTCCACGCCGGCCTCCTCCAGCATCGACAGCGTCTCCAGAAGCGGCAGGCCCACGACGTTGGTGAAGCTGCCGTCGATCCGCTCCACGAACGCCCCTGCGAGCCCCTGGACCGCGTACGCTCCCGCCTTGTCGTCGCCGTCCCCGGACGCGGCCAGCCAGCGCACCTGCGCGTCCGAGAGCGGCGCGAACTTGACCGCCGTCTCCACCGCGCGCGCGCGCGGCGGCACGCAGACGGCCGTGATCACGCGGTGTTCGATACCGGAGAGAATGCGCAGCATCCGCTCCGCGTCGGACCGGTCACGCGGCTTGCCGAGCACCTCCTCACCCACCAGCACGATGGTGTCGGCGGCGAGCGCGACGGTCCCCCGCCCCGCTGCGGTCTGCGCCTTCTCCCGGGCCATGCGCATGACGTACTCGCGGGCAGATTCGCCCTCTCTTTGCGTCTCGTCGATGTGCGCAGGCGCCACCGAAAAACGCACCCCGAGCCGCTGGAGAAATTCCCGCCGGCGCGGCGACGCGGAGCAAAGGATGAGCTTCATCGCGTCGCCTGTACAAGATTTGGCGCGTCGCGACAACCGAGCGTACACTCTACGAAATGAGGGGGAAGGATCTCCTCCGGGAGCTGCAGCGCACCGTCGACGAGCTCGCCGTCCTCAACGAGATCGGGAAGGCCCTGACCTCGTCGCTGGACATCGGCGAGGTGATGCACGTCATCCTCGCGAAGGTGAGCGAGCTGCTCAAGCCCAGCAACTGGTCCCTCCTGCTCAAGGATCACACGACGAGCGAGCTCTACTTCCACGCGGCGGTCGGCGAGGGCTCGGATCGGCTGCTGGGGATGCGGCTCAGGCCCGGCGAAGGCATCGCGGGCTGGGTGGCGCAGCACAACCAGCCGCTGCTCGTGCCCAACGTCCACGCCGACCCGCGGTTCGCCAGCCGGTTCGACAAGGCCTCGCGCTTCCACACCAAGTCGATCCTCTGCGTGCCCCTCACCTTCAAGGAACGCACGCTGGGGGTGATCGAGCTGGTCAACGGGCCGCGCGACGGCGCGTTCGGCGAGGAGGACCTGAAGATCCTCAGCACGGTGGCGGAGTTCAGTGCCATCGCCATCGAGAACGCGCGCAACTTCCACAAGGTGCAGGAGCTCACGGTCCTCGACGATCACACCGGCCTCTTCAATTCCCGCCACATGAAGCGCCAGCTGGAGCAGGAGGTCATGCGCGCCACCCGCTTCGGGCATCCCGTCTCGGTGATCTTCTTCGATCTCGACCACTTCAAGAGCGTGAACGACACGCACGGTCACCAGGCCGGTTCGCAGGTCCTGCACGAGATCGGCCGGCTCTTGCTGAAGACGCTGCGCTCGACCGACGTGCCTGTCCGCTACGGCGGCGACGAGTTCGTCGTCCTCATGCCGGAAACGAGCAAGGACCAAGCGGTCGCGGCCGCCCGGCGTATCGGCGGGGAGATCGCCCGGCAAGCGTTTCTCGGCGACAAGCCCTATGGTCCGGTGAAGCTGACGGCCAGCCTCGGCGTGGCGGCGTTTCCCGACGACGCGCGCGATCCCGAGAACCTGATCCGCCGCGCGGACGAGGCCATGTACCACGTGAAGGCCTCGCAGCGGGGCGGGGTCTTCGCGGCGGTCTCGCCCAAAGCTCCGGAGCGGACAGGAACCTTGACGGCAGGGGTATCCTCCGAGCCATGAGGCTCACTCCCCTCGACCTGCAGCAGAAGACCTTCCGCAAGGTCACGCTCGGGGGACTCGACGAGCGCGAGGTGCGCGCCTGGCTCGACCTCGTCGCCACCCAGCTGGAGGAGCTGACGCGCAAGCTCAACCGTCAGGACGAGGAGCTGCGCCGCCGCGAGGCCCGGATCAACGAATTCAAGGACCGCGAGCAGCTCCTCCAGCAGACGCTGACCACCACGCAGAAGCTGGCCGAGGAGATGAAGGTCAACGCCCGCAAGGAAGCGGACATCGTCCTCTCCGACGCCGAGTTGCAGGCGGAGAAGATCATCGCGAATGCCCAGGCGCGGAGGATGCAGCTGGTCGGCGAGATCGAGGAGCTGAAGCGGGCGCGCGCGGCGTTCGTGCAGCAGCTGCAGGCGCTGCTCGATCAGCACAAGGCGATGCTCGACCATATGCGGCCGGAGCCACAGAAGGAAGAGCCGCCGGCGGCAGACAACGTGTCGTTTCTGGCGCCGCCGGTGAACAAGAAGAAGTAGGTCGAACTCCAGCCCGGCCCCGCCCGACTCCACCCACACCACCCGGGCGTGGCCGATCTCCGCAGTCTCTCCCGGCTCGGTGTAGGCGAGGCGAAGGCTTGCGCAATCGCCGCACTGCGTCTACGTTCCCGCGCCCGATGCCGAACGCGAGCGCTCCCAAGGATTTCCAGGGCCTCCTCCTCGCTTTGCAGACCTACTGGGCCGACCGAGGCTGCGCGCTGATGCAGGGGTACGACCTGGAGGTGGGCGCGGGCACCATGAATCCGGCGACATTCCTGCGCGTGCTCGGCCCGGAGCCGTGGAACGTCGCCTACGTCGAGCCCTCGCGGCGGCCCGCGGACGGCCGCTTCGGCGAGAATCCCAACCGGCTCCACCAGCACCACCAGTACCAGGTGATCCTCAAGCCCAGCCCCAAGGACGTCCAGGAGCAGTACCTGGGCTCGTTGCGCGCGATCGGCATCACTTCCGACGACCACGATCTGCGCTTCGTCGAAGACGACTGGGAGTCGCCCACGCTGGGGGCCTGGGGGCTCGGCTGGGAAGTCTGGTGCGACGGGATGGAAGTGACGCAGTTCACCTACTTCCAGCAGGCCGGGGGATTCGAGTGCCGGCCGGTGTCCGCGGAGCTCACCTACGGGCTCGAGCGCATCGCCATGTACCTGCAGGGCGTCGACGACATCTACGACCTCGTCTTCTGCACGTACCCGGACGGCAGCCGGCTCACCTACCGCGACGCCTTCTGGCAGAACGAGCGGGAGCAGAGCGAGTACAGCTTCCACGCGAGCGATCCCGACCGGCTCCTGCGCCTCTTCGACGAGTACGAGAGCGAGTGCCGCCGCCTCGTCGAGAAGAAGCTTCCGCTTCCGGCGTACGACTACTGCCTGAAGTGCTCGCACACCTTCAACCTGCTCGACGCGCGCGGCGCCATCAGCGTGACCGAGCGGCAAGGCTATATCCTGAAAGTCCGCAAGCTCGCCCACGACTGCGCGAAGCTGTACCTGGCGACGCGGGCGCGGATGAAGTTCCCCTCGCTCGCGGATCGGGCGCTCGCGGAGAAGGAGCTGGCCCGCCACGCCGAGCTGCTCGCGGACCAGCCCGTGCGCAGCGCCGCGGAGCCCCGGCGGGCGGAGCGTCGGTGACATGGACCTGGTGTTCGAGATCGGCACCGAAGAGCTTCCCGCGAGCTTTCAGAGACCGGCGCTGGAGTGGATGGCCGCGGCGATCAACAAGGCGCTCGACGACGCGCGCCTGAACGGCGAAGGCGAGGCCCAGCGCGCGAACATCTCCACCTTCGCGACGCCGCGCCGGTTGGCACTGATCGTCACCGCCATCGCCCAGAGGGCGCCCGACATCCGCAAGAAGCTCTCCGGTCCTCCGGCAAAGCAGGCGAAGCAGGACGGGAAGTGGACCAAGGCGGCCGAGGGCTTTGCCCGAAAAGCCGGGGTGCCCCTCGAGGCGCTGCAGATCGAAGGCGACCGCGTCGTCGTCGAGCAGCACCTCTCCGGGCAGGCCGCGGCGGACGCCCTGCCGCCCATCCTCGAGCAGATCGTCCGCGGGATCCCCTTCCGCAAGTCGATGCGCTGGGATGCCCTGGAGACCGACGCCTTCGCCCGCCCGGTGCACTGGATCGCCGCGACCTTGGATGGCAAGCCGCTGGAGTTGAAATTCGCGGACGTCTCCAGCGCGCCGAAGACGCGCGGCCACCGGTTTGCGGCGCCCGATGAATTCCCGCTCCCTTCCGCCCGGGACTACGTCAATGCGCTGCGCAAGGCGCACGTCCTCGCCGACTGGGCGGAGCGCAGCCAGCGGATCGCCCAGGAGGCGGCCCGGGCCGCCCACGAGGCAGGAGGGGTTCCGAGGCCCGACCCCGAGCTCCTCGAGACGGTGACCGGGCTGGTGGAGGAGCCGTTCGGCATCGCCGGATATTTCGACAAGGAGTTCTTGCAGCTGCCGCCCGAGGTGCTCGTTTCGGAGATGCGCGGACACCAGAAGTACTTCGCGGTGCAGGACGGGAAAGGCGAGCTCCTCCCGGCCTTCGTGGCGATCTCGAACACCAAGGTGCGCGACCCCGCGGTGAGCCGCAGAGGCTACGAGCGCGTCCTGCGCGCCCGCCTTTCTGACGGCAAGTTCTTCTTCGACGAGGACCGCAAGGTCCCGCTCCGCTCGCGGCTGGAGAAGCTGGGGCGCCGCACCTTCCTGCAAGGGCTCGGCACCGAGCTCGAGCGAGTCCAGCGCCTGCGCGAGCTTTCCCTCTGGCTGCACGGCGCCACGGGCCGCGGCGATCCCCGCCAGCTCGCGGAGGCGGCCGAGCTGTGCAAGGCGGACCTCACCACCGGCATGGTGGGCGAGTTCCCGGAGTTGCAGGGCGCCATGGGCCGCATCTACGCGTTGCAGGAAGGCGTCGAGCCGGCGGTGGCGGAGGCGATCTTCGAGCACTACCTGCCGCGCGGCGCGGAGGACCGGCTACCCTCCGGCGACGTCGGGGCGCTCCTCGGCATCGCCGACCGGCTCGACCTGCTCGTCGGCCTGTTCGGTCTAGGAAAAGAGCCGACTGGCACCGCCGACCCCTTCGGCCTGCGGCGCGCCGCGCTCGGGATCCTGCGCGTGACCCTCGCCCGCGCGTACCGGTTCGACATGGATGAAGCGCTGCGCGAGGCGCAGAAGCTGCACGGGAAGGACGATCGGACGATCCGCGAGCGGGTGTGGCAATTCCTGCTCGCGCGGCTCGAGGTGCTCCTGCGCGACAACGCGCAACCCGATTCCATCCAGGCCGTGCTGCACACCGGCGCTCGCGATCTGGTCGCCCTGGACAAACGCCTCGCCGCCCTGCAGACGGTCCGGGAGAAGAGCCGCGCGCAGTTCGAGGCGACCGCTTCGGCGTTCAAGCGGATCGGCAACATCCTCCTGCAAGCGCAGCAGAAGGGGATCGCTCCGGTCGGGTTCCACGAGCGGCTCTGCAAGACGCCGTCGGAGAAGGCGCTCGCGGCCGCGCTCGAGCAGAGCCGCGCCCGCGTCTCGGCTGCCCTGGCGGAGAAGGAGGACTACCTGGCCGCGTACGCGGCGCTCGCCGAGCTAAGGCCGGTCGTCGACCGCTTCTTCGACGAGGTGATGGTGATGGATCCCGACGCCGCCCAGCGCGACAACCGCCTCGCGCTGCTGCGGGCGTTGCACGAACTTTTTGCTCCCCTCGCCGACTTCTCCCGCCTGCAGGTCGAGAAATCATCTTGACCCCGAAGGCGAGCGGTCCTAGGAAGGCCGCTCGCATGAAGAGGAGCGCGATCGTCGCGGCGGCGCTGCTGCTGGGCTGCAACACGAACCCGCCCGAGCTGCTGCCTCCGCCGTTCGGTCCGAACGGACCGCAGCCCACGCGGCTCTTCTTTCCCACCGGCCTGGCACAAGCCGACGGGGGAGTCCTCCTGGTCGCGAATGGCAACTTCAACCGGGCCTTCGAGGCCGGCACGGTCGTCAGCATCGACCGGACGTACCTGGATTCGCTCTTCGGGGCGGATCTGGACTGTAGCGTCCCAAGCCCGGATCCCGGCTGCAACCCCCAGATCCCGCAAGACAAGTTCCTGGGTGCCGTCATGATCGGCAACTACGCGGGGCCGCTGGTCCTCAACAGCGACAAGACGGCCGCATACACCGGGTCGCGAGATACGGGGAGGATCAATGCCGTGCGCGTCGGCCCGGACGGATCCCTCGGTTGCCCTCCCAATGCAGGCGACGATGCGCGCAAGGATTGCCGCAGCGGCATCATCGATCTCACGCCGGCGGGCGTCGACGGACCCTACGCCATCTCCGCCGGCGACAGCCTGCCGCCCGGAACGTCGACCGCTCAGAGCGTCCTCTTCGTCTCGTCGATCATTCCCCACATCGACTCCATCAGCAACGGGCAAATCATCAGCAGCACGGCGGTTGCCGCGCTGAGCATGCAGGATCCCTCGAAGCTCCTGTTCACGATACCGGCCGGATCATTCTTCGTCGGCGGCGGATACGGAGTCGGGCCCATGGTGTTCGACCAGGCCCGCCGGGAGCTCTACCTGAGCGGCTGCTACCAAAGGTCCACGAGCTTCGGCTCGGGTGAGCCGGGCACCGGACTGTGCATCGGCATCGCGACGAACTACTTGCGCATCCTCAACGTCGACGCCGGAAGCGCGGCGTCGCTGTACCTCCTCGACCTGCACGCCGACGTGCTCAGCACTTACACGACCCAGCTTCTGCTCGACATTCCCGACCCGCCTGCCACCCTCTCTGGACCGCCGCTGACGCTGTGGGCGACGATGCGCAATCCCGATTCGCTGGTCGTGATCGATCTTCCGGCGCAACCCTCGGTCGCGCCGCGGGTCCGCGAAGTCGTTCCATTGCCGATCTCCCCGTCCGACATGGTCCGCATCGATCGCGGCACCGCCCCGCCGCTGCTCGCCATCGTGGCCGAACGGCTCGGCGCAGTCTCCATCTTCGATACCGGCACGGACCAGGTCGTGGCGCAAGTGGATCGGCTGGGCGATTCGCCCTTCAGCATCCAGAACATCGACTGCCCGGCATCGAAGCCGGCCTCCGCGTGCCTCGCCGTGAGCGTGTTCGGTGCTTGCCGCGTCGCGCTCATCGAGGTGCCGAAGGACAGTCCCTCGAAGACGGCGCTCCGCGCCCTCGCCGGGAGCTGCCCTTGAAGAATCGAGCGCTGCTGCTCCTGCCCGTTCTCGCGATCGCTTGCACGTCGAACGCGACCACTGTGGCCGCAGGCCAGTTCACCGCGCCCACCGGTCTCGCCGCGACCGGGGCGGGCGATCGCGACGTCTTGTTCATCGCCGACACCGGCCGCGACGGCCTGCGCGCGCTGCAACTCTGCAACGGCCCGTTGCTCCTGGACGGCGGGATCGATCCGGCGGATACGTGTCCCTCAGGCGAGGACCGCCAATTCGTGCCCGCTCCCATCCGGGTCTTCCCCGCGAGCATCGAGACGGGCGATCGACCGATGCGGATCGCCGGCGTGCGCCTCAGCCAAGCCGACGGAGGCTCCGCGGGCGTGGCCCTCGTGACCGGGTTGCAGACCGCTCCTGATGGGGGGTCAGCAGGTTCCAGCCTGGCCATCGTGGACGCGCGCAGCTTGATCGAGACGCAGTCGAGCGGCGGCGTGCCGCGCCCTGTCCAGTACCTCGACCTCTCAGGCACGGCCGCGGATGGGGGAACGCTGGAAAGCCAGGTCGTCGACGTCGTGGCGGCCAATCCCGTCGATCCGGATCTCGATATCGAGGTCAGCGCCGACGCGGGACAGCCGGTGACCGCCTTCGCCGCCACCCGCTCGGAGTTGGTGGTGCTCGACGTCGCCCTCGACGGCACCGGCTTTGCGCAGGTCCCCACGATCCGCGGACGCTGCACGCTCGACCCGGTCGTGCCGACGAAGCTCGCCGTGGTTCCCGGGGACGATGGGCAGGTGTACGTCGCGGACGGGGCCGGCGACGGCGTGGTCTCCGTCCAGACCGGCAGCGTCGCGGGCGGACCTTGCACGACGGATCGCATCAGCGCGGGCGGGCGCCAGGTGCGGTCCCTTGCCCTCAGCCCGCGCTGGTACGACCAGGACGCGAGCGGCCAGGCGCGGACGCGGCCGGCAGGCGAGCTTCTCATGATGGTCGTCGAGCCGCTCGCGACCGCGCAGGCAGGCCAGACGCTCGATCCCGGGGGCGTGCTCTTCGCCGGGACCGGTCGGGGCCTGGTCCTCAAGGGGGTCGTTCCCATTCCGCCCTTCGATCCGACGAAGGACGTCGCGGAACCGATGCAGCCTCTCTCGCTTCCCGGCAACGGGTTGACGCGCGAAGGAACGTTCCTGCGCGCGATCAAGCCGCGGTCCCAACCGCAGCCGCCGGACCTGACCCTCTGCACGGCCGCGCCCTGCACGCCGCTTTGCGCGGTGACCGGCTGCACGCCGCCCATCCAGCTCTTCGAGTTGCTGGCAGCGGTCAGCGCCACCGACGGCAACACCTACATCATCGAAGTCCCCCTGCGCCGATTCGTGACCGCGAGCCGGTACACGGTGGCGAACGACCAGGGCCTCGTGCCGACCATCGACTCGACGCTCCCCGTGCCCTACACCCCCGTGATCGCCAACCCACCCGTTCTCACCATCGACACTACCGCCTTCGAGCCGGGCGTGACGCACCGCGCATTCTGGCGCGCTGTCTGGCACTCGCAGATCCCTGCGCTGGAGCGGCGCGCCGGCACCGTGACGCAACCTGCCGCCGATACCCTGCGGTTCACCACGGCGCCCGCGAACCTGGATACCTGGCGCAACGACCCGGCGATCGCGCTCGCCGCGGGCGACGTGGTCTCGTTCGCCGCATTCTCGCTCGCCGCCGATACATCGCCGTCCTGCCAGGACATGGTGACCTCGGAGACGCAGAGGCCGTTGCGCTTCGAGCTGACGATCACCGACGTGCAGCCGGACCATCTCGACCTGCAGATCTCGAGCATCGTGTATGAGGCCGGATCGGCGGCGGACTTTCATCCGGAGGCGTGCGGCGGCGAATTCGGAGCGGTCGTGGAGGTGCGCACGGCGGGGACCCAACCATGGCTGGTGTTCGAAGGAAACACCGCGCGCGGCCGGGTCGCCGACCAGGGCAAGTTCATCGCGCACGAGCGGCGATTCGATTATCCGCTCTCGGCATACGACCCGGGCGACCCGGCCAGCGTTCCGCCGCGTCTCCCGCAGGCCGCGAGCGCAAACGACATCGCGTTCTCGTTCCAGTTCTCCGGGCCCACTCCAACCATTCCCTCCAGCTTCAGCTGGACCATCGGGAGCGGGTATGCGCCGCTACAGTATTCGGACATCCTGGCGACGGCGGGGCTCGCAACCGCGGTCTACGCATACAGCTCGCGGAGGTCGCCCAGCCGCGTATTCACCTCCCTGACCGGAAGCAACGAGCTGCTGGAGGCCGACCCCTCCATCCTGCTGTCCCTCTCAGCCGCCGGGGTGCTGGCATACCGGTAGCGCTGCTGGACTGTTCGCGAGCTGAAGCGTCCGGTACACTGGGTCAAGGTGCACCATGACCGATGACCGCGGCAAGACCGCCCGCACGCTGCTCATCTCCGACCATCTCTGGGAGGCGTTCTCCAGCATGGCGGTGGAGATGGGAAACGACCGCGAGGCGCTGATCAACCAGGCGCTGTACACGTTCGCGCGCTTGAACGGGTTCCTCCTGGCGGCGGATCTGCAGAAGCTCGTCCCCAGATCCGCGCTCACCGATTCGGGCCGCCTGCGCATCGCACCTTCCCCGGATGAGCGGCCCACCGTGGCGAGGGCGCAGCCTGATCAGGACCGCGTCGCGGAGGTCGGCCAGCACCTGGCGGCGGCCGGCATACCGCGGCGGGTTTCCATTCCGACCGCACCGGGCCATCAAGACGCCTCGAGCGGGGTCCCGGAGGACTCGGCAGCGACGAGCCTGGATCTGCCCAAAGTCGCGGGAGGCCCGCGGGCGCGCACCTCGCTCCTGAACGGGCGCTCCGAGGAGGCCGTTCAGGCAGCTGCGGCGGGCCGCATCGTCGTGCTGCTCGCCGCGGACGGAGAGGAGATCGGTCGGGTGCAGAAGGACCGGTTCCTGATCGGGCGGGGCAAGCACTGCGACCTGGTCATCAACTCGGGAAAGGTGAGCCGCGAGCACGCCGCCATCGTCCGCGAAGGGGATGCATGGTTCATCGAGGACCTCGGCTCCTCGAACGGGACCTGGTTCGACAAGCGCCGGCTCAGCCGGCGGCAGATCCAGGACGGCGACGAGTATTACGTGTGCGCCGAGAAGATCACCTGCAGCTTTCGCGACTGAGTTTCCAGGGTCCACCTTGTGAGTCCGCTGCGCGATCTCGTCGACGCTCCCGTGCCGGCGCAGATCGCGCTCGCGACGCTCACCGCCGCGCTCGCGGTCAGCGCCGTCACCGACCTGCGGCAGCGCCGCATCCTCAATGCGGTCACGTATCCGGCATTGCTGCTCGTCGCCGCCTGTCTCGTGTGGCTGGGTGGCCTGTCGCTGCTCCTCGAGTCGATCCTCGGCGCCCTCGTCTGCGCCGCCCCCCTCGCGCTCGCGATGTGGCGCGGCTGGATGGGCGCGGGCGATGTGAAGCTGATGGCGCTCGCCGGCCTGGTCTCGGGCGCCGCCGCCGGATGGCCGTTCTCGCTCGTAGTGCTGCTCGACGTGGCCATCGCCGGCGGCGTCCTCGCTCTGTCCTGGATGCTGGCTGCCAGGGCCGGCGGTCAGACACGGCCGAGGTCGGTTCCGTACGGTGTCGCCATCGCGGCGGGCACCGCCTGGGCGTTCCTCATGGGGACACCGCTCTTCTGACCGATGGCCGCCACCGGCCGGCTCTGTCACGCTATCCGGCGACCATGCGACGACTGCCCATCTTCACCCTGCTCTTCGCCGCGGCCGGCGCCGGGCAACCCGAAGGCGCCCTCATCACGCTCGGCGTCGGCCAGCAGAAAGTGATCCAGCTCGACAACGTGGCCCGCGTCGCCATCGGGGAGCCGGAGATCGCCGACGTCAAACAGGTCGGCGGCGGAGGTGAGCTGCTGATCACCGGCGTCGGCGAGGGCCGCACCTCCTTGCTCGTCTGGCGCACCAACGGTTCCCGCCTCGGCTACCTGGTCGTCGTCCGCAGACAGGATCCCAGGGAGTTGATGATCGAAGTTCGCGCGCTGCTCGGCGAGCGCGAGGGGATCCATGTCCGGGTGGTCGGCGACCGGGTGGTCCTCGAGGGAGAGACGCTCACCGGCGACGACTACGAGCGCGTCCAACAGATCACCCAGCTCTATCCGCAAGTGACGTCCTTCGTCCGCCCCAGCGGGAACGCGCGCAGGCTCGCCGCCGAGGCGCTGAACCGGGCGCTGCAACGGCACGGATTTCGCGGCGTATCCGCCGGCGTTCTCGGGAACACGCTGGTGCTCGAAGGCTCCGTGGAGTCGAAGGACGACCTCCGCAAGCTCGATCTGATCGCGCGCGCCGCCGCGGAGAAGGCGGAAAACCTCGTCACGGTGGGCATGAAGAAGATGATCCTGGTGGAGGTGGATTTCGTGGAGGCGAGCTCCGGCAGCACCAGGGCGGTCGGGATCAAACCGCCCGCGGCGCTGGTGTCCGCTGGAGAGGGAGCGACGGCGAGCGTCTCCATCATCCAGCCCATCGCCGGCCTCGACTCCGGGCAGACGCAGAAATCGGCGAGCGTGAGCGTGAGCGCCTCCGCGGCGACGGACTTCTCGGCGGCAGCGCGGTTCGACAACGGAGCCGTCCGGGTGCTGAGCCAGCCACGGCTCGTCTGCGCCAGCGGCGAGAAGGCACAGTTCGTCGCCGGCGGCGAGATCCCGATCGTCATGGTCACGCAGAGCCAGTCGTCGGTGGAATTCAAGAAGTTCGGCATCCTGCTCGACATCACGCCCACCGCCGACAGGAGCGGCAACATCGCGGCCGAGATCCATGCCGAGGTGAGCGACGTCGACCGGAGCATCGCCGTCCGCGCCAACGGCTTCGACATGCCGGGGCTGCGCGTCCGGGACGTGAAGACCAGCGTGACCGTCAAAGACGGGGAGACCATCGTCCTCAGCGGGCTGTTCAACTACAGCGAGGACAAGGAAGTCTCGAAGGTGCCGCTGCTGGGGCACATCCCCATCCTCGGCGAGCTGTTCAAGAGCCGCAGCTTCGTCGAGCGCAAGACCGGGCTCGCCATCTACGTGACTCCGCGGATGATCTCGCCCGGGACGGAGAAGGCGAACGAGCTGATCGACGGAGCGCGCAAGCTGTACAAGGACGCCGAGGACTCGGTGTCATTCTCGGTGTTTGATTAGCCGCTCCCGCGCCGAAGGCGCGGGTATGTGGCTACGCAGTTGCTTTTGATCTTCCCGGCCGCCGAAGGCGGCTTAGGAGCTTCGTAGTTTGGATACCGCTGCGGCTATGCAGTTGCCGTCGGCCTTCGCGCTTTGCTCTGCGCGCCATGTCTAAGTAGTCTGTCTCCCGCCGAGAGGGGGCTCCGACATGTCATTCAGCATCATCCTCACCGAGAAGGGCGGAGCCACGCAGCGGCTGGACTTCGAGTGCGAAGAGATCACCATCGGGCGCGTCGACGAGAACGACATCTGCCTGCCCAAGGGAAACATCTCCAAGAAGCACACCAAGATCGTCGTCAAGGACGGAAAGATCATCGTCCTCGATCTGAAGTCGACCAACGGCACCTACGTGAACGGGAAGAAGCTCGCCGGGCCCCAGGTCATCTCGCCCGACGACAAGGTCTACATCGGCGATTTCATCCTCAACGTCGAGCCGCCCGACCTCGGTGCCGGCGTCGAGCCGGACGCGGCCCCGCAGGACGGCGACGAGGTCGCGGAGCAGCCCACGATGACGCCCGCGCGGCCGCCCTACGTGGGGACCGACGCCACGAGGCGGGATGGTCATCCGCAGCGGGCGCCCGCAGCGCCCATGGCGCAGCCTCAGGTGACCGGCCTCGCCGGCGACTACGGGGCCACGCTGCAGGTCGCGCACGATCGGCTGATCGAGGCCCTCGACTTGCGCCGGCTGGACCTGGAGAGGCTGGGTTCCGGGGAGCTGCGGAAGAAGACCGAGGATACCATCCGGCAGATCGTCACCCGCATGGACCAGACCGGCGAGCTGGATCCGCACCTCGACCGCGAGGAGCTGGTACAGGACGTGCTCAACGAGGCCTTGGGCCTCGGTCCGCTCGAGACGTATCTCGCCGACGAGACCGTCAGCGAGATCATGGTGAACAGCGCGACCCAGGTATACGTCGAGCGGGCCGGCCGGCTGGAACGGGTGGAGAAGGCGTTCAGCTCGCCTCAGGCTGTGCTGGGCGTGATCGAGCGCATCGTCGCTCCGCTCGGCCGGCACATCGACGAATCTTCGCCGCTGGTCGACGCCCGCCTGCCCGACGGCAGCCGCGTCAACGCCATCATTCCTCCGCTGGCGCTGAAGGGCCCTTGCATCACCATCCGCAAGTTCAAGCGCGAGCTGCTCGCGGCCGACGATCTGATCGGCCTCGGCGCCCTCACGCCGCAGATGGCCCAGTTCCTCGACGCCTGCGTGAAGGTCCGGCGCAACCTCGTCATCTCGGGCGGCACCGGCTCCGGGAAGACCACCCTGCTCAACGTCTTGTCCGGCTACATCCCCGAGCAGGAGCGGATCGTCACCATCGAAGACGCGGCGGAGCTGCAGCTTCCGCAGGAGCACTGGATCCAGCTCGAAGCGCGCCCGGCGAACATCGAGGGGAAGGGCCAGATCACCATCCGCGATCTCGTCCGCAACTCCCTGCGCATGCGACCGGACCGCATCGTGGTCGGCGAGTGCCGCGGCGGCGAGGCGCTGGACATGCTGCAGGCTATGAACACCGGCCACGACGGTTCGCTCACCACCCTGCACGCGAACTCCACGCGCGATGCGCTGGCGAGGCTGGAGACGATGGTGCTGATGAGCGGAATGGAGCTGCCCGTGCGCGCCATCCGCGAGCAGATCGCCAGCGCCGTCCACCTCGTCATCCAGCAGACGCGGTTCGCGGACGGCTCCCGCAGGGTGACGGCGATCAGCGAGATCTCCGGCATGGAGACGGACGTGATCACCATGCAGGACATCTTCCAATTCCAGCAAGAAGGTTTCGACGATCAAGGCGCCGTCGTCGGCCGATTCGTGCCCACTGGCTTCGTCCCCAGGTTCTATGACGACCTGCAGCGCCGTGGAATCCCGGTCGACATGGACCTTTTCCGGCAGGACGGTTGATCGGCAAGCAAAGAATCCTCCGCGCGCTCAGCGGTTGATCCGAAGCGCGGCCGGCGCCATCCGATGTTAAAACCCGCCTCCGATGCCTTCGCTCTGGCTGGTGGACGGCTCCCACACCATCTTCCGCGCTTATCACGCCCTGCCCCATCTCTCCACGCGGCAGGGCGTGCCGACGAACGCCGTCTACGGCTTCACCACCATGCTGCTGCGGGCGATCCGCGAGGGCAATCCCACGCACCTCGCGGTCGCCTTCGACGAGGAGGCGAAGGCGAAACGGAGCGAGGTCTACTCCGGATACAAGGCGACGCGCGGCGCCCCTCCCGAGGACCTCACGCCCCAGTTCCCGCTCGTGCGCCGCGTCCTCGAGGCGCTGCGCGTACCAGCCATCGGGTTTCCCGGGTACGAGGCCGACGACGTCATCGCCACCCTGGCCCGGCGCGCCCGGGCGCAGGGCTGGGAAGTGGTGATCGTCTCCGGCGACAAGGACCTGATGCAGCTCGTGGTGGACGGGATCCGCTGCTACGACTCGATGTACGAGAAGTGGTACGGGCCCGCCGAGGTCCAGGAGAAGTGGGGAGTGCCGCCGCGGCAAGTGGCGGACCTCCTCGCGCTCACCGGCGACAAGATCGACAACATCCCCGGCGTCCCCGGTGTGGGCGAGAAGACGGCAGCCGGCCTGCTCAAGGAATACGGCACGCTGGAGAACGTCCTCGCGAACGCCGCCGGCGTGAAGAAGCCGAAGCTGCGGGAGAACCTGCTCGCCAGCCTGGATGCCGTGCGGCGGGCGCGCCAGCTGATCTCGCTCTACGAGGAGCTGCCTCTGCCGGTGCAGCTCGAAGACCTGGAGCGCAAGCCGGTGGACGAGCCGCAGGCGCGCAAGCTGTTCACCGAGCTGGAGTTCGTGCGCCTGGTGAACGATCTGCCTCGCCCTGCGCCCACTCCGCCTTCAGGGGCGCGATCGATGGCGACGACGCTCGAGCACGTCCAGCGCCTGGTCGACAAGGCGCGGGCCGCGAATCGATTCGCACTCCTCACGCTGACCAGCGAAGACGAGCCGTTGCGCGACGACCTGCTGGGGCTGGCCGTGTCGTTGCCGGATGAATCCGTGTACGTGCCGCTCGGCCACCGCGCAGGGATTTCGGGAGCGCTGTTCGCGCCGGCGGAATTGAACGCGGTCAAGGCCATCGCCCTGCTCAAGCCGCTGCTCGAGGACCCGAACATCATCAAGGACGGACACGACCTGAAGCGCGACGTCGACGCCTGGCGGCGCGCCGGCGTGAGCCTCAGCGGGCTGGGAATCGACTCGCGGCTCGCCTCCTATCTGATCGATCCGACCGGGCGCGACCATTCGCTGGTGCAGACCGCCCGCGAGCGCATCAGCTGCGAGCTGCCGCTCCTGAAGGAGCTGTGCGAGCGCACCGGCAAGGGAAGGAAGGCGACGCCGCTCGCCGAGGTTCCGGTGGATGAGACTTCCGCCGCCGCTTGCGCGTTGGTCGAAGGAGCGCGCCGACTCTGCGAGGCGCTGGGCGAAGACCTGAGGGCAGATCAGGAGCTGCTCGGGCTCTACGCGGACATGGAGAAGCCGCTGATCGAGGTGCTGGCGAATCTGGAGCTGACCGGCATCCGCATCGATGTCCCGCGGCTGCAGAAGCTCTCCGACGAGCTCGGCCGCCAGATCGACGCGCTGTTGCAGGAGATCTACCAGCTCGCCGGCGGCGAGTTCCTGCCGGGCTCGACCCAGCAGCTCGCCGAGGTCCTCTACAAGAAGCTGAACCTGCCGGTCCTCAAGCGGGGAAAGACGGGCCCCTCCACCGACCAGGAGGTGCTCGAGGAGCTCGCCCAGCACCATCCCCTGCCCGCGAAGGTGCTCGAGCACCGGCAGCTGACCAAGCTGAAGAGCACGTACCTCGACGCGCTGCCGGCGGTGATCGGCAGGGACGGGCGCCTGCACACCACCTTCGATCAGGCCGTCGCCGCGACTGGGCGCCTCTCCAGCGTGAACCCCAATCTGCAGAACATTCCCATCCGCACGGCCATCGGCGCGAAGATCCGCGAGGCCTTCATCCCCGAGCCAGGCTGGAGGCTGCTCAGCGCCGACTATTCGCAGATCGAGCTGCGCGTGCTCGCGCACGTCTCCGGCGATCCGATGCTGCGCGCGAGCTTCGAATCGGGAGAGGACCTCCACGCGCGCACCGCCGGCGAGACCTTCGGCGTCCCCCCTTCCGACGTCACGCGCCGCCAGCGCGACATCGCGAAGATGATCAACTACGGCATCGCTTACGGCCTGTCGGCTTTCGGTCTCGCTCACCGCCTGGGCCTGGAGAAGAGCGAGGCGGCGGACATCATCGAGCGCTACTTCGCGCGCTACGCGAAGGTGAAGCAGTGGCTGGACGACACCATCGCGCAGGCGCGCAGCACCGGGGCGGTGAAGACGATGTTCGGCCGCCGCCGCTACCTGCCGGACATCAACAGCAGGAACCCGGCAGCGCGCAGCGCCGCCGAACGGACCGCGGTGAACACGCCCATCCAGGGCACCGCCGCCGATCTGGTCAAGCGGGCCATGCTGAAGGTCGACGCCGCGCTGCGCGGCAAGCACCAGGCCCGCATGCTGCTCCAGGTCCACGACGAGCTGGTACTGGAGGCGCCGCCGGCGGAGGTGGCGGAGGTGGGGCGCATCGTCAAGGAACAGATGAGCGCCGCAGCGGATCTGGCGGTGCCGCTCGTGGTCGAGCTGGGCTCCGGCGACACCTGGGCCACCGCCCACTGACGGTGCCGACCGTGGCTCTTCCCTGATCTGAAGAATGACCTTACTGGACCGTGAGTGAAGCGGTGCCGTGGCCGGTGCCGGCCAGCTCCGTCCCCGAGATCGCCCGCGCCACGCACCCCGCGACTTTCTCGTCTCGCAGCGAGTCCATGATCACCTGCGGCTCGCGCACCCGTCCGTCGTGGACCGAGAAGGACATCACCAGCCTGCCGGTCCGGACGGCTCCCGCGGCACACCGGTCCAGCGCCGCCTGCGAGGAAGCGAGGCGGCTGCGGCCCTCGTTCTCCAGCGGGGCGTCGTCGGTATCGAGGGCCACCTTCTCGACGCGCATCTGGCGGGGCCCTGCGCCGACGGGGTCGCCCTCCTCGTTGGCCGTGGCGAGCGTACCCTGCGCGCCGAGCAGCTCCCACGACCGGGCGTGGCCGGCGATGCGCCAGGCTTCCGCCGCGGCGCTTCCCGCGCAGCGGGCGCCCGACGGCTTCCATACGACCACCAGCTTCAACGCCTTCGCTTTCTTCTCCTGCGTCCAGGCGGTGACCTGCTCGGAGCTCCCGGCGAACGAAACGTCATCGATGCCGTCCAGATCGAGCGAGAGCATGTCGTCGATCGCGCGCAGCGGCCGGTCTCCGTCGAGCTCGAGCTGTTGGTCCTGCGCGCGGTAGCGCCCGAAGGCGAACCCCTTCGAGGACACCTCGACCCGGTACCAGCGCCCCGCCGCTTCCTCGCGGCGCGCCTGCGCCGCCTTTCGCGCTTCGGCGATCTGGGCGGGGTCCAGGTCCGTCTCGGAAGGCTGCGCCCGCAGCGCCTCGCACAGCTCCTTGAGCTGCGTCTTCGAGGTGAGCTGCACGACGTCCTGGCCCGGAGCGGCGGCGACAAGCAGGATCGCGAGGAGCGGCATGACCCGAGGATAGTGCGGCCCGAGCGCTGCGCCAAAATAGTACCCATGTGTTCTAGCGCACGAGCTGGAGTGCGCCCGGCAACAGGGTGAAGGTGGCCGGCAGCTGTCCGAGGCGCTCTCCATCGGCTTCGATGCCTGGCGACACCGGATCCCGCGAGGTCACGCGGATGGTCCGGGCCGTCCGGGTGCGCGTCCCCTTCAGCCGCACGTGGGACCCGTCGTACATCGAACTACCCTTGAGCACGAAGTCGGAGAGGCCGTAGCCGCTCCAGATGGTGACGTGGAATTGCCCGTCGTCGAGCCGCGCTTCCGGCGCGACCATCATGCCGCCGCCGAAGTACTTCCCGTTCGCGATCACCAGCGTGGTCACGGCCAGGTCTTCCTCCGGCGCTCCGTCGAACGAGACCCGGATGCGCACGTCGCGCCAACTCGCCAGCGCGCGCAGCGAAGCGAGCCTGAAGGTGATCTTTCCGCCCAGCCGCTTGTTCGAGCGATTGGCGATCTCGACCACCTTGGCGCCGATCCCGACCTCGCCGACGTTGATGAAATACCGGCTCGCCGCGCTGCCCGCGGAGGTGGTGTAGTCCACGCGCCCTACGTCGATCGCGATCCGCTCGCCATTGAGGCGGGCGGCGCACCGCACCAGGTCGCCGTCGAGCTGGAGCGATCGCCTGAAATCGCCGCCGGTCCCGCGCGGAAGCATCGCCAGCGCGGCGCCGGCGCGGACCGGCCTGGGCGCCTCGCCGGGGCGCGCCGGAAGGAAGAACCCGTTCACGACTTCGTTGATGGTCCCGTCTCCGCCGACGGCGATCACCAGGTCGTGACCGGCGCGAAGGGCCTCGCGCGTGAGGTCCGCCGCGTGCATCGCGCGCTCGGTGAAGGCATGGTCGACGTCGCCCACCGCGCCCCGCACCGCCTGCACGATGCTGTCGAAATGTCGCGCGGTCGCGCCGTACGCGGAGCGAGGATTGACGACCAGGAAGGGTTTCAACGCGTCCCCTGCGCGAGCCAGCGCGCAAGGACGGAGACTACCTCAGTCGCGCCCAGGGCGGCGGCGCAGGCGGGGCTCGAGGTCACGGCCGCGCCTCCCAACTCGGCTCGTCGATCCTCGGCGATCCGCTGGGCGATCTCGGGCATCGTCCGGGGGAGCAGGCCGGAGGCGCCGCAGCAGCTCGTGTCGACGCCGCAGCGGCCCGGCTCACGCACGTCGGCGACGGCGGCGGCGAGCAGCGCTCGGGGCGCGATCGTCTCGCGCAGCTCGCGGGCGAGCGCGCATGGGTCATGAAAGGCGAGCTTTTCGGGTAATGGCGGCGGCCTGGCTTCCTCCGGCATCGCGACCAGGAGCCGCGCCAGGTACGTCGTCACGTGCTCCACGCGAGACTTCTCCGGCAGCTCCCACCGCTCGCGCACGTCTGCCGCGCAGCCGGGATCGAGGAAGACGAGATGGACCGGGCGGCGCCCCCGCACCACGGAGCCGCGCACGCGGACGGCATGCGCCTCGTGCAACTCCGGATGCCCGCCCTCCAGCAGCTTGCGGCCGCAGCAGAGGGCGCCCTCGGGCGCCAGCGTCAGCGGCGCTCCCAGCCGCTCCGCAACGTACAGCGTGTCGCGGACGTCCTGCCCGCCGCGCGCGAGCGCTTCGCAGCCGGCGAACAGCACCGCCTCTCCGCGGGCGTCCGGCAGCGTCCGCCGCACGGCCGCGAGATCCGCCGTCTCGCCATGGCCGCGGGCGGAGAAGCGCAAGGCGAGCTCGGTCCAGGGGCGGGGAGCGACGCCGGCGCGAACGGCGGTCGCGCGCGCAGCGAAGAGGATGGCGGGGACGTCGTTGTCGTGAGCGCAGTGGTGAGCGCACCGGTCGCAGCCCGTGCAGCCCGCGAACGTGAGCGCGGTCGACGCGTCGGGCTCGCGCGCACTCAGGGCAGCGAGCGACACCTTCGCCCACGGAGTCAGCGCTTCGCGCCGCGCGGCCTCGCTCACTGGACAAACGAATCGGCACATCTTCGGGCAGAACTCGCACAGCTCCTGGGCCCGCTGCAGCGCCGTCACGCCTCGACTCCCAGCACCTCGACCAGCCGCTGCCATGCGGCGCCTGCGCCCGCTGCTTCCCAACCCGGACCGGTGTCGCGCAACCGGCGCGGCGCGATCACACGAGCCCCGGCGGCGCGCGCCAGCGCCGCGCACTCCTCGGCGGCGCGCGCTTCCGGAAGCGAGAACACCGCGAACGACCCGCCCGCATGAAGCCCGAACAGGTGCAGGTCGCCGTGCGGCGACCAGCCACGCAGGCTCGCCCAGCGCGCGTCGACCTCGATGGGATGTCCTTCGGCGGGATCGCGGACCCAGTTGGCGGGGACCTCCGGCAAGGGCGAGCAGGTGGCGGCGAGCAGGCGCGCCGCCCGATCCCGCTCGATGGCGGCGCTCTCCACGCCCTCCCAGGCGAGGGCGAGACGCGCGCCGTCCGCGCCTACCAGGATCCTCGCGCGAGCCGGCGCCAGGCGGCGCTGGCAGACGAGCTCGAGCGCCGAGACCGCCGCCGCCACGTCCGGGCAGCTCCACGCGCTCGCCAGCGCGGGCGTCGCCGGGAAGAGGCGGATCCAGGCGGCGGCGATCACGCATAGCCGCCCGCCTCCGCCGAGGGAGAGGTGGGCTAGATCGGGACCGACGGCCTTGGCGGGCGCGGCGCGGCCCTCGGCGATGCGTCCGTCGGGCAGGATGGCGGCGAGACTGAGCGCCGCCGTCTCGCGGCGCGCGCCGGCGATCCCGCGCGCTCCGCGCGTCGGACCCGCCAGCCACGCTCCCACCGAGCCGGCGCGCACCGAGGGCAAGAGCGGCCCCAGCGTGCAGCCGGCGCGGCGGACCGCGGACTCGAGCGCGGCGACGCTGCACCCGGCCTCGACGCGCGCGATCCCGGTGGCCGAATTCACCGTCGCGATGCGGTCCAGCGAGCCGAGGTCCAGCAGCACTCCGGAGGGCGGCGCGTTGACCGGGGCGTCGCCGCTGCCGCGAAGGCGCAGCGCGACCCTGTGCGCGCGCACGACCGCGACCGCCCTGGCGAGCGAGGCGACGCTGGAAGGAGTCACGCGGATGCCCTCCCCGTCCTCGACGAGCGTCGCTCCGGCGGCGGCGAGGTCATCGCGCACGGTCACAGGAGCAGTTTCCCCGGGTTCAGGATGCCTCGGGGATCGAATGCCTTCTTCAGGGCGCGCAGCTGCCGGATTCCCTCGCCGAGCTCACGACGAAGGAAGACGTGCCGGGACGCGCCGACCCCGCTGTGGTGCGAGATCGTCGCGCCTTCGTCGGCGACGGCGGAAAGCGCGGCCGCCAGCGCTGCCTCGCGGCGTTGCTGCGCATCCTCCAGGTCTGCCTCGGCGTCGTCGCGGGAAGCGCCGGCGATCTCGCCTGCCGGCGCTCCCGCGAACCCGAGCAGCGAAAGCTCGACCGCGCAGCCTTCCGGGGCCGCGTTGGCGAAATGCGCGCGCACGAACGCCAGTCCCTCGGCGGCGCGGCGCACCGCCAGGCCCAGCGCCTCGGCGCGTTCCCAGGTGGTGGCGACGTCCAGGGTCTCCACGAACGCGCCCGCAGCGAAGAGCGGCGCCTGGGCCCAGCTCGACCGATGCAAGGCTTCGAGGCTGCGCTCGCCGGCGGAGGGGCCCAGGTTCTCGCCGCGCACCCGGTCGCAGATCGCGAGCGCGACCTCGCCTTCGTGGGCCGCGTCGTCCGCGCGCTCGCCGTCGAAAGCGAGCACCAGCAGGGATGCGGCGGGGAGCGCGTCGACGAGGCGGTTCAGGAGCAAGGGCGCTCGCAGCGAGAGCCGCAGCGCTTCCGCCTGCGCGCCTTCCGCCAGCCACCGCAGGGGCTGCGGGACGCGCAGGGGATCCGCACCGGAGAGGAGCGTATCCAGCGGATCGTGCAGCCGCGCGATCGCGGGGCGCAACCCGGCGCGGAGCACGTCGCGCATGGCGCGAAGGCCGTCCCGCAGCGAGGGGAAGCGCACGCCGCGGACCCATCGCTCGCGCGGTCGGCGCCAGATGCGCAGCCGGGCGGAGGTGAAGATCGCCAGCGTGCCCTCGTTCCCGAGCAGCAGCTGCGCGAGATCGGGCCCGCCGCTCGGACCTTCCAGCGTCCGCAAGATCTCGCCCGCTCCGTCCACCGCCTCGAGCGAGAGCACCATGTCCGCGATCGCTCCATGGCGCGAGGAGAGCAGGCCCGCGCTGCGCGTCGCCAGCCAGCCTCCCACCGTCGCCGCGGGCAACGAGGCCGGAAAGTGGCCGAGAGTGGCCCCGGCGTGCGCGAGCAACTCCTCGAGGCGATTGCCGCTCACGCCCGCCCCCACCTGCACGGAGCCGCCTGGCAGATCGATCTCGAGGGGCCGGGTCAGACGCTGGGTGTCGAGGACGATCCCGCCCCGCAGTGGGATCGATCCGCCGACGCTCCCCGTGCCGGCGCCCATCGGCACGACCGGCACCTCCCGCTGCGCCGCGAGGCGGAGCAGGGCCGCCACCTGATCGACGTCCTCGGGCCACGCCACCACGTCGGGTGGATGAGGGACGACCCGCGCTTTGGTCCAGAGCAGCGCGCCCGCCGAACAGTCGCGCGACGCCGCCCATAGATCGGGGGCGTCGCAGGACGCCGCCACGCCGAGCGCGGCGATCTCGCGCCGCAATGCCTTGCCTCGAGCGCTCGCGCTCGGCAGCGGGCCCGTCACGCCTCCCATCGTCGCCGATGACGCTCCGCGTCGCAACGAAAATGTAACCGATCGATCACGTTTGCGGCTTGTAAGTCACCGCGATGTGCAGCTCCCGCAGCTGCTCGGGGTCCGCGTCCCCGGGTGCATCCGTCATCAGATCGGTCCCTTTTTGCGTCTTCGGGAAGGGAATCACGTCCCGCAAGGACTCCGCGCCCGTGAGCAGGAACGCGAGCCGATCCATCCCCAGCGCGATGCCGCCGTGCGGCGGTGCGCCGAAGCGAAGCGCCTGGAGCAGGAATCCGAACTTCTGCTCCGCTTCCTTGGGAGAGATCCCCATGGCGGCGAACACCCTCTCCTGCACCGCGGGATCGTGCAGCCGGATGGAGCCGCCTCCGATCTCGAAGCCGTTCAGCACCAGGTCGTAGCGGTAGCAGAGGACCTTGCCGGGGTCCGTCTCGAGATACTGAATGGATTCATCGTGCGGCCGGGTGAAGGCGTGGTGCGCGGCGACCCAGTGCTTCAGCTCCTCGTTGTACTCGAAGAGCGGAGGATCCACGACCCAGAGGAATTTCCAGGAGTCGGCCCTCTTCGGGTCGGGCGTGCCGTACTCCGGGATCAATCCCAGCCGTTTGCCGAGATGGAGGCGCAGGTTGGCCAGCACGGTGTGGACCATCGCCTCCTTTCCGAACTGGAAGAGGAGGATGTCGCCTGCTTGCGCGCCGGTCGCCGCGTTGATCGCGTCGCGCGCCTCCTTCGCGATCGACTTCGCCAGCGGGCTCTGCGTCCATTCCCCGGTCTCGCCGATCTTCGCGCGGGCCAGGCCGCGCGCGCCCATCCCCTTGGCGATCTCCTCCAGCTTGTCCGTCTCCGTGCGGGAGAAATTCGCGCTGGCGGGTACTCTCAGCGCCTTGACGATCTGCCCCGGCGCGGCGGTCGCGAACGACTGCCACATGGGGACGCCGGCGCCCTTGAATTCCGCGATCAGCGAGGTGAGGTCCACGTGCTGCATGCCGAAGCGGAGATCGGGCTTGTCGTTTCCGTACTCGCGCATCGACTGCTCGTAACGCATCCGCGGGAAGGGCTTGGCGATCTCCACGCCGAGCACCTCGCTCCAGAGCGCGGTGACCAGCTCCTCCACCGCGGCGAAGACGTCGTCCTGGGTGACGAACGACATCTCCAGGTCGATCTGCGTGAACTCCGGCTGCCGGTCCAGGCGCAGGTCCTCGTCGCGGAAGCACTTGACGATCTGGAAGTAGCGTTCGAACCCCGCCACCATGAAGAGCTGCTTGAAGAGCTGCGGGCTCTCCGCGAGCGCGTAGAACTTCCCCGGACTGAGCCGCGCGGGCACGAGGAAGTTGCGCGCGCCGCCCGGCGTGTACTTGACGAGGAAGGGCGTCTCCAGCTCGAGGAACCCGAGCCGGTTCAGCGTCTGGCGGGTGACGGCGTTCATCTCGCTGCGCTTCATCAGCGTCTGTTGCAGCGGCGCGCGGCGCAGGTCGAGGTAGCGGTAGTGGAGCCGCTTGTCCTCCGCGGTGTCGATCTTGTCCTCGATGAGGAATGGCGGTGTCTCGCTGCGGTTGAAGATCGCCAGCTGCGCCGCGTGCACCTCGATCTCGCCCGTGACCAGTCGCGGGTTCACGTTGCCGCCGCGCGAGACGACCTTCCCGCGCACGCCGATGCAGAACTCGTAGCGCAGCTCCTGGGCGAGGTCGTGCATCTCCCTGCCCGCCTCCGCTTCGAAGACCACCTGCGTGAGCCCCGCCCGATCGCGCAGGTCGATGAACACCGCGCCGCCGTGATCGCGCCGGTTGTGCACCCACCCGAAGAGGATCACTTCCTTGCCGACGTCCTTCGCCGTCAGCTCGCCGCAGGAGTGGGTGCGCTTCAGGTCGCGGATGAATTCGGCCACAAGGGGTCCTCCGAGGGGCCGCTCCGGTTAACACGAAACCCGCACCCGATCGAGCCTGTCGAGCGGGCGGGCGAACGGGTCTTTGCTGCGGTTTGGCAGTGCCGTTGCAAATTGTCGGCACATGGGACGCCTCTTCCTCTCCGGGCAAACCACCTGCGCCCTGCTGCTGGGCGCGGGGTTGCTGCTGCGAGCGCAGGGCGCGTTCCGCTCTCCGGAGCACGCAGCGATGGACTCGGCGAAGACCCGCCCCGCGGAGATGGCAGGCGAGCGAGCCGCCCGGCCCGCCGTCGCTCCCGCGGCGGAGAGGTCCGTGGACGCCCGGAGTGTGCAGCGCAGTTCCCACAAGAGGAAGGGCTTCACGCACCGTGACGGCCGTCACCGGGTGCGCAAGTGCGGCGTCGCGCTTGCAAACCATGGGCTTCGCTGCACGTAGCGTGGGGGGTCGGGCACGTGAACTCGGGCGACAGCAGGACCAAAGGGCGTTCGTACGACCCCATCTGCGGCGTGCCGGTGGAGAACGGTCGCGGCGCGCCGATCTCAGCGAGCGGCCGCCGCGGGGCGGTTCTGCTCCGGCTTCTTCGGCTTCGGCTGCGCCGCCGCGATGGCCTTGCGCTGCTCGGCGTGCTCCTCCAGCCAGATGGTCATCGGGCTGGCGATGTACCAGGTGGAGTACGTGCCGGAGATGATGCCGACCAGCATGGCGGCGGCGAAGTCCCAGATGGTGCCGACGCCGTAGAGGAGCAGCCCGAGCAGCGAGAGGGCGGTCGCGCCCGAGGTGAGGATCGTCCGGCCGAGCATCTCGTTGATGGAGAGGTTGATGATGTCGCGCAGCGGCCCGCCCTTGTGCTTCTTCACATTCTCGCGGATACGGTCGTAGATCACGATCGTATCGTTCACCGAGTAGCCGACCACGGTCAGGATCACCGTCACCGAGGTGAGGTTGAACTCGTGCCGGCTGACGAGGAAGAACCCGAGCGTGATGATCGCGTCGTGGACCAGCGCGATGACCACGCCCGGCGAGAAGCGGAAGTCGAAGCGCAAGCCGACGTACACCAGGATCATCCCGATCGCGTAGACGACCGCCAGGATGCCGTCGATGCGCAGTTGCTTTCCCACCTGCGGGCCGACGTAGTCGGTGCGGACTACCTCCACCTGGTCCGGGCCGTACTTCTCCCGCAGGGCCGAGCCGATCTTGTCGCCCGTCCCCTGGGTGATGACCGTGTACTCGCGCTCCTGTCCCTCGCGCGAGACGAGCGGCCGGATCTCCTTCACCGCCGTCCCGAGCTTCTCCACCGCCCCGCGCAGCGCGCTCTCGTCCACCGGCTGCTTGAAGAAGAAGTCGAGCTTGTCCCCGACCTCCGGATCGAAGCGGAAGCTCTGCAGCCCCGGCAGCGCCTGCGAGACGGAATCCTTGATCGCCTGGGCCCTCTCCGGCGTGAGCAGCGCGATGCGCTCGACGCGGACGAGGAACTGGTTCTCGCTCTCGCTGCCGTACCGCTGGACGGTGGGCTCGCCGAATCCCTGGTGCGCGACCAGGTCCCGGATCTCGCCGGGATCCACGGGCTTCTTGAAGTGGACCTGCAGCTCGGTGCCGCCGGCGAAGTCGACGCCGTAGTTGAGCCCCGGCCAGACGATCACGCCGAAGAGGACCAGCGCGTTCACGATCAGCGACACCGTGACCGCGATGCGGCGGTACTTGACGAAGTCGTGGGTCGTGCCCGGCTTGATCAGATCGAAGTACTTCATTTCCATGACGCGACTCCTGGGAAGCTATTTCATACCCTGACTCGCGGCTGTTCGCCCTCAGGCGTAGCCGCGATCCGGCCTTCGGCCGGCGCGGCTAGAAGCTCACGGCCTTGTGCAGGCGGCCATGCGAGACGAACCACTCCACGATCGCGCGGGTGACCACGATGGAGGTGAACATCGAGGCGAGCAGGCCGATGATCAGTGTGGTGGCGAAGCCGCGGACCGGGCCCGACCCGTACGCCCGGATCACGAATCCGGCCACCAGCGCCGTGACGTGCCCGTCGAAGATGGTCCAGAACACCTTCTCGTAGCCGGTCTTCACCGCGGCGACGATGTTCCGTCCGGTCTTCAGCTCCTCGCGGATGCGCTCGTTGATGAGCACGTTCGCATCTACCGCCATTCCCAGGGTGAGGACGAAGCCGGCGATGCCCGGCAGCGTCAGCGTGGAATTGATCCCGGCCATGATGGCGAGCACCACCACCCCGTTCAGGACCAGCGCGATGTCCGCGACGACGCCGGAGAACCGGTAGTAGAGGGCCATGAAGACGAGCACAGCCAGCAGCCCGATCAGGGCCGCCATCGATCCGCGGCGGATCAGCTCGGGTCCCAGGGAGGCGCCGACGCTGCGCTCCTCGAGGATGCGCACGGGAGCGGGCAGCGCTCCGGACTTGAGCACCAGCGCCAGATCCTTCGCCTCCTCCAGGATCTCGTTGATCGGCTTCAGCCCGCCCAGGTGGATCGAACAGATTCCGCCCGGGATCTCGGTCTGGATGATCGGCGCCGAGTCCACGGTGTCGTCGAGGACGATGGCCATGCGCCGCTTCACGTTCTCCTTGGTCAGCTTTCCGAAGAGGTCGGCGCCCGTCTTGTTGAAGTTCACCTGCACGTAGGGCCGGTTTCCTTCGCCCGGCGAATTGTCGAATGCCACCCGCGCGTCGGTGATGTACTCGCCGGTCATGCCCTGCTTCTGGTCGAGGAGCCAGGAGCGGTAGGTGGTCTCGCCGCGGGTGCGGCTCTCCAGCTTGCCGATGGCGAAGACGTGTCCGGGGGGCGCCTTGTCCTTCAGATACTGCGTGAGCAGCGCCCGGTCCTTCGACTCCAGGTAGGGCGAGGAAACCGTCGCGTCGCCCGCGCCCGTATAGCGGTCCCAGTTCAGGGTGATGCCCTGCGGCAGGTCCTTGAGCTGCGTGAGCGACTGGTCGGCATCGTCCACGATCTTGAACTCGAGCTGAGCCGTCTTCCCGATCAGCTCCTTCGCCTTTTCCGGGTTGGAGTAGCCGGGGAGCTGCACCAGGATGGAGGCGTCGCCGCGCTTGGCGATGGTCGGCTCGGACACGCCCCACTTGTCGACGCGATTGCGGATGGCCTTCACCGCCTGTTCGACCGCGCTCTCCTTCAGCAGCTTGACGGCATCGTCCTTCATCGCCAGCTCGACGGTGTTGCCGGCCGTCCGGCGCACGTACATGTCGGTGAACTCGCCGAGCACGTCCTTCGCCTTGCCGATGTCCGGCGCAGTGACGGTGACGATGCCGGTTTCCGGATCGCCCTTCACGTCGACGCCCTTCACGTCCTTGCGGTCCATCTCGGCCGCGATCTCCTCCGCCCGCCGCACCGCCTTCTCGCGGACGGCTCGGTCGACTTCCACCCCCATCACCAGGTGGATGCCGCCCTGCAGATCGAGGCCGAGATTCAGGTGCTTGGCGGGCGCCCACTTCGGCCGCGCCTTCTCGAACACGCTCGCCTCGTTGCGCTCCGCGGCCGGCAGGCGGAAGTAGGTGATGCTGGGCACCAACGCCCAGACCGACAAGACGGTCACGGCCAGGATCAGTCCGGCCTTCCAGTACCACGCGCGATCCATCCGCTGTCCTATCCCTTCTTCGCGGCTTCTTCGGCCGGCTTCTCCTCAGCGGCCGTCTTGTACGGCCCCTGGATCTGCGCTTTGAGCACGCGCAGCTTGATGTTGTTTGCAACCTCGACGAACACCAGATCGCCAGCCACCCGGTCTACCTTGCCGATCACCCCCCCCGAGGTGACCACCTCGTCGCCCTTCCCCAGCTTCTCGAGGAAGGTCTTGTGGGCGTTCTGCTGGCGAGCCTGCGGGCGCATGACGATGAAGTAGAAGATCACGAAGAACAGCGCGGCGGGCACCAACAATGTGAACGCGCTGGAGGGCGACTGCTGCTGATCGGCGGCCTGGGCGATCAAGGCGAGCACGGCGTCGAGTCTCCTGTATTTCGCCCCGGAAATCGGGGCCGGACCTTCTAGCACCGAGGCCGGGGATGGGCAACGGGTGACTTATTCCCCCGCGGCGAACCGCTCCAGGATGTTGCCCGCACGGCGCTGCGCCTCGCCGCGCTCGATGGCCTCGCGCAGCTCCCGCATCAGGTCCAAGTAGAACGCCAGATTGTGGATGCTATTCAGGCGGAACGCAAGCAGCTCCTGGGCCGCGAAGAGATGCCGCAAGTACGCGCGCGAGAACGTCCGGCAGGTATAGCAGCCGCAGTCCGGATCCGGGGGGCCGGGATCGCGCGCGTAGCGCGCCGCCTTGATCTGCAGGCGGCCACGGCGGGTGAAGAGCAGCCCGTTTCGCGCCACGCGGGTGGGCAGGACGCAATCGAAGAGGTCGACCCCTGCGAGGACGCAGCGCACCAGATCCTCGGGCGTGCCGACCCCCATCAGGTACCGGGGCTTCTGAGCAGGCAGAAGCGGCGCGGCGCGCGCCACTCCTTCCCACATTGCCTGTGGCGCCTCGCCCACCGAGAACCCGCCCAAGGCGTTGCCCTCGAAGTCCAGCTCGGCGATCTCCTGCGCGTGCCGGATGCGCAGGTCCTCGTGCAGCCCGCCCTGCACGATCCCGAACAGGGCGTGTTCGCGCTGCGGGTCCTCGCGCAGCCAGGCCTGCTTGCAGCGAACGGCCCAGCGGGTGGTTCGCCCCAGCGCCTCCTCGTGGTAGGCGCGCGGGCTCTGCGAGGGCGGGCATTCGTCGAACGCCATCAGGATGTCGCCGCCGAGCTGCAGCTGGATCGCCGTGGCGCGCTCTGGCGTCAGCTCCTGCCGGCTGCCGTCGAGGTGGCTGCGGAAGACGGCGCCCTCCTCGCTGATCTTGCGCTGCTCGGCGAGCGAGTAGACCTGGAATCCCCCCGAGTCGGTGAGGAGGTTTCCCTCCCAGGACATGAAGCGGTGCAGGCCGCCCATCTGCGCCACGACCTCGGGACCGGGCCGGAGCAGCAGGTGGTACGTGTTCCCGAGGACGATCTGCGCCCCGACGCGCCACAGATCGTCGGGCGCGATCGCTCTCACGGAAGCGACGGTCCCCACCGGCATGAACTGCGGCGTGTCGACCTCGCCGTGCGGAAGGACGAGCTTTCCCCTCCGCGCCGCCCCCTCCGTATGCGTGACCGTGAAGTTCATGCGATCAGCATCGCGTCGCCGTAGGAGAAGAAGCGGTATCGCCCGGCGATCGCCTCGCGGTAGGCGGCCTTGATCCGATCGAGCCCGGCGAAGGCGGCGACCAGCATCAACAGGGTGCTCCTGGGCAGGTGGAAGTTGGTGAGCAGGCCGTCCACCGTGCGGAACTCGTATCCCGGCTTGACGAACAGGTCCGTCGCTCCCGGACCGGGACGGCCGCCGGAAGCCTCCAGCGTGCGCAGCGCCGTGGTGCCTACCGCGATCACCCTCTTTGCCCGGTCCAACGCGCGCGCCGTCTCGTCGGGGACGAAGTAGCGCTCACGGTGCATGCGGTGATCCTCGACGCGCTCCGTCCGCACCGGGAGGAACGTCCCGGGCCCGACGTGCAGCGTGATCGGGTCGATCCCGATGCCGCGCGCGCGCAGCGCGTCGATCAGCGCCGGCGTGAAGTGAAGGCCGGCCGTAGGCGCCGCGACCGCTCCGCGCTCGCGCGCGAACATCGTCTGGTAACGCTCCCGGTCGGTCGGACCGGGCGCGTGCCGGATGTACGGAGGCAGCGGCAGCTCGCCCGCTTCATCGAGGAACTGCCAGAGCGGCTCGCCCCGCAGCGGCAGCCGCACCACCAGCTCGCCGCCGCCCCGCACCTCGACGATCTCGATGGAGCTGCCGAGCACCTCGACGCGAGCCCCCTGGCGCAGGGGCTTCGACGCCTGTCCGAGAGCGAGCCAGTCGCCGCCGGCGAGAGGCTCGATGAGGAGCAGCTCCACCTTTCCGCCGCTGCCCTCCTTGCGGCCGTGGAGCCGCGCCGGGATCACGCGCGCGTCGTTCACCACCAGGAGATCGCCCGCGCGCAGCAGCTCGGGAAGATCGCGGATGGCGCGATGTTGCAGATGGCCCGAGCGGCGCGGGAGCACGAGCAGCCGCGAAGCGTCGCGCTCCGGCAGCGGCGCTTGCGCGATCAACTCTTCCGGCAGCTCGTAGTCGAAGTCGGCGACGTCCACGGGGGGCGCTTATCTCATACCCTGTACAGTCCAAAGAGATAGCCGCATAGCCGCACTTCGTGCGGCAGCGGCTACGCTTGAGCGCAAACACTCGCAGGCCGGTTATGAAATGTGTTCTAGGCGCTGTCGACCTGATCGGCGATGTCGTAGACGCCGGTCTGCGGCAGGCACATGCCGGCTTCCGCGGCGCTGGCCAGGACCCCGTCCTCGACCCATTCGAGCAACCACTGACCGGCGGTCTCCGGATCGTGCTGGAGCAGCGCGGCGCCGCGATCGGTCGCCCAGCGCAGGTTGCGCTCTTCATGCGCGCCCACCGGCGGAGCGGCGATGAACGGGAGCCCCAGGCCGGCGAAGAACGTCAGCTCCGAAGGCTTGCTCCAGAGCGCATCCGCCCGGGCGAGCAGCGCGTTGAACCGGCGGATGTACGAGAACACGTCGGGGTCGTAGAGCAGCTCGGTCCCCGCGTGACCCGCGAGTCCCAGCCCGGCGAGCGTGGCGCTCAAGGTCGACGCCACCTCCTTGCGGATGCCTGCCACCAGCGCCAGCCGCAACCTCCCCTCGCGGATCTGCTTCTCCATGCCAGAGAGCAGGGTCTTCGCGAGCGGCACGTGCACGCCGGCGCCGCCCACCGCGAACACGATCAGCGGCGCGCTTCCGTTCTTGCCGATCCGCTCCATCCGGGCGCGGAAGTTCCGCTTCAGCGCGGCGCGGTCCCGTCCGACGAGCTCGCCCGGCAGCGGATATCCCGTGACCCGGATGCGCGGGCGGGGAACTCCATAGGATTCCATCCGCCTGCGCGCGGAATCGGTCGGAGCGAAATAGACGATCCCGGTGCGCTTCGAATCGGGAGGCGCCCAGACGCGGTTCACGTCGGTGTCGGTGATCACGCAGTAGAGCCGCTCGGCGCCGTGCATCTCGGCGAGGACCGCCGCGGCGTAGAAAGTGGCGAGCAGCGGCGCGCCGGACTCGCGCAGGTACCGGGCCAACGCGCGCCCCACTCCCGCCCGCGCCGCGCTGCTCATCCAGCGAGTCCCCTGCGTCGGACCGGACAGGTCGCGCTCCGGCAAGGGCGGCGGGATCGCCGTGAGCGTGTTCAGGAGCGCACGCATCGGACCAGCGGCGGCGCCCACCTGCGACATTCGCGTCAAGGGCTCGTAGAACTTGCGGATCCCGGTCCAGAACGCGCGATCGCGCCGGGTCCCGAAAGGGGGCGCATCCATCTGGACCACTTCCGTGGCCAGGTGATCGGCGAGAGCGGCGGCCGGCCGGAGATGGCCGTATCCCATGTCGATGGCGGCGACCACAGGTTTGACCATGGAGGGCGGTGTCGTCTGCGAAACGCATCGCGCTGTCAAGGGACTCGCGCATGGGAACCGCGATGCACACCCTGCTAGAGACCATGTTCTCCACTGAAGTTCCGGTGCTGCACCTCGTCAACCGCTTCTGGATCGGAGGGGCCGAGCGCCAGTTCGTCGAGCGCCTGCGCCGCCACCCGGAGGGCTTCCGCGCCGTGGTGGGCTGCCTGGAGCTCTCCGGCCCGATGCTCGAGCCGGTGCGTGCGATGGGATACGAGCCGGAGGTATTCCCCCTCAAGGGCTCGATGCTGCAGTCGAACACCGCCGTGCAGATCGCTCGGATGGCGACGCTCATCCGCGCCGAGGGCATCCGGATCGTGCACGCGACTGATTTCAACACCAACCTCCTCGGGCTCGCGGCGGCGCGCCTCGCGGGCGCGAAGGCGATCGTCAGCCGGCTCGACCTCGGCCACCTGCGGGCGGGCTTCGGGAGGTGGCACCGCAGGGCGGAGATGCTGAACTCCCGCCTCGCCGACCTGGTGGTGGCGAACGCCGAGGCCGTGCGCGAGGTCTGCATTCGTGAGGAAGGCGTCAGGCCCGAGAACTGCGTCGTGGTGCGGAACGGAATCGATCTGGAGCACTTCGACGACCTCGCGGCGCGGGGGCTGCAAGCGCCGCTGCCGGTGGCAGACGGTGAGCCTGCCGTGGCAGTGATCGGCAATCTCTGGCCCGTCAAAGGCCACCGTACGCTCGTGGAAGCAGTGGCGCGGCTTCCGCCGGAGCTGCACCGCGTGCGCTTTCTCTGCGCGGGTGAAGGACCCGAGCGCGAGTACCTGACGGACCGGATCGCCCAGCTCGGCCTGGACGAACGCGTCCTCTTGCTCGGTCACCGCCTGGACGTGGCCGCGGTCCTCGCGCGCTGCCAGGCGGCGTGCCTCTGCTCGAGCGCGGAAGGCCTCTCGAACGCGTTGATGGAGGCGATGGCGTCCCGGCTGCCGATCGTCGCGACGCGGGTCGGTGGAAATCCCGAGCTGGTGCGCGAGGGAGAAAACGGCTTTCTCGTTCCATATGGCGGCGCGCAGGCGCTGGCGGAGGCGATCGGCGCGCTGCTTTCCGCGCCGGAGCAAGCACGAGAAATGGGTCTGCGCGGCCGCCACCGCGTCGAGTCCGCGCTGTCGATGGAGAGGATGGCGGAAGGGCATGGTGCGCTCTATCGCCGCGCGCTGGGCGCAGCGCCTCTCGTCCGGGAGCCCCAGCTGCGGGCCGCCTAGGAGCCGCGTGACGTCGGAAGCGCTGGCGTTCTATGGCAGGCACTTCGGCGCGTTGGTCCTGACCTGCGCCATCGCTTTGCTGCCCGCGACCTTGCTCGCCGCCGGCGCGGTGAGATTCAGTCTGGCGGCGCTCGGCCGGGGCGAAGTCGGGGAGGCGCGCAGCCACAGCGAGCAGATCCGCGAGAAGCAGCGCGAGCTGCTGGAGAAGCCGCCGGCCAGCGAGGAAGCGCGCAGCGAGCGGGTGCAGCGGCTCGGGCGCGAGGCGCTCGAGGGCGGAGCCGCCTTCGACGCACGGCGCTTTCTGGACAATGTGGTCCCGATCGCCAGCGCCACCGCCATCTTTGTCCTGCTCCTGCTCGCGGGGCTCTTTCTCGCGCACGCGGCTGCGGTGCCGCTGGTGCTCGAGCTGAGCCAGGGGAGGTCCGCGGGACCGGCGCATGCCTGGGCGGCGGCGGGATCGCGCATCGGAGCCGTGCTCCTGACCGCCCTCACGTGTGCGGCGCTGGCGGCGTTCGGCGCGCTGTTCTTCGTCATCCCCGGGCTCATCCTCGCCGCCGGCTTCTCGCTCGCTGCGCCCCTGGTCGTCGTCGAGGGACTCCGTGGCCGCGCCGCCCTGGAACGGTCCTGGCAGCAGCTCGAGGGACACTGGGGGCAGGCCCTGTGGATGTGGATCCTCATCGTCGCGTTCTCGGTCCTGGCCTCGGCGGCCGCCTTGCTGCTTCCTCCCGGCCCCTGGCGGCCCATCGCCACTGCCCTCATCCGCGCGCTCCTCTACCCACTGCCCCTGACGGGCCTCGTTCTGATCTACCGCGATACGCGACAGTCTTCAGATCAAGGGAAGAAGTAGCGGTCAGTACATGCGGCGGATTTCGGCGCCCGGATAGTAGTGGGCGAGGATGTCCCGATACGTCCCTCCCGCGAGGGCCCTGGCCCGCGCTCCCCACTGGCAGAGCCCGACGCCGTGGCCGCTCCCGCGGCCCCGGAAGACGGCGACGCCGCCTTCGGGGCTCACGTCGAAGAGGAGCGAAGGCAGCCGGCTGTAGCCGAGCAGCTGCCGCAGCTCGACGGCGAGCAGCGGCCGCCGGCCAGCGGTGGTCTCGACCGCGAGCCCCAGAGCGCGTCCGCTCGCGGTCCTCGATTCCACGAGGAGGCCGCGAACCTCGGCGTGCATGCGCCGCGCCTTCCGCAGCGCGGCTGTGATCTCGGCCAGCGGAATCCGCACCGTCCAACCGCGCTCGTCGTCGTCCGGTTCACTGCCGCGCAGGTACGGAGCCGTGCCGGGATCCAGGTGGAACGCGGCCTCCGCGCTCTCGCTCCTGCCGCCGCAACTCGCGCTGAAATACGCAGCGATGGGCGCCGCGCCCCAGGTGAGGACCTCGCCCGCGGTGGCCCGCGCCGCGTCGAGCGCAGGCCGCGGAGTGCGGGCGGCGTTCCGGTAGACTTGATCGAGGATCGAGGCTCCGAGGTGAGCGCGCGCGGCGGGACCCTGCGCGATCTTCTGCGCGACGGCGAACGTCCGTGCCGCCACCGCCTGCGCCCGCAGCGCCTCCGCGGGCCAGCCCGGCGGGACCTCGCTCGCCACCACCGCCGCGACGTACTGCTCGAGATCGACCGAGTTCACGGCGACCAGAGTGCCGCGATCGCTGAACACCTCGAGCCGGCCGGGCAGCTCTCGCCCGTCGAGGCGCAGCGGTCCGGCGAACTGCGCCGATGCGACCGGTTTGCCGTCGAGCGTCAGCCCCGCGCCGCCGGCGGCGAGCGCGTGCGTCCGTCCGCCCGCCTCCACGCGCGCGGAGCGCTTCCCGCGCGCGACCTCGATCCGGATCTGTTCGCTCCACGCAGCGGCGCCGGCGCAAAAGACGAGGAGCGCTGCGGCCGCACGCATGCGCGCAGCGTGCCGCAGCGGTGGGGGAGGGGCAACTTAGCCGCTCCCGCGGGATTGCGGCTATTGCTTTTGGCTGTTCCTAGTGCACCCGCGCGCCTTCTTCCTTCACCTCGCGGACGGTCTTACCGATCTCGCCCTCGCTCTCCGAGCGCGCGAGGTCCTGCAGGCGCGACCTCCTGGACCGGGGTGTTCATCTTCACGGTGGCGGGGTTCTTCGTCATGATCTCTTGGCAACGCATCGCGGCCTCCTTGGAAGCGGTAATGTGGGTGCAGCACCCACCCGGAGCCAGTCCGGAGCAGAGGCGCTACAATCGCCTGAACGTGCTCTCTCGCATCCGCCAATCGCTCGCTCTCAAGCTCATCCTCGCCTCGGCCATTCCCTCCGCGGTCGTGCTCCTGGCGGGCCTCGGGGCGCTCGTTGCCCACAGCCACCGGCTTTCGGTCCGCGATCCGGCGATGGCGTTCGACGAGTTGCGGACCGGGGCGATCCTCGGAACCCTTCTCGCCCTCACGTTCGCCGGCATGACCATCGCGCTCGCGGCGCGACATTTCCTGCTCAAGCCGATCCAGGGCCTTTCCCGGGTCATGGCGCGCGCCGAGCTGGGCGAGTTCCTGGTCCGCGCGCGGGTGCAGAGCGAGGACGAACTGGGCAAGCTCGCGCGCAGCTTCAACACCATGCTCTCGCGCATCACCGACATGGCGGTGGCGGACATCGAGGCCAAGGAGTCGCTGGCGAAGATGGAGCGCGACCTGTCGCTGCAGGCGGAGCTCAGGGCGGTCAACGCGCGCCTCGGCGCGCACGTCGGCGAGATGGAGCTGCTGCTGGAAGTCTCCCATGCGATCTCGGGAACGCTCGATCTCCCCGAGCTGCTCGAGATGCTGGGCGGGCAGGTGTGCGCCCGCTTCGGGGTCAGCGAGTTCTCCGTGATGCTCGTCGACGACGCGACGCACCAGCTCGTCGTCGAAGCCGTCTCCGGAGATGCCCCGCGCAACGCGCGCGGGACCCGGTTCCATCTCGGGGAGGGAATCACCGGCGAGGTGGCGGCGCGCGGTCAGACCATCTACGTCGAGAACGTCGCGAGCGATCCGCGATACGCGCGCCAGGCGCGGCCCGGCCGCAACAAGGGCTCGTTCCTCGCCGTGCCGCTGAAGAGCAAGGGCCGGATCCTCGGCGTGATGAACTTCAACCGCCCGCAGGAGAACGCCTTCAGCCAGCAGGAGATCCGGCTGGCGGAAGCGATCGCCGCGCAGGCGGCATTGGCCCTCGCCAACGCCCGCCTGTACCAGCAGACGCTCGAGCTCTCGTTCACCGACGCCCTCACCGGCGTCCCCAACCGCAGGCAGCTCTTCCTGCGGCTGGAAAACGAGGTCTCGCGGTCGCTCCGTTTCGGGGATCCCGTCTCTCTGCTGATGATCGACCTTGACCTGTTCAAGCGGATCAACGACGCGCACGGCCACACCGTGGGAGATGGCGTGCTGCGCGGAGTCGCGCTCGCGCTGCGGCGGACCATCCGCAAGATCGACATCGTCGCGCGGTATGGCGGCGAGGAGTTCTGCGTCGTGCTGCCGCGGGTCGGCAAGCCGGAGGCGCTCGAGGTGGCGGAGAAGCTGCGCCGGGCCGTCGCCGCCGCATCGATGCCCGGACCGGAAGGGCATCCGGCGCTCTCAGTGACGATCTCCGCTGGGGTGGCGACGCTCGGGACGGATGCCCAGGATGTCGCCGGCCTGATCGAGAAGGCGGACACCGCTCTGTACGAAGCCAAACGCCTCGGTCGCGACCGCGTGGAGATGGCCGTCCCCGTGCAACGGGCAAGCGCCTGACGCACCGCGCCCCTTGCGGTGCCTTGCGCCGATGCGCACCCTCTGCTCTGGGGTAGCCCGCCATGCGGAAGCTGCCGGGGCGGGAACGGGGGTCAGGGGAGGAAAACCCGATGTGGGCGGCAGTCTTGCTAGCGGGCGCCGTGGCGAACGCGGCGCCGCCGGGCGCCGAGTCCGGCGTGCAGTCCACGCTCAACGAGGAGTCGCCGGACGTCTTCCTCGCGAAGGCGACGTTGCAGCAGTACCTGTCGCGGGTGGTGCGCAAGGACTGGGAGGCCGCGCGCCGGCTCACGCATCCGAAGGCGCTGGGCGTGATCTCGCAGCCGAAGAGGCGCACGGGGGTCGAGCGGCACAATCTCGCGCCGTGGGCGAACCGCGACGCCGAGCTGAAGACGTTCAGGTTCATCGGCACGCGGCAAGTTTCGCCGGGCGCGGTCCTCATCGAGGTCGGTGAGGACAGCTACCGTCCTGAGGAAGAGGGAATGTCCGTCGACGATCCCGCGGTCTATCTCTTGTTCCGATCGCGGGGCGGGTTCCTGGTGGCGGACAAGAAGGCCGGCGTGGAGCTCTCCGACGTGAGCGACCAGGCGGTGCGGGTCGGGTACCCCGGGTACGTCGACCAGCAGGTCCAGGCGCAGGCGCGGCGGGAATCTGCGCTGTTC
>Ga0209236_1000025_pt1 | contig 61129 bp, 66 predicted proteins | sample GraSoi013_1_40cm_FD_185819 | JGI IMG/M metagenome (GOLD analysis project Ga0209236, IMG submission 185819) | Grasslands soil microbial communities from the Angelo Coastal Reserve, California, USA - Sample 09_27_2013_1_40cm (SPAdes) (version 2) | ecosystem: Environmental > Terrestrial > Soil >... | reverse complement strand
CTCCAAGAGCTCGTGCCTGGTCGAGACCCGCGGCGATGGAACAGTCAGTGATTATAGGATTGGCAAAACCAGCACTACTATTCAGGTACTGAACATTTATCGAGTAAAGGGTCGCACCATAAGCGAGCCCGACGAGTCCCTGGCCGTCTTTCTTGGCTGATATCATCGTCGCGGTCGACGTCCCATGGTTGGACGTGTCAAATCCAAAACCAATGTAGAGCGGTGCCCACCTTACGAAAGAAGGGTCGCAGCCGCTTACCTCCTGTGTGGACGGGTTGAGGTTGGTTACCATCGAAAGATCCGGTATCGTGGCGTTCGTTCCGATATCCAAGATGGCGATTTTGATGCCGGACCCGTTGTACTGGCTCCACTCGGAGGCCGGCTTGAGAGCTGTGCTGTTAATCCAGCTCGCGAACCCGAGTCCAAGGGGCCACCATCCCGCATGATCACCCCAGCCCTGAAGAGTGAAGATGTTTCCGCTGATCTGATAGCCGTCAGGGTTCGTGGGGAATCGTGTGAAGTCTGTAAGAGTTGCTACGGCCGAAGAAGTATGCGGACCCAACCTGTCGATCGGAGAAGAACTCGCACCTCCCGAATGGATAGCTGGAAGAAGCGGTAGAAGGACAAGCAGAACGAGGATCGATCTACACGCTAGCTTGTCGAGATCCAGGCCTCGGAACAAGCATCCTTTCGTAGCTGTCGCCAATAACTCGCTAGTGCTCCCGTGGATTAGTCTTTCGGACGTTCGAGAATAAGAAGAGCTAGCCCGCTGCTAAATTCCTGATGCGTTTTCGTTGATCCAGCCTGGTATGTTCCCTTCCGTCCGCCGCGCTGAGCCGTGCCACCTAGGAAACTTTGTCCGAAGTGAAGCGCTGCTCTGAGTCAGCTTTTCGAGCGGACAATCCGCAGATCTCTGGGCATGGAATCGGAATGGCTGAGGGCCGGGTAGACGAGCGGGACAGGGCGATCCTTGACACGATCTACTATTGTGAAAGCTGTAACATGATACTGGAACCTGGCGATGTGGATATCGAGCGCCATAAGAAAGACCTCCCCAATCACAAAATGCGGAAAGTCTTCATCGTCCGTTGCGGGAACTGCGGAAACATAGCAACCGACAGCCACGCCCCAGTACAGCCCCGAGAGAAACCAGTTCTGGTGTAAGAATTGCCTGGTTGGTACCCATTCTCGAGAGGAGTTCCATACCGAACCCAACAAATAGGCAGCACAGATTGATTTAGGCGATTCGGATCGCTGTGCAGTGAATCGACGACAACCCTCCGGGGGGTTTCGGCCTGAGCCCTCCACAAAAATCGTCTACGAGGACCTTCGACTCGGCGTTGTCCCAGCGAGTGGTCCCGGAATGCAAGATATGAGAAACCTTTTCATTCGGGTAGAGCTTCTTCCCATTGGAATGGGAATGATTGGCTCGAAGACCGCTTGCCAAATCGTATTGGTATCTCTGCTCATACTGCTTAGTGGGAGCTGGTCTCAGCTTGTAACTGCGGCAGCTGGACAAACTGTTCCAGCATCACCGCAGCCCCAAAACTGTGTTAGGCCGGAAGTGAGTTCGGTAAACCTATCGTCCACCATTTGCACGTCAAAAGTTCACTACAGGTTTGGCGAAACAGTTGAAATTGTTCTGACACTTACAAATACTGGGGCAGACCAACTTCAACTCGTTACCCTTAGCGGCAGTGTTTTCATAATGGATCGCCTTGGAGCATCAAAGCTTCGTCAGGCGGACCTAAACTCATGCCTGACGCCGGAGAGTTGCGCCCTTTCCCCTGGACAGTCCATGTCTGACATCCTGGCGCGGTGGATAACCGACGAACCATTCTCACAAGCAACCCTCTCAGGGCCGTACACCGTCGACCTGGCAGTACTCGCCTGTCCTAAGGGTACCCCCTGCTTGGAAGCAGTGGATGTGACGATAAGAATCACCGTGGCAGTACCACAGAATTAGACTTTCTCGTCAAACGTCAACTCGTTGCAAGTGAGCGTCTTTCACGCTTGCAGAACCCCTGCATGGCTACTGGTTCAGTGCAAGAACTGCATCGCCGAAACAGGTGTCCAGAACTTCCACACCACCTAGCACTCCATTTATACTCAGCCCGGCCAAATGCAAGCGTCAGGCCACGGTGTCTCTTTGAATATCGACCTCGTCAGAAAACAGATACCTGTCACATCCAGACGAGCATATTTCGACAACGCAGGAACTGGTCCGCCATCTATACCAGTTCTCAACTCGATTAACGAGTTCATGGCTGACTGGCGAGAATACGGAGAAAACTGGGAAGAATGGCTCCCGCTCATCATCGAATCCCGCCGACAATTTGGAAAGATGATAGGAGGAGTCCCCCTCGACGAGATAGCCTCCGTCCCAAACGTCACCAGCGCGCTTATCGGGTTGGCCAGTAGCATCAACTACAAGCCAGAAGGCAACATTGTCATCAGCGAACTCAACTTTCCAACCAACATCTACCTCTGGCACCTCCAGAAAAAACACGGACGAGCCAAAGATGTCCGCCTACTCCACCGTGACAATAACGGCACAATCCCGCTAGAGCAATGGGAGAAAGCAATTGACGACGATACCTCGATCGTCTCTGTCGATTACGTCTCTTGGACCAATGGTTGCCGAGAGAAGATCCGAGAGATAACAAAGATCGCACACGAACACGGCGCATTTGTAATCGCCGACTCGTTCCACGCCCTAGGCGTCTTCCCAATTGACGCTCGGCAAGACGGGGTCGACGCGCTAGTATGTGGGATGTACAAGTGGATGCAGGGACCTCACGGTGCAGCCTTCGTATACACCAAACGTGACAGGCTAAAGGACCTTGACCCGAACTATATTGGCTGGCATGGAGTCCAAGACTCAGTCGCAAGAAGACTCGCGAGCCAGCAAGATCTATTCGGAAAACCGTTCAACATCGAAGAGACGATACCCGCACCGGACGCGACAATGTTTGAAGGTGGAAGCTGGGGAGTAATATCGATAGTAGGCGCCAAAGCAGCCTTAGAATTCGCGTTGAAGCACGACCAAACAGAAAGGTCCCATCGAGTCCTAAAGGTTACGGAGCACCTGATCGAGGGTTTGAAGAAGAAAGGGCGCAAGATACTGACACCATTACAGTCAGATAGGAGAAGTGGAATAGTGGTCTTCGAAGATCCCGATCCTGGAGCCACGTATGAGAAGTTGAAAAAGCTCAACATCACCGTCGCGAGCAGAGTCAAGGCCCTGCGAGCCTCACCGCACTACTACAATACTGAGGAGGAGATCGACAAACTCCTAGCCGCCCTCTAAACATTGAAAATAGTTGTTGTGAACAACTACAAGGAACCGAACCAGACGGAGAAAGCAGTCCAGAACATAGAAAAATGCACCGGACAATCGGCAGAGAAAATAGATTACAAGGAACAAGACCTTCACGCCAGAGTTGTAGAATCAGGACCAGACCTAGTAATTCTCACAGGGTCCAGCGCCCTACTCTCAAAGCCCAGAACCCGCGAGCTATTCCGGCCCGAAATTGACCTTATCAGAAAGGCCCAGTTTCCGATTCTGGGAATATGCTACGGACACCAGATCATCGGGTCAGCCTTTGGTGCCCCAATGAGAGACCTCGGTCAAATGCTTCGTGGATACGAAAAAATAAGCGTCGTCCAGAAGCATCCGTTGTTCGACGGATTACCCTCCGACTTGCTGGTGGCGGAATCCCACCGGCAGGAACTGACCAAAGTTCCCGATGAGTTTCAACACCTAGCGCAATCGACGACGTCCAAAGTCGAGGCTATTGTACACCGCTCGAAGCCCATCTATGGTGTCCAGTTCCATCCGGAAAGGTCGAATGACGATCATCCGCATGGCAGGAAGATCATTCAGAACCTTTTGAAACAGATTCGGGGAGCCTAACTTGTTCTCTAGTGTAGAGGAACCCAGTAGTCGAGGACCATCGCAAGAAATACGATTGCTAGGTACGGGCTGGAAAACTTGAACGCTGTCCAAGCCTGAGCCTTTGTCGGGTTGAAGGCCAACTTCAAGTCTACAATAATCATTCCCAGACCAAGCAGCCCGGCGATCACGAGATAGATGATTCCGAAGGTTCCGAGCGGGACAAAGATAAGAGATGATGGCACGAGGAGGAAGGTATTGAAGGCGATATACTGCGCGGCCTTCCTGTCCCCAACAACGACCGGAAGCATTGGAATCCCGGCCTTCGCATAATCCTTGGAAGCTCGAAGAGCGAGGCTCCAAAAGTGGCTTGGGGTCCAGACGAACACCAGAAGAGCCATCAACCAAGGAGCAATCGCACCAACGTTTCCAGTGGCTGCAGCCCAACCCGCTAAGGGCGCGCAGCTTCCCGCTGAACCGCCGAGGACGATGTTGAGGGTTGTGCGGCGTTTCAACCATTTTGTATAGAAGCCAACGTAGATGGCAGCGCCGAGAAATATGAACAAGCTGGCCCAGAGAGAAAGTAACAACAGAGAGATTCCGACACCTAGCGCTACTAGCACTAATCCGAAGATTAGCGCGTTGAACGGTGATACCGCTCCTCTCGGAATCGGCCTCTGGCTAGTACGTCCCATGTTCTGGTCGATGTCTCGATCAAGGTAGCAGTTTAATGCCCCAGCACCTCCCGATGCCAGAGTGCCCGCGACCAGGACTACGGATAGGTTCAGCAGGTTGATGCCTCGCGTCGCTACGAGGAAAGCCATCAGAGCTGTGAAGTCGAGCAGGAATACTATCTTCGGCTTCGTCAGGTCGACATAGGCCTGGACTCTAGACCCCAAAAGGGAACGCATGGCGTGGGAAAGCTGGCTCGTAAAAGGGTTTGGCGCAAACGAGCCTTACAAAAGAACCGGAATGACGAAGCGTTATCTGAGTGCAGTTAAGAACTTCTGAAATAGGCCGCTGAGAGTCCGAACCCTTCAAACGGGGTCGGGTTGAGGGTAAACTATCTACTCATACTGGGATGTGTAGGCCTGAGTCTCTGGGCTTGGCAGCAGGACCCCAACTTCATTGACACGAATTTTGTGTTCAGCTGGAACAATCTCCTTGCTGGACGAGTCTGGACGTTGGTGACTGCCCTTTTCCTCCACGCCAGCCCAGCCCATCTCTTTGGAAACATGCTCTTCCTGTTCGTTTTTGGAAATACTCTGGAAAAGATGATTGGTAGAGACTATCACCTAATGGTCTTCTTCGTCGGTGGATTCACTGCTTTCCTTCTTCCACCCGCCCTCGGAATCTACGCCCCGGATACCGGGATGTTGGGCGCCTCGGCAGCCATTTTCACACTTGCGGCATGTGTGATGCTGATGAACCCGCTGAAATTCTCCTTTCTATTCATGGCTCCTCAGGGTCTCGTGGCCATATTCTACTTCGCCTACAATCTAATCATCGTGACTACCCCAGCAATTGCCTCGGGACTAGGCTACGATCCAAGCATCGCATACATCGCCCACATCATAGGATTCACAGTGGGAATACCCTTTGGAATTGCCTGGGGTAAACGTTGGAAGAGGAACCTCCTAGTTACCCTCGGACTATTCGGGATATACCTCGCGATACTCGGGCTTCTTGCGACGTTCTTTGGGCTAAGGGTGCCCCTCGGCGTACTCTAGCTGTGCTTCCACTAGAGGCTTGAGCTTCAAGAAAACCTGTCTCGTCGCCTGCAAATCGTCAAGACAGTGCTCCCTTATCGATAACAATGCCTTCCTGTCTCCTTCAAGCGCTCGAACATAGAGGTGCGGGACGTCTAGGCCCATCGGACCCTTCTTCCGATCTATCTGGAAAAAATCGCAAACATGGTCGAGATAGGTGAAGGTGAGTCTCAGCCGACTCTTCACCACGTCAGCGAGATCAATGTGTGCCTTTCGAAGAAATGGTCGAGGGTCAAGCCCGTGTTTCATGAAGCGAGTCGTGAGAAAAGGAATGTCGAAGCTCCGGCCGTTCCAAGTCACCATGGCATCATAATTCTCCAAATGTTGTGACAGTTTCAACAATAGCGACTTCTCCTCACTCGTCCTCCTCGCTTCCAAATACTCGCCCGGTCCAACAACCGACATGAGCCCAGCTCCAACCAGTACTCCGGCGTCCGCCTCAAGTGATGTCGTCTCGATGTCGAGAATGACGATCTTAGCTGCCATGGTTTGCTGATTGTTGATTCACAGCTTAAGCGCTTCGGGAGCTATCTCGAAAGGAACATATTCGGGCCAAAGCCCTAGCACCCAGTAGACTGAGCCTATTTGGAGACCCCTGCCATAGTCGAAGTTGCGAACTTGGAGAAGACTTACCGCCTCGGCAACGTCACAGTGCAAGCGCTCCGCGGAGTCAACTTCACACTCTACCAAGCAGAGTTCGTAGTCATAACTGGTCCTTCAGGATCGGGAAAGACGACTCTCCTCAACATTATCGGAACACTAGACAAACCATCGTCCGGCAAGGTCACCATTGACGGAGAAGACATTACAGACATGAAAGACGGTCAACTCACGAAGCTCAGACGCCACAAGATAGGCTTCGTCTTCCAATTCCACAACCTCATACCTGTACTAACGGCCCTGGAAAACGTGGAACTGCCACTGTTGACGGCAGGAATGAAGCCATCAGTCGCGAAGGAACGAGCTAGTTTGATGCTCGAGCGCGTCGGCCTCAAGGAACGCCTCACCCATCTGCCAGATGAGCTGAGCGGGGGAGAGCAACAACGTGTCGCCATAGCACGCGCCCTGGCAAATCACCCGAAAATCATCCTCGCCGACGAACCGACAGGGGACCTCGACACTAAAACAGGCACAGAAGTGGTGCAGATAATGTACGAAGCAGCGAAAAGAGAGAACGCCTCTGTCCTTGTCGTCACACATGACCCAGTAGTTGCAGATCGGGCGGAGAAACTGTTTGAGATGCGCGACGGTATCATAACCAAAGCATCGCTGCACTCCCCTAGAGAGTCTTACCGACTAAGAGCGATCGAACCAGTTCCCCCGGAGCCTGCACGCTCTCTCTCACAGCCCAATTAGCGCGAAGGCTGAGCCTGGATTTTGCTTTCTGCGAAGATTGCTTATCGCAATCTCCCAAAGCGGCGAGCGAGAACGGCGCTGACGATTCTAGCCGTCATCCTCGGTGTCGCCTTGCTCGTAGGGATAAATCTCGCAACTGCAAGTGCAACTGGCGAGTTCACCAATTACATCAACAAGTTTTGGGGTCATACGGATATCGTCGTCAGTTATGGTGGGCTGCCTCCTGTGTTCCAGAGCCATTATCTGAGCAATGTCGAGAGCGTCTCTGAAGTGCAACAGACAGCTGTAAGACTGATCTGGTTTGGCACTACCGACAACAGGACGCTCTTTCCTCTGGTAGGAGTCAATGGAACAGATTTCGATTACTCCAGCTTCAACATTACCGGGGCAAAGACCCTTTCCCCCGACCAGGCGACAGTAGATGAGGGGCTAGCCCAGAAGTTCGGGTTGGGAATCGGATCCACCCTCAACGTCTTTACCCCAAACGTCTTCACAAGAACCAACGTAACCATTCCTCTATCAGTAGTTGGAATCAACCATCCGCTGCGCAACATCGGCGCATCGATCTACGTCAACCTCCCACAGCTACAATCACTGCTAAGCTTTCAGGGAATGATCTCCCACATTTACGCAACTCTCAAGGATCCAACTAGAGCGCCGCTGGTCCGGGACGAGATCCAAAGTCTCCTAGGCTCACCTCTTTTCAACGTAAACGCTCCCAAGGCGGAAGCTGTCCAGAGAATAGCGGGACAAACAGCCGGGTTCGAGCTAGGGCTGAACGTGATGGTGGCTGTGGCGGTCGTCGTTTGCGCCTTCATCGTCTTCAACACCCTGTTCATGACAGTAAACGAACGCACGTACGAGATTGGGGTGATGCGGGCTGTTGGAACCAGCCGATCACAGATCTTCCGGATCTTCTTGGTTGAGGGAATGCTGATTGGAACTATTGGCACGGTCGCCGGTGTCTTCACAGGGCTGGCCCTTTCGAGAGCCTTCACTGCAGTTGCTGAGAACATTCTCCAAATCCCATCTCTCCCCCTAGTCCAGCTTACCCCAACCATCACTCTAATGGGGCTTGGGGCAGGGTTTGCGGCTGTCTTCGCGGGATCGCTCTACCCTGCCGCATCCGCAAGCCGGATCAACATTATCCAAGCGATTCGGCCCTCGGCCCGGAACTCTCGCAAGAGGATCCCAGATCCAATCCTCGCCCTCGTCAGCTTGGGTATGATCACGGTTGGGTCTCTAGAGGCTGCCAGACTAACGCCGTTCCACGTGTCATACCTCGACGTTGCGCTCATCCCGATGGGGTTAGTCATTCTTGGCGCCGTGGTATTCGGGCGATCGGGCCGAATACTTTCTGCACCGCTCCTACCATTCTCAAGGGCAGTAGGATACATCGCATCGAGAAACGGGAGACGGAGGTTGCTCAGAAACGCAATCTCGTTTGGAATGATCACCATCACCCTCAGCTTCGTAATCATGCTGGGCGGAATCCAAGGCGGGGTCCAAACCGCCCTCAACCAAGGAATTCAAGAAGCACTCGGAGCGGACATAATCCTGGTCGCAAACCAGTCCCTACCAATCAGCTTCACCAACAATCTCACCAACCTAGCACAAGTCTCTCTAGCGACTCCCCTCGGACCTAGCCTCCTTCCATTCAACCCAAAAGCGCTCGGCCCTAAGGGTAACAGCACATCGGTAGGAGTCCTAGCCGTCAACCCTACAACATTCCCCCAGATCATAAACTACCAATTTGTAAATTCTCCCCCCCAACAACAAGTCTACGCCGAGCTAGCGAATAATTCCCGAACAGTCCTGCTTCCTGATTCCCTAGCGTCGAGACTCGATGTCTCAGTAGGTGGAAGCGTAGACATTACGACCTTCAATGGGACCTTGCCATTTCATGTGGCAGGAACATTCACGGGCCCAGTCCTACAGTACATCCAGTTTGGAAACAGCTTTGCCAGCGACTCTATAGTTGTGTCCTTCAATTCACAAGAAGAATTCTTCGGCGGTAGCAATAGTGCCCCTCTCTTCCTGATCAACCTCAAGCCCCAGTTCAAGACAGCAGCGTCTACTATCGCTCGCGACATTGCAGCCTCATATCCGAAGTATGACTTTGCCGAAAACTCGTTGACCCTTGGACAACTTCTCTCTCTAGTTCGAGACACTATAAACCGGATATTCACGATAATTTTGTTGGTTCTCTACTTCGCACTCCTCATAGCCACCCTTGGAATAACCGCTACAATGATCATGAACGTGACCGATAGGAAGCGAGAGATTGGGCTCTTGCGATCACAGGGAGTGAGCAGAGGACAGATAGCAGGGCTTTTTCTCAGCGAAGGAATTCTCCTGGGACTATTCGGTTTCCTCCTCGCTGTTCCTGGAGGATTGCTCTTGTTGGAGGGAGCGACTAACAGCACGACCCTCGCAGGGTTCTATCTTCCATTTGTCATCCCGTATAGTGCGATGGTTCAAGCGTTTGGATTGTCGATTCTGGCCGTAGTCGCTGGGTCATTATATCCGGCGCTTCGCGCTGCGCGAATGGAAATCACGAAGGCTCTCGAACAAGCATAACGAGCAGGTAACCGTTACTAGTGGGAAATGGAGTAGGGTACGGCGGGCTTAGTTCTGGCTTAGATCGAATAATCATCTTGAGCCGGCATGCCCAAGTTCAGCCAGCGTCAACGGTACACTCTCGCCATTCTTTGCAGCTTGCTAATTGCTGGCCTAGTACTGTTATCTTTCCCTGCACCTGCCGAACAGGATACCGCGACCTATTCGACACCAGTCGGCTATTCTGCTAGTGCCCTACAAACGGTGATCGGATATGCACTTTCGGGCTATTACGCGTCAGCACACATAACGACCGGAAACACGGCCACTGTAACACTGACGCTCGTTGAGACGGACCTGGTAATCTTCACAAGCACTTTTCCCGCGGGAACATTCGATATTCCAAGCACTCCTATCACCGCGGCCAACGGAGGAACAGTATTCTTGACAATAACGTCCCATAACCAGGTCTTCACCCAGATGAACGTAGCGGCGAAAATATTCCACATAGTCACAGCACTTCCATTCTTCTGGGCAGGCGCAGGGATCTTGGGCTTGACCGGCCTCCTAACACTTGCAATCTTCTACCAGCATACAGCAGCTGGAAAACTTGCAAGAAGAATCCTGCCTGTGGAAAAGGCGGGGCTTGGGTGGCCTTAGGACGAGAACTCGATACCGGTAGCATTCCTCATTCTACCATTTATGACCAGGACAATTTTTCCATACGTCAGAGGTTGTCTTCACAATCTGGATCTGGACGAATGGACCGTTTATGCGTCTGAAGCGGCTCGTGTCGCCAAGCCCAGCGCGTATTTTCTTCTCAGAGGCGCGAGCTACAAGGAATCCGACGGGCAATTTACTTGCCTGTCTGAGAAGCGCCTGGAGAAGTACTTCTCAGATCACTTTGCAATACGTGTACCGAAGCACTATACGATGGTGTCGGACGCCGGGACTTTACGCTCGATGGTAGCCGTTCTGAGAAGAAAATTCCGCTAGTCGATGTTTTCCTAAGCCAGATTAAATAACACGCTGGACGCGGGGAAGCTCTGCGCGAAATCCTTGACTGGCAATGCTCTGATCTCAGTCTACGACAAATCCAGACTAGAACACATAGTCGGAGCATTTGCAAGACACAAGATCAAAGTAATCAGCTCAGGCGGGACAGCCCAAGCGATCCGAAAACTCCGCCACGAAGTCGTAGAAGTCTCAACTTATACCGGGTTTCCGGAGATGCCTGGTGGATTGGTGAAGACTCTACATCCCAAGATTCACGCGGGGATTCTAGGTGACTGGAAAGACCCAGTACAGGAAAAATATCTTCGCGAGAACGGGATTGAACCGGTGGATTTTGTTGTCGTGAACTTGTATCCCTTTCGGGAGGTTGTGAAGAGCGATCCCGTGAACTTGCGGAGGGCGATCGACAATATCGATATTGGAGGTGTCACGTTGATCCGTGCTGCAGCGAAGGGAGCGTTTCTCAACAATAGAGTCGTGCCGTTGACTAGACCTGCCCAGTATGATGTCTTGATACGGGAGCTGGACAAACATGAATCGATCAAAGATGAGTTGAGACACAAGCTTGCTCGGGAGGCCTTCGCAGTGACAGCAGAGTACGATGCTGCGATAGAGAGTTACTTGGGCAAAGTGAAAGGATGAGCGGGCAAGAGATCCGCCGGATCTACCGGACAGCCCGAGGCGAGAATCTACCATTATCGCTGAAGCTAACGATTGGGAACAAGGTGTTCGAGTACTCAAAGGTTCAGTGGAGAGTAGAGGGCCGGCTGCGAGGGCTGCGGTATGGGACGAATCCGCACCAGAAAGCCGCGTTGTACAAACCGAAATCATCGAAGGGCGGCATAGGAAACGTTGACTGGGTGAAGTGGGGAAAAGACGGACCCTCGGCGACGAATATCGAGGATGGCAGTCATGGGCTGCGGATCACGAGCTATTTCAAAGAGCCCGCTGTGGCAGTGATGAAACATCTCAACCCATCAGGCGTGGCTGTTTCTAGAGGAGAGGAAAGTCTAGCTCTGGTGTACGCGCATGCTAGGGACTCTGACAGCCGGGCAGCCTTTGGAAGCGTCGTAGTATTCAACCGTCCCGTTGACCGAAAGACTGTGGAGGAGATCATGAAATCGTTCGTTGAAGTTGTCTATGCGCCTGGGTATGGTTCTGACGCCCTTGGGGTTTTCGAATCCAAGAGGGACATACGAGTTGGAGAAGTCCCAGTTCAGCAAGCAAGGGACGTCACCAAGCCCCCGGATGTGGTGGTGCTAGATGATGGATCGTTGATCATCGAGGACGCGTACCGAACTAGCATATTGTCGCTGGAAGAGATGCAACGGCTTCGAGTGCCTACTGAGAAGAAGCCGTCGGATCGGGAGTATTTGGATCTGCTGCATGCATGGTGGGTGGCATGCGAGGTTCGGTCGAACGCGGTGGTCTTCTGGAAGGATGGAACATCACTGGCAATTGGGACGGGCCAGCAAGACAGGATAGGGGCCATTGAGAACTCTATCGACAAGGCGCACAAGCTCGGCCACAGCTTGGAAGGAAGCGTGCTGGCTTCCGACGGGTTCCTTCCAAAGCTGGACAATGTAGAAGCGCTGGCGAAGGAGGGGATTTTCGCCGTCGTCCAACCAGGCGGGTCAGTGGAGGACCGGGGGATCGTCAAGGCGTGTGACCAGCACGGGATGAAGATGGTATTTACCGGTGAACGGTCTTTCAGGCATTTCTAAGAAGAGCTTAATCCCGTTTCCAAAACCTGTTTCGTTCGTATTGATTGTTTATATCTCGCTTCCGACTTCTAACAGGTTGGATCCTCTTGGAACCCGATGATATCGATTCTACGTCGGCAATCGAGAGGGGGTACGAACCTTTCCGAGTCAAATCCTTCGGGGAAAACTTAGCTGTTAACCTGGGAATGATATTCGTGACCATCACCGCTCTGATTCTCAGTATGTTACTCCTACCGCATCTGCTGGTCGGAGTGACATGGAACGGAGGATAAATCCGGTCCGATTGCCTGTCTTCTTGAAAGTATCCTCACCACGCAGGTTCGATTGGGAGAATCCTTATATCGGATATCCGATATCGTTATACCGATATCGAAGCATTAGAGAAGGAGGCGAAACGTATGAGCGAACATGAATGGAATCGTCCCAGACACTTCTTCGCCTGGGGCATATTCGCGCTAGTCGCCGTTGTCGTAGCATCAATCGCAGTCTCAGCCTTACTATTCGCAACACGCTCTGCACCCGTTGCAGGCACGTACTACCCGTACTTCTTCTTCCCGTTCCCGTTATTCTTCATCTTCGGAATATTCGCATTCTTCTGGATTGTCAGATGGCTAATCTTCCCATGGAGAGGGGGATGGGGCTACCGAGGAAGATACTGGCGATACCAAGACCAATCCTACTATATCATCCGAGAAAGATACGCCAAGGGAGAGATCACCAAAGAACAGTTCGAACAGATGATGCGCGACCTACAGCAACAAAACACCAACCAACCACCGTACTAAACTCCGACCCAAATCGAACCTCACCCTCTTTTTTCGGGCTCTTCCCGTATTACGACGCCGATCGATAGCCTGAGAACCTTTTTCGCTAAATCCAAGGAGCCGCAAACAGATCTAGCGTATGAAATCTGCATGGAAAGACTGGCACACCAAGAAAGAAGGAGTTGTAGAACCTGAAGTCGAAAAACTAGAGGAACTCTTCCAAGAGAACAACGCTTGGAGGATTCTAGATGTCGGTTGCGGTGCTGGTAGACACACGTTTTACTTTGCGAGGAAAGGGTTTGAGGTCCACGGTTTTGATGAAGACGAAGAAGCCATAGAAAATGACAGGCAAATTTTACGGAGGGAAGAGCTCAAGGCCGACCTCCGGGTTTGGAATATGACGAACCCAATGCCGTATCAGGACGAGTTCTTCGATGCTGCACTAGCCGTGAGAGTAATACATCATACGAACATCAGCAACATCACCAAGATCGTGCACGAGCTCGATAGAGTTCTCAAACCAAGGGGATTATTGTTTCTCCAAGTGCCCAGCTATGAATCGGAGACTTTTGACTCAGGAACGATATGGGCTGAACCTGGCACGCTGATCGCCAAGGGAGGCCCCGAGAAGGGTCTGGCTCACCATTTCTTCAAAAGAGACGAGCTACTGGGACTGTTTCCCGGGTACATTACAAAGGAGTTGCACTCCAACAGTGACCACTACGGGGGCTACTGCCTGATTATCCAAAAGGGACGAAAGGACGCGGGCTTCTAGAGATCATTCGTATCGAAGCTTGGTCAAGGGAATCAATGACCTAACGTCTAAGCTATGGAGTTTTCTTGTACCACTGAATCGTCCGCTCCAAACCTTCCTTCAGCGGAACAACTGGTCTGTAACCGATGATCCGTCGAATCTTCTGGATAGACGGTCTCGTCCTCCTAGGTCTTCTCTCTAGTTCCGTTCGCGGAGGCAAAAGCTCAAGCTTCGACCCTGAACCAGTAAGCCTCTTCACGATCTCAGCCAAGCCCCGCACAGTAACATTACCACCCGTCCCAACGTTGAAAACCTCGCCCACAGCCCTGGGATTCTTCAGAGCCAGCACAACAGCCTTGCAGTAATTCTCCACGTAATAGAAATCGTCAGAATCCCTCCCCCCGTTGTAGAGGGGAATAGGCTGGCCCGACATACACGCCGCAATGAATCGCGGGACCGCCCTGCCGGGCACATCGTGAGGTCCAAACATGTTCCAGCTCCGCAACACGACCGTCGGAACCTGCTTGTGAAAGTGAAAGCTTTTCACAAACTGCTCCGCTACAACCTTCGAGTAATCATACGGGGAGCGTGGGTTGTAAGGATCATTCTCTCTCACGGGCAGCCTCTTAGGTGGCCCGTAGACATTGTTCGAGGATGTGTAGACGAACCGGTCAAGCCTCCTCCCAGCCGCCAACTCAAGAAGATTCAAAGTGCCAAAGCAGTTGACCCTGTAACAGCCTGACGGGTCCTCCAGGGATTTTGGAATGTTGGCGAGTGCCGCCAGATGAACAACAGAGTCAAATTCCATTCTCGTTAGAGAGTTGATCACAAAAGACCTATCCGTTAGGTCGCCGTCTACGTCCGAATTGCCCACATCGGTGCGCAGAACCTCGAAGCCATTCTTCAATAGGTACTCGCACAGGTTCTTTCCAACGAAACCATTAGCACCTGTAACAAGGACCTTCAAAGAAGAATCTCGGAAACTTCGAGATGAGTGCGACATATTAGAAGCATCTTCTACAAGCCAGACTGGATACCCAGAGTTGGGACACCCATGTTCGCCCAAGTGCGATCTAGAATGACTGGCAGGTGGAAGGGCGTCATAATCTCCGAGGGCCTAGAAGAGCCAAGTCTGCTCAATGGGTTTGATGTGTATAGGGCCCGAATCTCGAAACGCGACCAACCCATCGACGATCGGGGACATAAGGAACGATGGCACCTATATTGGGTGCGCGCAACAGACAAGCAAATCGAAGCTCTCTCAAGCCAAATCAAGGATGGTTGGTACGCGCACTTTTAGAAAGACAAAAAGCTCGTGGCAGTTTTTCGCGGTAAAAAGTTCGAGTTCAAGTCCCGGGACAAGTCGACCTAGAACGAGGCTGTCGGATATGGCAAGTCTGTTGGAATCCCCGAGGAGCAACTTGACTTTCCAACAAACTAGATTCCTTGGCCATCATTCGCTGTCCGTCTAATAAAACAAGTCGGGACGAATGAGAGATTCTTTCTGATGCTGCCTGACATCCTCTGTTAGCTCCGCCCCGACGCGGTGGTAGTCTTCCACATCAACATCTTTCTGCCCGAAAAACGCCGCAACATTTCTAAGGTCGTTCTCCAAAAGGCGCGCGGCATCTGGATGACTGACCAAGACGGCTTGCGAGACATCGATGATGTAGGGCTTCTTGTCCCAGACAACGATGTTGTAGGGGCTAAGGTCTCCGTGTACAAGATGAGCCCGAGAGACAAGCGTTTCCAATGCTGAGAGAACCATCCTCGAAAGAGCAGCATAATCCACGCTTTCTAACTCATTGAGTTGTGGAGCAGCTATCCCATTGCCGCCGAGCAGGGTCATCACGACAATATTTTCCTCGAACCCGACAGGACGGGGGGCTGGAATCCCTACCTTCTCCAACCTTGCTAGATTACGGTATTCCTTCTCAGCCCACATTGCCTCAGTCCGCAGTGTAATATGGCGTTTGGCGTGACGGTAGCGCCAGTCGCCGAAGAGATATTGCTTTCTCTCTCTTCTTCCAAAAACCTTTGAGGTGTGGACTTTCACTGCTAGTTCCCGGCCGTCGGGCGCGACCCCGTGGACAACGAGACTTTCCTTACCTTGCCGGATCGGCGGCCCAAGCCGAGCTATCACACCGTGATTCATTAGCCGGTACAGGGCCATCTGTGAACGCTCGTCGAACAATCCCTGCCAAATGCCTCCACTCCAAACTCGGCGAATCGAGATTGAGATTCAAACGAATCTAAGGATTGCGGTTGTCGCTCGAAGTGACCGATACTTGCCCTGTTTAAATAGAATCCATCGAATCATCCTTAACCATGCATACCGTAGAGATCAAGTCTACGGAAAACGGTCCAAACCTCGTCTACCTCGATGGAAAGGTGTTCACTGCCATGTGCAGATTCGGTGGCTCCAGCAACAAACCCTTCTGCGACGGGACCCACGCAAAGAACGGGTTCCACGCCAAATCTGCGGACCTGAAAGTCCTCGCTGAACATTCCAAGGTAGAAGCTTAGCCGCAAAGAACAGCGCGGGCCCTTCTAGCTTCAGCCGAAGAACCTGGCTAGCTGTTCGACGGTATGAAATTCGTAGTCAGACTTTGCTTTGTTTAGGTCCCCCTGGAATTGAGGTGCCCATTTGGCGAGCACTGTTAGGAGCCCTGCGTCCTTACCTGCCAACATGTCGGTAGCTGCGTCTCCGATAATCATAGACTCCTCGGGGTTCGTCCTCATGGTTCTCAAAGCCAGACGGATGCCCTCTGGATGCGGTTTGGGTTTCAGAACATCATCACGAGAAACCAGAATGTCGAAATAGTCTTTCAAACCGAGAGTCACGAGGTTGAACTCCATAAGTGCTTTTTCTTCTGCGGTCACGATCGCAAGACGTTTGCCGGATGCACGGAGCTTCTGGAGTAGCCGCGGGATTCCCGGAAAGAGGGTCGCTTTGTCGAGGAAGTTATTTCGATAACAGAAGAGATAGTCATCGATTGCTTCCCTAACGGGTTTAGTCGGGAGACTTTCGGCAAAGCCTTTGATAATGTTTCGAGCTGGGGGTCCGAGGGTCCAGAAAGCGTCTCCCGCGGGAAGTGCTCGTTTGAGATATTTTTTCGAGGTCTCGTTTACGCAATGAACTATTACAGCCTCGGTGCTAATTAGAGTCCCGTCCATGTCAAAGATTATCCCCCTTATCGAGGCAGCGGGGTTCAAGTCCGATACTCATCCGATAGTCTTCAGTTGACTATTTTGCCTTTGACTCGGATTCCTCTCTTTTTCTCCACTCTTCCGAGATCGAATGCGTTGTGTCCGTGTCTCACGAAGAGTCGGATAACAGCGTCCTCTGCTCTCTGAGGACAGATTAGGATGAAGCCTACTCCCATGTTGAAAGTCCGGTACATTTCGCGGTCAGGGACTCTTCCACTCTTCTGAGTGATCCGGAAAATTCCTGGTGCAGGAGGCAGTTGTTCGATACCAGCTCCGAGTTTTGACTGTCCCACTATCCGGTTGAGTTTTGCAAACGCTCCTCCTGTAATGTGTGCCAGCCCATGAATCTCCAGTTTTCTCAGTGCTTCTAGAACTGGTTCGACGTAGATTCGTGTGGGTTCAAGAAGTTCCTCACCGATGCTTCGGCCAAGTTCCGGCACGTTCTCTCTAAACCTGTACTCTCTCAGGAGAATTTTCCTGGCAAGGGTTAGACCGTTCGAGTGTATTCCTGAACTGGCAACTCCGATCAACGCGTCTCCTCTTCGAATCTCATCTCCAAGGATGAGATCTTTCCTCCTGCAAATTCCTGCTGCCATCCCCGCAAGGTCTAGCCCGGGGTCCTTAGAGAGAAGGTCTGGGACGATAGCTGTCTCGCCCCCAACTATTGCCATTCCGGCTTGTTTTGCTCCTTCTACCAGCCCGACGGCGATTTGGTCGACAATACGACGATCGTGTTTGGCCATGGCGAGGTAGTCGAGGAAACTGATGGGTTCGGCGCCTGTGCAGATCAGATCATTCGCGCACATCGCGACGCAATCTATCCCGATGGTGTCGTACTTCCGCATCATCCGGGCAATGATGACCTTGGTCCCGACGTTATCGATATGTAGGCTCAGGACCCGCCCATCGTTGAGGTCGACGAGCCCCGCGTAATGGCCAATCGGGAAAACTGGATGCCCGACTCTCCCTTTACGAGTCTTGAACGTAGATTCGAGCCTTCGAGCCAAAGCCTCGTGGGATTTTCTGACTTGAGAAACGTTGACTCCCGCTCTGGCGTAGGTCATGCGGGGCCGAGGCAAGCCTAGAGCTTCAGTCCCGTCAAGCGCTCGTAAGCGATAACATACCGCCTACTCGTCTCATCTATCAGATCCTTGGGAAGGTCAGGCGGTCTCGGGGTTGGCTGTCCAGCCTTTCGCGCCCCATCAAGAGTCTTCTTGTAACCAACCTTGGAAAGCCAGTCTCGGATCAACTGCTTATCATAGCTCTCCTGGTTCTTGCCAGGAGAATAGTTCTCTTTCGGCCAGAGACGAAACTCGTCGGGCCCAATCGAGTCCGCTAGAACAATGTTGCTTTCATCATCGAAACCAAACTCTAATTTGAGATCTGCGAGGATGAAGCCGGCCTTGTCCGCGCGCTCGGACATTTTCTTGTAGATGCTGACGCTACTATCTTTGAGCGCAGTGATCTCTTCCGTGTCCAACCAGCCCTCGTCCACAATCTGGTCAACCGTGACAGGCTCATCTTTCACGTCAGACTTGGTGGTTGGATCAAAGTAGGGTTGAGGAAGTTTGGTAGCGTTGATTGGCTTCACGGGGAGATTGACCTCTCCCCTGACAAGTCTCTCGTAAAGACTGCCGTAGAGATAACCTCGGACAACGGACTCTACCGGAATCATCTTCAGCTTCTGGACAATCATCCGGTTCGCGTTCTCAACGCGTAGCATATGATGGGGGACTTTCAGATAGTTGAACCAGTACGCTGCGAGCTTGCAGAGCACTTCCCCCTTTCGAGGAATGGTAGAGGGAAGGACGATATCATAGGCAGAAACTCTGTCGGTGAAAACGAACAAGAGTTCCTCGCTGTCAAGTTCGTAGATGTCCTTTACCTTGCCACGCTTGAATGGCATGGACGACAATTCGTTCTCGGGTTCGTTAACGTGTTCTTGCATCTAGACGCGTCCCCCTCGGTACTGTTGGACGTTCTTTGCGAGTTCTGAATCGGAGAGCGCAAGAATCTCAGCGGCGAGGAGTGCCGCGTTCGTTCCATTGTCCAGGCCGACGGTGCCAACCGGGACGCCTGATGGGAGCTGAACTATCGATAGGATGGAGTCGAGGTTGAGCTTGCCTGAGACCGGGACCCCAATTACCGGCTTGTTGGTTAGGGACGCTACGAAGCCAGGTAGGGCCGCGCTGAGACCTGCGATGGCAATGAAAACATCAGATTTGGAAACCTCGACGTACTTGTCAAGCTCTTTGTGGTTGCGGTGACTTGAGAGAACCTTCGTCTCGAAAGGAATGCCAAGCTTCTCAAGTATGGTCTCCGCTTTCTTAGCGATCTCCCGGTCGCTTTCCGAACCCATTAGTATACTGACGCTCTTTGTCAAGTGTGACACCTTACAACCCGAGATTCTGTGACTACCGTGTTCACTGGTAAATCAAACTGATCTCGAGGAACGTGACTGACAAGCTGTAGATTGAACGATAGACCGATCGACCTTACGTGTTCTGGAAGCGTTTTGAGAACGCGGTCAAAATATCCTCTGCCCCAGCCGAGACGGTAGCCTTGCTTGTCCCATACTATCCCGGGGACGAACATAACGTCGACTGGATCGAGGCTCTCGGGCCGTAGAAACTCTGGCCTGGGTTCGGGAATGTTGAAGCTCCCAGGCGCGAGCTCTTTCCCAAGGTCTTTGATCTCGGAGAAGAAAAGGTCAATGTCTCCTTTCTTCACAACTGGGACAAGAACTCGCTTGTTGCTATCCAAGGCCTTCCGAATGAGCGGACGAGTGTCAACCTCGCTGCCCTTGCCAACATAGCAGGCAATACCTCTTGCCCGGACATACTCGTGAAGATGAAGAACCTGATCCATGATCTCCACACTCTTCTGCTCAACGTCTCGAGTAGACTGTCGATCTCTGAGTCGCAAAATGTATCGTCGGAATTGTTCTTTCTCGACAGCAGTCTTTGCTTCTGTCAAACTTTCAAGCCAATCTGGATACTTGAGGCGAGTATCGTGTTCTCTAGGAGACATGCGACCGTCATAGGTCCAACCCCTCCCGGAACTGGCGTAATATAACCGGCTACTCTGCTGACCTTGTCGAAATCTACATCTCCTCGGAGCTTTCCTTCGACCCTTGTCAAGCCAACATCGACTACAGCCGAGTTAGGTTTCACGTGGTCCGCGCGAATCTGGAAGATTTCTTTTCCAACTGCACTGACTAGAATGTCAGCGGTCCGTGTCATTCCGGAAAGGTTGGGCGTCTTGGAGTGGCAGACCGTAACAGTCGCATCTCGGTTGAGGAGGAGGTTGGCCAGGGGTCTGCCCACTAGATTGCTTCGGTTGATGATTACCGCCCTTGATCCAGCGATCGGGACTTTGTAGTGGTTTAGGAGTTTGATGACGCCTTTTGGAGTAGAGGGAACCAGTTCCTCATGGCCCGCTGCCAGTTTGCCGGCGTTGATGGGGTGTAATCCGTCAACATCCTTGTAGGGGATGATTCTCTCGATTACCTTTTCCTCATTGAAGCCTGGAGGGAGTGGTAGCTGGACGAGTATTCCGTTGACCTTGGGGTTGGTGTTGAGCTGGCCGAGCAAAGCTTCCAGTTTGTCCTGGGAAGTGTCGGCAGGTAGGTGGTGACTCTCGGATCTTATTCCAACCTCGTCAGCGGCCTTGTGTTTGGCTCTGAGATAGGAGGCGCTGGCCGGGTCGTCGCCGACTTGAACTGTGGCGAGGAGAGGCTTAGTGCCATGTTTCTCCAGTTGTTGGACGTTTTGGGCGACCTGTTTCTTGACTTCTCCAGCTACCAGTTTGCCGTCCATGAGGATGGCTGTCAATTCTTGAAGAGAATCCTCCTTCCTTCAAACTTCAATTGATCCTCTGTGAGGAGTCTGATTGCTTCGGGAAGAATTCGGTGCTCTTCTCTCAGGATGCGGCTGGAAAGAGTTTCTACGGTGTCGTCGTCGCGGATCGCGACTGCTGTTTGAAGAATTATGGGACCGTGGTCGACCTCTCTGTCTACAAGGTGGACAGTGCAGCCGGTAACCTTGACGCCGTGATCGAGGGCTTGCCTCTGCGCTTCCAAACCCGGAAAAGACGGAAGTAGAGCAGGGTGCACGTTGATGATTCTGCGAGGGTACAGATCGACGAACTGTTCACTGAGAATCCGGAGATAACCTGCCAATACAATCAGCCCGTTTTTCGGTGCCACCCCGCCTGACTGGAGAGCGGCGATGGTTTTCTGGTCGTAGTCCCAGCTTTTCTTGGGGGCACCCTTGTCGTCTAAGGTGATAGTTTGAACATGATGTTTCTTGGCTATGTCGAGAGCTGGCGCGTTCGGTCTGTTGCTGATGACAATCTTGACCTCGCACTTGGTGAGGTAGCGATTATCCACCGCCTCTAGTACGGCGTCAAGGTTTGAACCCCGTCCTGACGCTAAGACCCCGATTGGGACCATTCAGCTAGACCTTTTCTGGTCCATGCATTTCTTTCAGCAACAGTTGTGAAGCGTCGACCCTGCCGAGTTTTGGAACCCATTCCATTCTGCTTCCAAGAATCTCGTGTTCTTCCCTGTACTTGTAGACCCGACGGACTCGGTCCGCGGCATCCCGTCTCTTTGCGAGAAGTCGTTCTGTGCCTATGTCGCTTCGATGGTAAAGTCCCCATCCATCGGTGAGCTGGACACTCAACACAGTTTTCTCGATCCTCGCACTGGCTGGTGGTAGAGTGTGGTCCATCGCCATTAACGCGAGAAGACGCGAGCCTCCTGTCATCACTTGACCGTCCTCTCGGAGATCAGCACTTCCCCAGAACAGGTGGCAGCCATTTCGTTTGATGTTTGTCTCGAAGACTTGGACTGGGTGGCCTTTGGCGTTGTCTCTCTTTTCGGGATAGCCGTTTGGAGCGACGACCTTCACGACCACGGCGTCCTCGCTGGTGAATTCGAGCTTCAGCTTAGACAGCCGTCTTTCAACGATAGCTTGGAAGACGTCGATGATGTCTGTTTTGAGCATGGCGAGCATGTTGAGAGCTTCGGGATCACCCAGCCGAGAGTACATCTCGATAATTGTCGGTCCCTCGTTTTCTGTGAGCATCATCTGCCCGCCGACCATGCCGTGGTAGGCTTTGCCGGTTTTTTTCTGGATGGCCTCAACAATTCCCTCGACGATTTTGAGCGACTTGTCATACTCTTCCATAGTAATGAATGGGAGGGTCATGTCGGGACCTGAGATGCTGCCCATTCCGCCTGTCTCGGGTCCGCTGTCGAAGTCGTGAGCGCTCTTGTTGTCCTGGACCAGAGGGGTACCAAGAACGGTTTTGCCATCTGTGAAGCATTGCAGGGAATATTCGGGACCCCAGGCCTTCTCCTCGACTAGAATCTTGTCTTCGATGTCAGAGTAGGCGGCCATGCTAGCCTGGAGAGAATTGAAGTAGGCTTCTTTGAAACGCTCCTTCTCATCGTGTAGATAGATCTGGCGGTCTTCAATCAGCTTAACGCCCTTACCGCCGGACTGACGGGCAGGCTTGATGACAATGTTTTGTAGCCAGGGTTGAATGCCGATGTTTTTCCGGATATAGTCTGAGGCTTCTCGTGCGTTCTTGAAGGTTCGGAAGAGAAGCTTACCGGGGAGATTGTTCTCCCACTGTAGGCGTCGGAGGTCTGCTTTGGAACGTTCTATGACTGAGAGTTCTTGGCTAGCACCGACGCATTGGATGCCTTCCTTTTCAAGTGCATCTGGTATACCGTGAAAACCGGGCTCCTCGGGTCCCACTACCACGATGTCGATTCCCCAGCCGCGGGCAGATCTGACGATCGTCTTCGGGTCTGTTGTCCTGCCGATACGAAGTTCTCCCTTGTTATCCTTGCAGATCTTGTGAATACCCGGATTCCGATTTTCAGCGATCCAGAATATCTCCGGTTTGTGATCGCTGAGACTCAACTTCCAAGCAAGCGCGTGTTCGCGTGCGCCTCCGCCTACACTCATTACTCTCATCGTGTCGCGCCTCCGTTCTCGAAGCAGCGCATGCAGAGATTCTGTCTTGGGAACCCGATGGCGTGCTGGAGTTCTTCAACGGTCATGAACGATATACTGTCAGCCCCGACATTATTCGCGAGTTCTTTCTCGCTCAGGCTGCCGGAAATCAGTTCGTCTCTGGACGGGATCTCGACTCCGTAGGGACATGGTGAGACGAGTGTTGGGCTTCCAATTCGAACGTGTATTCGTTGGGCGCCGTTGCGTTTGAGGTTCAAAACGGTGTTTCGGAGAGTATTTCCCCTAACGACGCTATCGTCTACCAATACAACGTCCTTGCCTTCGACTGCGCTCTTAACAGGGTTGAGCTTGAGCTGGACTCCTATGAGACGCTCTTTCTGTGTTGGCTCAAGGGCAGCGCGAATGTTTTCTCCAGTCCGCATGAAGCCGGGTTCCAAGGGAAGGCCGGACTCCTGACTGTATCCATTGGCAATCGGGAGTGCTGTCTCTGGAACACCGATTACCACGTCAGCTTTGACCGGATGTGCCTTGGCTAGTTCCCTGCCGACGCTGTTTCTTACCTTGGCTACTGGAAGGGTGTTGACTTTGCTGTCGAGCCGTGCGAGGTAGACGTACTCGTAGCTGCAGAAGTTGCCTGCATCGGTTGCGGGAGTGTTTCCGCGAATGTCCTCAGGGGTGAACATGATGACCTCTCCTGTTTCAACGGGTCCCGTGTGGTCAATGCCCATCACGTCTAGGGCGCAGGTCTCGGATGCGACGGCTGAAATGTCGAAGCCAACGCTCCCGGTTTCAAGCGGTTTTACCCCGAGCGGATTTCTTCCTGAGACGAGTTCTTGTTTGTGGGTGAGGGCGACGAAAGAGTATCCACCGCCTATCTTGTTGATGAGCATCGAGGTTGCTTTGAGCGGTTCTTTCTCGCTGTGGAGAAGTTGTGAGAGTTGGCGCGCGAAGAGTTTGGTGGCTTCGCCACGGCTTTCATGGAGATCTGTTTTACCGTCCAGTGCGAGAACTAGCTCGTAGGGCGCTTTAACGTGGACGAGATAGTCATCTAGGTAGGAGGATGTTTGTCCGATTCCGATGAACCCTTTTGGAATGGTTGTCTTGTTTTTCTGGAAGAAGTCTTCGACGCCTCCTTTTCCTCCGAGAGTGTGTAGAGTGTTTCCCGGTCCGATTGTCGATAGGCTGACGGATTCTTGTCCTCGTCCTTGGAGGGCACTGAGTCCGTAGTGGATGAAGTGGGATGCGTCCCAGTTTTCTCGTCCTTCGCCGAAGGTGTAGAAGCCTACTAGGCCCGGCATTGCTGGTTTAGGCCTTCATTTCTTCTCGGGTGCGAAGCACAGGATCTTTCTTTAGACCGAGATATTCTCCGGTGACGCAGGCGAAACACATCTCATCTTTGCCGAGGCCTATTCCCTCACTCAGACCGTTGATATCGTTGTAGCCAAGGCCGTCGACGCCGATTTCACGCGCGACCTTCTTGTTGAGGTCAGAGATGTTAAGCGTCTCGCCGTCTGCTTTGTTCGCAAGCAATTCTTCCCTCGTTGGGAAGTCGATGCCCATGTAACACGGGTGGCGGATGGGTGGGAAGGTGACGACCATGTAGACTTTCTTTGCTCCCGCGTCTCGGAGGGATTGGACGATGTTTCTGCTGCTGGTTCCGCGGACAATGCTGTCATCAACGACGATGACGTCTTTGCCGTCAACGACGGGTTTGATGGTGATGATCTCTCGGACGATCTCTTCCCGGCTTTTGGCTGTTGGCTCGATGAAGCTGCGGAGACTTCCCTTTCTGCGGTATCGGTCTTTCATCAAGCCCTCCTCCATTGGTATTCCGCTCTCCTCGGAATAGCCGAGGGCTGCGGGTCTAGCGGAGTCGGGTACGGGAATGACTACATCGGCTTTGAACGGGTATTTTCGGGCGAGGACTCTGCCGAGCTTTCGACGTGCGTCGTAGACGTAGTGGTCATCGATCTTGCTGCTGGGATGACCAAAGTATGTGTATTCGAACGGGCAGTGGTAGTGGCGTGGTGCGTCCGCGAATCTTGTTATTTTGAGACCATCTTTGGACAGGCTGACTAGCTCGCCTGGTTGAATATCCCGGACAAAGTTGGCTTGGAGCGCTGTGAGGGCGCAGCTCTCGCTCGCTACGATGTGAGTGTCCGTGTCAGGATCGTATCCTAGACAGAGGGGTCTGTAGCCCGCTTCGTCCCTAGCCGCTAGAACCTCACCGTCATGGGTTATTATGACGAAGCTGTAGGAGCCGCTCAGCTCTTTGCTCAGCTTGTGAAATGCACGTGTCCAATCGTGTTCAGCACGGTAGTGTTGAAGAAGGCGGTATCCGGCGAGCTTCGTATCTGTTGTTGATCCTAGGATCGGAAATTCTTTCTCCACGACTGGCTCAAGATCTTCTGTGTTCGCGATGGTTCCGTTCTGGGCGATGGCGAATTCGCCGCGAATGTCGAGCGGATGCGCGTTCTCTAGTGTTGTCCGTCCGCGGGTCGAGTAGCGTACGTGTCCTATTCCACGATTGCTGGTGAAGCTGAGAATCTTCTTCGCACTAGCATCCGCACCCTGGCCTATGAGGCCTAAGCCCTTGAGAATGGGCTCGCCGGGAACCGCTATTCCCCACGACTCTTGGCCTCTGTGCTGGAGGGCTGCGAGTCCCTTGACTATACGCTCTGCGACAGGCCGGTTCTCCATGGAGTATATGGCCAGGACGCCACAGTGCTCTTTCATAGCGTTGCTTCCATTGCCCGCGGAATCGCTTCGGACCAAGCCCTTGAAGCTTCAGCGATGGGAATCGCGATGATGGCTTGTCCCTTTGAGAGGAACTCGATCCCGTTATCTGTTACAGTTCCGACCTTTGCGGCAGGTATTCCGAGCCGTTTGAAAGAGTTGACTATTCTAGCCAAGTTCTTGGGCTTTGTTTCGAGGACGAATCGTGATCTTGATTCTGAGAATAGCAAGTTGTCCGTTCTGCTGGTCTTGTTTGGAACCTTGTTGATGTCGACGGTTACGCCTTTGTTGCCTTGAACCGACATCTCGGCCAAGGCGACAGCTAATCCACCTTTCGAGATATCGTGTAAGCTTTCTACACCGCCTCTTCTCAGTGTCCTCAGCAGGGCTCGCAGGAGTGTCTTCTCTTTCTTCAAGTTGACCTTTGGGACCTGGCCGCCTGTGAGCTTGTGTATGTGTTCGTAGTATTCGCTTCCGCCCATCTCATCGGAGGTGTTTCCGACGATGATGAGATCGTCTCCTTCTCTACTGAGAGCTTGCAGTACCTTCGGAGTTTTGGATTCTACAAGTCCTATGGCGGCGATGACAGGCGAGGGCTTAATCGCTTTGCGACTCACGGAGTCTTCGTTGTAGAAGCTGACCTTTCCGCCGACGCATGGGACTCCGACAGCGTTGAGATAGTTGGCGATGGCTCGAATAGCTTCCTTGAATGTCCAGTAGACCTCAGGGTTCCCGGGGTCTCCAAACTGTAGGTGATCGACCAGCGCAACAGGTTCCGCGCCCACGGCGACCAGGTTGCAGAATGCTTCCGAGACGACTCCCATTGTTCCCCAGTAGGGGTCTATGTAGCATTGCTTGCTGTTGCCACCCGTGGTGAGAGCGAGGGCGCGCTTGTTGGGTAAGCGCAGGATTGCGGAGTCGGCTTGTCCAGGTTTGACGAGGGTTCGGATGCCAACCTCGTGATCGTACTGGCGATAGATCCACTCCTTGCTCGCGATGTTCGGGCTGGAGAGTAGTTCGATCAGAGTCTGATCTAGGTCTTCAGGCAGAGCTGGCTCGGGTACTTCTGCGAGAGCGTCGAGATATTCAGGGCGCTTTGCTGACCTGGGTACGAGTGGGGCTTCAGCAACAAACTTGGCTGGTGCTTTGGCCACAACCTCGTTTCCCTGTCGGATGATCAAGAGGCCGTCCCTAGTGACGTGTCCAATCTTCGCGTAGCCTAGCTCCCATTTGTTGAGAATATTGACAAGTTTCCTTTCGTTTTCCTTTCGGATTAGGAGAACCATTCTTTCTTGTGATTCGGATATCATGATCTCTGCGGGTTGCATGTTGGGTTCGCGTGTCTGGACCCTGTTCAGATCGATTTCCATCCCGGTCCCAGCTTTCGCCGCGATCTCTGACAGTCCACAGGTTAGGCCGCCGCCGCCTAGATCTTTCATTCCCTCGATAATTTTCGCATCGACTGCTTCTAGTATCGCTTCGATGATGAGCTTCTTAGTGAAGGGGTCCGGGACTTGGATAGCTGACCGCTCAGTATCGGATTTTTCGGTGAGTGTCTTGCTGGCGAAGCTTGCCCCGCGAATGCCGTCGCGTCCCGTTCTTCCTCCAACAAGATAGACAAAGTCACCTGGATGGCGGGCTTCGCCGAGAACGAGCTTATCTTTTCGTCCGAGACCAACGCAGACCACGTCGACGAGACAATTTCTCTCGAAAGACGGGTCGAACTCCACTTCTCCGCCAACTGTCGGGACGCCTATGCAGTTGCCATAGTCTGCTATTCCCCTGACGACACTGTCGAAGAGCCAGCGGGTGTGAAGGCTTTCTATGGATCCGAACCTGAGCGGGTCGAGGAGAGCGATAGGACGTGCCCCCATACTGAGAATGTCGCGGACGACACCGCCGACGCCTGTGGCCGCTCCACCATAGGGGTCAATGGCGCTAGGGTGGTTGTGTGATTCGATGTGGAGGGTTACAACCCAGCCATCGCCGATGTCAATTACGCCGGCGTCGAACCCGGGTCCGACTAGAACTCGCGGTCCTTTGCTGGGGAGTTGTTTGAGGAGCGTTTTGCTGGATTTGTAGCTGCAATGCTCAGACCATTGTGCCTCGAGCATAGCCCATTCAACCTCGTTAGGCTCGCGCTGGAGCTTCTTGACCGCGTATCGGATCTCCTCATCGGTGAGGTTAGGCTTCTGAGCCTCAGCCAGGGTAAAGCTTTGAGGCTCCTCGATGACAGATCGGGTCATGATGGCTGTTCTCTCGCCCGATTAACAAGAAACGTTGCGCGCGAGCCTGTGATTGCTCCTATGATGAAGGCTATGATGAACCCGACAAGGCCTGCGAAGAGATAGGCGACAAGCCCAGCGACAAGGCCGGCGATAAGTCCTGCCACAATGGCGGTTCCGCGGGGATACGTTCTCTTTTCGGGCGTAGATGCTTCTGTCAAATGTTATCGATTCTCCTCTTTCTTTTGCTCTCTTTTCGGAAGGATCAAGCCGACGCCTAGTGCTATCAATATGAAGCCGTAGAAGCCGCCCAGAAAACCGACACCAGCGATGTAGGTGATGGAGAAGAATGCCACTAGAGAGACGATGCCGAGGGCGATTGAGAATATGCCCAGAACCAGACGGCGAATCGAGCGGGTTTGTTCCGTCATGATTCTATTTCTTCCCCCCGGATAGTGGCACGTAGGGTCCTGTAGCGACCAGGAGCCCGCCGAAGATAAGTCCAACCCGATAGTCGGTCGTATAGATGCCCGTAACCACCGATTCCCAATGCGAATATGAAGACGCCGACCCACGACCGCGACTTCTCCGGAGCTTTCTTGGCCAACTATTTTCCTCCGATGGACCCTTCGAGCGATTCGACCATTGAATCGAAGATGATCCTTCCCTCTGGATGATTATCTGGAGACAGAACTGGAAGAGAGGCACGTTCAGGGTGTGGCATGAGCCCCATCACGTTTCCTTCTCTGTTGCAGATTCCGGCGATGTTGTTCATGGAGCCGTTGGGGTTTGAATCCTCCGTGGGAGCATTGTTCTCGTCTACGTATCGTAAAACGATCTGTTCGTTCTTGCCTAGTTCAACGAGTTGGTCTTTGTCGAGATAGTATCGGCCTTCGTTGTGGGCGATCGGAATCCGCAGCGTCTGACCCTTGCTCGCCAGTTTTGTGAACGGTGTGTTAGTGGAGTCTATTCGGAGGCGTGTCCATCTGCAGACGAATCGTAGGCCGGTGTTTCGGAGGACGGCCCCGGGTAGTATTCCTGCCTCGACTAGTATCTGGAAGCCGTTGCATATTCCAAGGACAGGCTTGCCCGCCTCTGTTGCTGCTCTGATGGTTTCTAGGCTTGGGCTGGTCGCCGCTATGGCGCCGGCACGGAGGTAGTCGCCGTATGAGAATCCTCCGGGTAAAACGTACGCGTCATATTGATCCTGTTTCAGGTCTTTGTGCCATACGAGGTCCGTGGGGACTCTGACGGTTTTCCGGAGAATTTCTAGTGCGTCTAGGTCGCAGTTGCTTCCTGGGAACTGTATGACGGCGACCTTTACCATTATCCGGGTTTCCTAAAGTAGTGAATTTCGATGCCTATTAAGCCCTTTTTTGACAGGTATGTGTCAACCAGGAAGAATGCTAAAGGTCCGTGAGAAGGCGGATAGGCGAGAAGTCGACAAAAAAACTGTTCAAATCTTCACTTGTCACGTATGAGACGTTTCGCCGGGTTAAGGGCCGGGAGGAAAAAGAACACTAGTCATTCTCGCATTCGCCCAAGTTGGCACCAAGAGTATCGGGTTGTTTTATCCTCAGGGACCATAGAGCCGAGCCCTAGAAGAAGCCTCATGGTAAGTCCCGGAACGAGGTTGGTCAAACTGTCTGAAAAAAGCCCACGGATAGGCAGGGAAGAGTTCGATCGAGTAGTCAAAACCTCGATCCTTGAAACCATTCAGATGATCGGAGACGATTACCTGGACCTATTCCTCACTTTCATTCAGCGGAAAGACGGTATCAGGACCCTCGACTCGGCGAGCCTCCAAGAGGTGGAAGTTGCCATCGACTCCCTCTTCGCGCGGTTCGCAATTGCCATCAAACACGTCATAATGTTCCGTATTTGCGCAACCCTAAGACTCGAACCCCAAAGACTGCTAAGAAACTTAGAGTGGACGATCCAAGAACTTCGTTCATCGTGCTGGTAAGGTTCATACCGATCAGAATCGGACCGGCGGACTCAACGCTTTCTTCACGGCCTTCCTGTCCCTCAACAAGTAATAGGTTGAGTGCCTCGTTTTGACGTTGACCTTGCTGATACCTTCAGTCACGAGCCTCATCAGTTTCGTCGGGTGCACCTCAACATCGCTCCACTGCCAGCCCCGGTAGTTCACCTCGCCTTCCCCTGATTCCTCATGGACCAAGGCAAGCCTCAGAGTCTTCTGGTGCTCTGGAAACCGTTCCAAGAAAACCCGCACCTTCTCCTCCTCCGAGCTATAGTCCAGAAGCTGAACCGATGCGAGGTAGTGTGTTAGTATGTGTTGTTCGCCTTGATGAGAGAAATTACGGCGATCTCAGTATTTCAACCGTGCAACTACAACCGGTTGCATTTGTCGTGAACTGAGATACGGTTGGGCAGACTTCTTCCAAATCCATTAGGAAAAAACGGACTACGGAGGCCACTTCGAGTACGAGGAATCAACAAGTAGCGACGTCAAAACTGTCGTCCTTAAACACGGGAGAGGGATCAAATGGTCAATCCACTACGGAGAATGGGTTAGACTAGCGGTCGAAAAACTTCTTGGGTTGAAGGTCGAGACGGAGAGGACGGAAAATCAGGTTATTTTCCGGTTTCCCATACCCACTGGTAGGGAACTAGGAAACTTCGACACTAGCCCCCGGAGTCGACATTCTAGAATTGTCGAACCAAGACCCTGATAGCATGCTTTACTAGCTTACGACCCTGACCTGGCAGACGTGAGCTGCAGGATTGTAGATCCGAAGATCATCGCAGAGCTTCCGAACAAGCCGTTCAGCCTCGTCAGGAGAGCTGGCTTCAACATTCATCCGCAGGAGCTTCCCCGCCCGAACATTCGTCACCTGAGAGTATCCTCCCTTCAAGATCAGATTGTGGTGAATCGTCTCTCCCTCCGGATCCCGGGCAAGAGGCTTGTTCTCTACGACAACCTCCACGATGAAGCTTGCCGGCGACATTGCGAAGAGCATAGCTCCATGAGGCTCCCTTAAGCTCTTTTTCCATTCTGGCTCCACCACACGTCCGAAGAGTTGACATTCTAGGTAAGCAGGCCGATCGGAGTCCAGATGTTGCCTAGCGAATTCTTGCCGCGTGCTCATTCCAGGAGGCTGGGAGAACTCGACGCGTCAAACTGGAAGAATCTAAAGGTGGGAAAAAACGCTTCACGTGTTGACCCTGCCATACGAGAGATTGTTTCATCACTTAACGACAAGGGCTACAAGACCTTTTCGTGTTGTAGCGGAGGCCATAGAGCGAATCTTCGTCGGAGATTCGACCGTCACGAGAGCGGCTACATCGCTTTCTCCCCGCCATCAAGAATACCATTCGCCCTCTATCTCGCCCTCCGTGAAAGGAATCAGGACTTCATGTTCGAAGCGGAAGCGGTGATGCATGATGGAAACGGGGATAGAAGGGAGACGATCTACACCCAATTGGATTGGCAACTGTTGGACCAGAGAAAGCCGAGACTGAGATATTATGAGAACTTATTCTCCGAAATACAAGACGCGATCGACAGCCTACCTAGACGACAAGACGGGCATAAGGAGGTCTTGACCGGCTTGCTGGGGAAACCTCACCTACCGCTGGGATCGAAGATTGTGAGCGGCCAGATGAAACGGTTCACTCGTTAGATGATAACAGGTTCTCAGGGCTTCGAAAATCAATGCGCGAATGATCATCAGAGATTCAGGCTAAGGTAATACGATCGAGCATATGGTTCTCGTGCAAAGCATCCTTTGCGGGTTACGAAAGAAAAAAAGGGAGATTGGTCTCGGAGCTAACTGGTACGCTTACTGCTTGAAGAAGGGTGTGGGTGCGAGAAGTGTCTCGCTTCGCGTGAGGCCTTGTAGTGTTGGGAACTTCTCGAAGGCGGACTTGACGATCTCGTCAGAGGTCCTTGCCTGCCAGAGTGCTACGATGTCGAACTGGCCTGGGGTTGTCCATGCCTCGATGAGGCCTGGGAAGCTCTTGAGCTGGTTGACGAATGTCTCGATTGGGCTGGTGACGTTGAAGAGGCTGATGCCGAGTGGCATCTGGTTCTGGAAGTGGGCGCCGTTGATGCCGTTGAAACCGAAGAGTGTCTGGGTAGTCTGGATGCCTTGTACTTTGCGGATCTGGCTGACGAGCTGTACGATTTGTTCTGGGGTGTTCTGCTTTAGTCGTAGTGCTAGGTCGAAGCGTCCGGTGACTGGTGCGATGAGGTCGATGTTCGGGTTGTTCTTTAGCTCCTCGACCACGTTCTTCGTCATGCCGTGATTGACGGTTGCGAAGACGTAGGCGGGATAGTTTGTGTTTTGCATAGATATCATCTTATTGCAATTGAGTAACACATGTTACTTTGTATATAAACCTTTTAACTCGGAACCGCAGGTATTACAGTAGCAGAAGCGATTGAGATTGCCAGCCCTCACCCCGAAAAATGTGACAGTTCCTGAAGCCGTACGACAGATCCTCACCAAGAACTATCCCATCTACCAATGCCTCAAGATGAAGCTGACAAACTTCCACTCGGTCGCCGAACTAATTCAGCCACACGTCGAACAACTGACAGGCCGAAAACCTACCATCAATACTCTAGTGGTAGCAATCAAGAGATTCTCGGATACATTAGAGGAACTGAAATCCTTGGACCCAGTAAGGGCACTAGAGAACACCAGAATCTCGCTCTCGAACGGAATAGCAGATGTAACTGTAAAAGCTCCCCGCGCAGAGTTTCCCAAGATACTAAACGAACTCTCAGAAATGTCAGCAGGACTAGGTGAGTTTCCCCACATATTCCCGCTAGCGAATTCTATCAAGATTATACTACCAACAGACGATTACGAGCTGATGAAGAAGAAACTGCGCCACCTCAATATCGTCACTGTACAACCGAACGTGGCCAAGCTCTCACTTTACCTGCCCACCAACGCCTGGGACACGCCAGGAATAGCGTCTTACATCACGGAGCTGCTCTACCGGAACGGAGTCAACATCATCGATGCCTTCCTCGGCCACGGAGACATCATAATAGTCGTCAACGAACCCGACGGCCACGCAGCCTACGACGCGTTGCGACGAGAAGTCGCCCAGAAAGAACTCCAACCGGAAGATAGCCGCCAGAAATCCTGATAATCCCCAAGGACACCTCAACCCGAGGTCCTATGGACCCAAACTCTTCGCCATCACCAATAGATAGAGCAGCGGAGAGCTTCCGCTACTACGCAGACACGATCTATCCAGGTCGCTCCCCGCTTTACGTAAGCCTCGCGATGAGGGTCGCCGAAGACCCAGAACTTCTTGAGGCGGCCGCTCCGGCTTGGGAGAAAAACGCGTTGCCAAACCTGCTCTTCGCGGCGGTTCACTTTCTTTTGCTCAAGGGCGAACGCCATCAACTTGCCGCGTTCTACCCCAGTCTCAATAATGCCTCGCAGCACTACGACTATGTCTATCCATATTTTCGTAGCTTTGTCCTCGAACGCAAAAACGAGATAGTCGAGATCATCACGACCCACTCTGTCCAGACGAACGAGGTGGGACGCTGCGCAGCCTTGATTCCAGCCTTCGAACTTGTAGCCCGTCAAGTCGAAAATCGGCCACTGGCTTTGATTGAGATTGGCTCAAGTGCAGGTTTGACGCTACTTTGGGACCGCTACCACTACCGGTATGACGAAAACTTGCGGTGTGGACCCCCGAACTCACCAGTACAAATTGAGTGTCAACTGCGGGGAGAAAAGCGACCTCCAGTTCCCGATCGGTTTCCGGAAATCGCTTCACGCCTTGGAGTAGACCTGAATCCTCTTGACCTGAACGACCACGAGAATGTTCAATGGCTTCGAGCTTTGGTATGGCCTGAGCAGCGGAAAAGAGCCAATCAACTCGGGCTCGCTATCGAAGTGGCTAGACAAGACCCTCCGCAAATCATTCGCGGAGATGCCTTAGAGCTTCTCCCCCGCCTCGTCGACCGAGTCGGAAGCGGCTTTCAGCTGTGCGTCTTTCACTCATTCACTCTCTCTCTTGCAAGCGGAAAGCCTAGAGAAAGACTGGAATCACTCCTAGCCAAAGTGTCCGAGAAGAGAAACCTGTTTCAAATCAGCTTGGAATGGGCAAAAAGCTCCGAAACCCCACTCCTCCTCCTCGCAATCTTCAACAGAGGAGCCAAAACCGAGAAAATATTGGCAAAAAGCCATGCACACGGCGAATGGCTAGAATGGCTTCTAGATTCTAGATAGATTTCCCACCTTTATCCGGTACCGTATTTTGCCGTCCTGAGTGACGGGTCTCTTAATGCTCAGGCTCTTTGTGCGGAATATTGACAGCTAATGCGCGAGACCGTGTTTGACGAGTCGTACAATGTACGAGAAGTATTGGACGATGTTATCGAAAGAGTTGCTCTCCGCGAGAAGCTCTTGGGTACAGCGAAACAGTTTGCAGAGAAAAAGAGAGAAGAAAAATTCACCCTCGCTATTCGACAGTTCGAGAGTCTCATGGTCGACTTTCTGCGTCTCTACCAGCCTATACTAGATAGACTTCGTAGCTACCGGGAAGCAATGCAGAAGGAGATTACGAGTTTAAGATCGTCACTCGCCACGGTCAACGGAATGCTTGAGGTCTCTAAGGGAATAGAAGGACTCGCGCCCAGAGTACAGCAGCTAGAGGCCGACGGCCAAGAGCTTGACGCGAGGATCAACGAGAAAATGAAGATGGCGAACAAGATCGATGACCTGTTCAATAGGGTCCGCCCCTTCCAGACCGGAAACCAAGGACAAATGGGCCGAGATTCGCTGTCCGATGTTCTATCTGGCATGCCTAAAGACCTCTTCCCTGAGACCCCGGAGCCCGCGAAAGAAGTTACTAGGAAAACCGGGTCGCGCTAGCTAGCAGCCTATCGATCATTTCCCGTTCTTTGTTGAGACCGGTTACACTAGTCCATTATCCGGCCGACTTTCCATACGACAAACGACCAAGACCCTTGGCAACAAGACGTCCATCGCATCCAGCGAGAGCAGTGCACTCCATAGTTGACGAGGATCTACGGGTCTCTACACACAAGAGTATTATCAAGACTCTGGGACGACAATACTCAGACGCGACACAATTCTTCGTCGAGCTAGTCGTAAACTCATGGATGTGGGGCGAAGCGACAAAAGTCGAGATCAAGATCTCAGAATCGGGCTCTCAGATCGAGTACGAGGAATGGGGACACGGAATGGACCTCGACGGTCTACGCGAATTTCTCACGAAAGGAAAAACAACGGGCGAGGGTTTCTCGCCGAAATACAAGCGCCCCATACGTGAATCCTACGGGATGGGAAGCCTTGCCTGGCTAACTCTAGGTCGTGAACTGGAGCTCCAAGTTCACAAGGGACGCTTCGACCGAACCATCATGCTTACAGAGAACCTAATCGATCGTCATTGGGCTCCGACAGACCAGTCCACCTGGAGACCCCTGCGGGTGATTCAGGCACCGCTGGATCATGACGGTTTGAGGATCAGAATTCGATCTTTGACGAAGAAAACTGATCCTGGAGAGGTCCGCAGAGCCTTACTGGCAAGAGCCAACGTCCTTGCACTGCGGGGATACGGGCCGTTCGAAGTCTTCGTCAACGGGGAAGCTGTAAAGCCGGAAGAACTCCGTGGCGCAACTCTCCTACCCGTCAATATTGCCACAGAATACGGGAAGATCACTGGCGAAGTCTTGATCCTTCCCCTCTCGAAAACACGCGCTGGAATCTCCGAAGCAGGCATGAGCGTCCAGCAGAAACATATCACCTGTCTACAACACCAGTTCTTCGGACTCGACCAATACCGCATACACGGGCTCAGCCGCATACAGGGATGGGTCAACGCCGACTTTCTCCGTCGATTGCCCGGAGGTAACGAATTCGAGCGAGACAGTGCACAGTGGAGGGTGTTCGAAAGAGCTATGCGGGGCTTCGTCCGGAACCGGGTCTACAAGTTTCTCAGACAGACCGCCAGCCGCAGAGAACTCCGCAGTATACAATATCTTAACCGGGAGATTGCGGAGAGATTGCGGCGTAGTATCCGGCGAAACATCGAGATACTCTCGAAAACAATGATCAAAGCGAAAACATCGCCAAGAACTAGTCAAACATCCCACCCCGTGGCGAAGAGAGAGAACGGGTCGGGACACCGAAAAGAGCGAAAGTCTAAGAAATATCCTCGAGACGCAACCCGTAGTGTCATACATCTAAAAGACCAGATCCTTGCCTTCGATATCGCCCACGGCGGAGACCGCGGACAAGCATATGTTGAGACAGACAGGAACGGTGTCCGAACCGTCTTTGTGAACATGGATCATCCGATGTGGAATGTCGAAGCGAGCATGACTCCGACAAAGCTCCGGTATTGCATTCGCCAGATTCTTGAACGGTCGATCGCAGAGGATATTCTGCCGGCGAATCCTTCCACCCCAGAGGAAGCCTACTCGGTGCTGGACGCGCTGTACAACGACGCGTTGGCCTGAGAGAACCCTCACAGGTACTCCAAGACTTACTATCCAGTTATTGGGTGGCGTTCTTCTGATTCATAGAAGGGACTGTTCAACATTAGGCGCCTCGTCTTCCTCGTAATTTTGGACTGTACTTGTATGTTTCAAACTGAACAAGCTCAGCTAGTCGCGCAAAACTAGTAATCACTCCATCCCGATTGACGTGCCATAGAACTTTATACTCCAGACATGAATAGCAAAACTCGATCATCATGCCCCAGAAGAATGAATCCTCGCCGTCCTCGCTAGCAGAAGTCCTAGAGAAAATGGCTGAGAAAGACTATGCTTTCAATTTCGACGTCACCATGGAACTGGCAACTTCATCTCTGCGAGTCGGGACTGTAAGGGTCCATGGTAAGCTTGAGTCCGCGGCTCTAAAGAAGAAATAGGCTCGATAACAAGCCCGAATCTGCTCCAGTATTTTCTAGGGTGCACCCTGTCCTAGTAGGGCTTCTTTCTCGCAATCATAGCACCTATAGGTTCGCTCTCTCATCCATTTGCCGGACGAGTCAAGGATCTGCTTGTCCTGAGTGTTGAGTTCGCTGGATTCGAACTGACCGCCGCATCTATCGCAGACATGTTCCACTAAGATTACCAGAGGCTGGGTTAAGCATCGCTACTGATAAACAGTCGCTACCTGACCCCGCAACACATTTACCGGGCGCGGTCTCTTTCAACAGTTAGCATTGACAGCTAGTTCGGACGCGGAGAAGAGTAAGCGGATAGAACAGACGTTTGACGAGTTCAACGATTCCTGGCTTGTCTACTGGAACGCATACATCGACTTGCAGAACCAGTTGTATGAGAGTTTGAAGACTGCGCGAGAAGTGACTTGGCTCGGCGCCACCGATTCCGCCAAGATGAGCGAGATCAACGCGGCCCAACGACAATTATTCGCCACCATGCCACGCCGCCTGGACTATGTCCCGCTGGGACAGATCAACCGGAGCATGGAATACGCGCTCGGCAAGATCAACGAGCTACTGGCAGCACTTTTCTCAGAGAAGGAGAAATGCAAGAGGTTGGAAGACGCGATAGACATCTTGACAGACAAGGCCAACAAGACAAAACAAGAGTTACAATCTGAGTCGTAGCGAGTAGGATCAGGATTCTCCTACGCAGGAACCAGGATGGTCTCTCCCCCATATTTCGAATAAAGATATTTCGCCGCCGGTATTCCCTGAATGGTTTCCACTTCCGCACATCGAAGGCCTTCCTTCTTTAGGTCCAAGAGCGTCCGGTGAAGGAGTAGAGACCCGATTCCTTGCCTTCGATAGTTGGGCGAGACCACTATTCCGGTGAAAAACTGTCCTTTGCCTGAGTTTCTCTCCGAGATTATCCCGTTGACCCCAACAGCCTTCTCTTCCTTCTCTGCGACCAACATTTTCGCGCCCAGTCGTTTCTTGGAGTCCAGAAACCATCTTGCGGCGCTGCTCCGTGTCCATTTCTTTAGGTAATTCTCCCATGGAGAACCCTCCTCCTCTCTGAGACCCTCGTACCATACTTCAGCTGCAGCTCCTATTTCACCTTCTGATGCAAACCTGACTCGTATCCCTGCGGTTTGGTTAGGATCGGGGTAGTTGAACTTCGATAGATCCCATCTGAACACGCAATAGAAAGGACCGAAAGGAGACGTTTACTATTCACTTTCTCCCTGCTGTGAATCTCGTTCGGACATTTTTTTCTGAAGAGAGGCGACCACTTCTGTGAAATCGGCAACAGTAGTTGCTTGAATCTCCTGCTCTTTGCGGAGCTCAGCAAGCGTCGAGTTCTTTATCACGAACCTCAAGTCTGCGTTTCTTAGGGCCTGTAAATCCCATCGTCCATCTCCTATGTAGGCGACTGTATCAGCCCTCGTCTTGTAGTACCTGACCGTGTCGTCTTTGAAGTTCATGGATCGGTTGTCCTTTAGTTTGAGAAAGTCGAATTTGATGCCCATCGGCGTGCATTTCGCCACCGCCGCGAACAATTCCACTTTGTCCATCAAATTCTCGCGAATTAGAAAGTATTTGATGACGAAATCCAGACCTGCACTGACCAACACGAGAGGGTAGTGGTTTGTCTTGCAATATTCCGCTAGGTTGTCGAATCCCGGCCTGAACTTGGTGACTTGATCCAGCTCGTCCAGGAGCTGAGGTTTTGACGCTCTTACCATCCCACCTTGTCTTCGAAGGCATTCCTCGAGTGTGATCTCCCCTTTGACGTATTGGTCGTCAACAGCTCTCCAGTCGCCCTGACCGAATTTCTCCACAACAATCTCGAACGTGTCGTTTAGGGTAACCGTGCCATCAAAGTCGCTTAGTAATGCGAGCCTCATTTCAAATGAGCCTTCCCCGACTCTCTAACAAAATGAGTGGTCATTGAAAACAATGAGCTTTCGACCTAGTTCCCTAGTCATCACGTTGCTTGAGATCTTCCCCACACTGGTATGGCCGTTGATGCCACAGAAGTAAACGTGCAGATGCACGTTCTACTGATGTTTTTCTGGATATCAAGTTGAGGAATGGAGTTGGAAAAAGGGTTCACGCAAAGCCTATCACGTCTAGCGTTTTCTCCCTCTCATGAGCGAGCGTTTCACGGCTCAAATGGCCGTTGAATACCAGGCCTCCCAGCATGGAATCTCTGTCGAGCAAGTCGGCATAGCTCCCATAATCGTTGGTTCTTGGGATCTCGGGACTGTCAAATCCATGGCTGAGACCACACGCGCTACATCCTCAGCTTCTTGGTGGTGGGGACCACGATTCCCACTATACAACGGGGAAGTTGGTGGGAAGAAAGTTTCATTCGTTAATTTCCCCTTGGGCGCGCCTGCGACCATCCTGGTTATGGAGGAGTTGATTGCTTGCGGAGCAAGAGTCTTCCTAGGACTCGGACTTGCAGGCAGCATCCAGCCCGAAGCGCCCGTAGGCACATGTTTCATTCCGACCTCGTGTATCAGAGAAGAGGGGACGTCACTGCATTATCTGACGAGCGACGACGGACTTCGTCCGGCTCCAAGATTGGTTCGAGCTCTAGAGAAGGCGCGTCTGAAGAAAGGTGTTACCGCGTATACGGGGACGCTATGGACCACAGACGCGCCTTACAGGAAGCTGGTGACGACGATCGAGAGCTATCGGCTACGGGATATCTTGGGCGTTGACATGGAAACGTCCGCCATGTACGCTCTAGGGGTGTATCGGAACGTCGAGGTATGCAACTTCCTGGTTGTCAGTGACGAATTATGGAGAGATTGGAGACCATCGTTCGGCCAGCCGGAACTGAAAGAAGCCTCGAAACACGCGGAGGAAGTTGTGTTGGAAGCAGTCACAACACTTCGAACATAGTCATCAGACCTCGAAAAGCTAACTTGGATTCTGCGCCTCGCAAATAGAAGTCTATGGTACGTTACGACGGCTAGGTGTTCGGATTTGGGTCCACTGAATCCTGATTTTCCGGACCTCTCGACGCACCGATGGATAGGCCGCAACTAGGGCAGGCCAACGCCCAGATGTTCATCTCCGTGCCACACTTCTGACAGAATCTCGAGATAGGAGGGCCGCCACTGATTGATCGTTTCCTTTCTTGTCGGACTAACAATACAACGGCTAGGAGCCCGAGACCCGCATATCCCGCGGCGACCAGCATGATGATGGATCGGATTACTCCAAACAATGAAGCGAGTGATAGAGTTGTCTTGTTGGTTGATGTCGAAGGACCTGTCCAGAACTGGGCGGGTTAGAGCCTTGATGGGTGAACGGATTCGGATTGGTCGTCAGAACTAGGGTTCCGATCAGCTTCACTTGTTGGAGAGAAATCCATTCCTGAACCTGAGGCTCGAGTTACTGCCATGACAACGCGTTGATGGTCAGATCGTAATTTCCGAGACCTACACCCGCCGGGACGCTTATCGAAACATTGTATTGAGCGGTTCGAGAGATGAAGGAAAACGGTGACCCGAGCGTGAAACTGTATCTTCCGAAACTTGTTGTGATGTTTAGATTTGCGAATCTCACAGTTGCTCCTTGCGGCTCTACGATGACTATTATGACCGAGACCTGATGACCGGGGAGCCCGGTTGCTGGAATGCGCGCGTTCAATGTGGGAAGGTCGACGGGTGTCAGCCCGGTCACCAGCCTGTGCGCACTCATGGCTTCGGCAGTTCCGTTGGATGAAAAGTATTGTCCAATGGAGTTGTCAAGCGCGACCGGCATTGTGGTATTGTCCCTGAAGACAGTTTGACCGTAGACTGTGTTCCATTCATCCATCCACATCCAAGCTGAAGAAAGACTTGCTCCAGCATCATTGTATGTAACAGGGAGTCCGGCGCCATAGTATTGACTGCTATGATACTGCTCAGTCATCAATCCAGTGAAGAAGCCGTTTGGATTGCTCAGGCTGGACCGAACTCCCTTGAAGATACTTCCAACCGCATAGTATGAATGCGATGAGACCGCTCTTGTCTGCCAGTCCATGGCCCGCATCACAACAGACCCCGAGGAGAAGCTGAGACTGAGAAGTACGATGTCCTGCGTTTATTGTTCCGTTGAAGCCCTGAAGCCCTCCGCCTCCATTGGCTGGATCGATAGAAGAGGGGGTGGAGTCGAAGACCTCGTAGTTCATGTTGAAACCCCGGTTGACCTCTCCCGGATGTAAGCGGCCAGTTGTAGGAGAGCCCGACTTGGTACCAGTAGCCATCATTCGTCAATCCATTGACTAGATATCCTGGACCTGCTCCGCTAGCATCCGCGAACGGAACAGCTGTCACGTTGAATGCCAGAAAGGAAAAATCCTAGGTGAACGTGACACCAACCTGCTCATCGTAAGGATAAACGGAGCCAGTCCGTGCCGAGGGAAGAGTCTCATAGTCAGATTTGGCAAAACCTAGAGGGAAACCAGCTACGGATCCCTGGGAGTGGTTTAACGAAGCGCTGGGGAGTGTAAGACCTAGGATGAAAAGGAGCAGCAAGAGCCCCTTGGATTTTCGGCGCGTAGCCCGCCAAATGTTATGCGTCAAGGGGTTATCACTAAGAGGAATTCGAGACTGAGACCTTCAATGCATTCTTCCGAGCAATAGACTTTGGCGACACAAGCTGGGTCTAGCCCCATCGTCCAGATGGCTGTTCTCCTAGGAATTTGCTTAAGTTCGGGATGTGTTCTCCTAGGAACTCTTGATGGGAGTTCCATGGCGTTCGTCGGGGCAAATCCATTCGCCGACCCCAACCCTCGACATTCTTCTATAACACATCCGGCCGTGAGCCACGCATAACATTCTGCCGTTAACAACTTCCGGCAGCTTATGTACGTGCCCCCGTGATTCTCTATTAGAGGGACCTAGCTTTTCAGGCCCCCCCAGGGGAGTCAGGTTTGAAGGGTCGTCTTCACCCATAATCGAAGCGCAGATTTCTAGACTGCTCGGCGTCCGTTAAGCATTGCCCTTCAAAGGGAAATCTTTCTACATCAAAAGATGTCGGATGAGATCAACCCGTGGGACAACTCTGGAGAAACAATTCGCGACTGAACATCGAGGGTTCTCTCTCGGCGACCGTCAGATGCAACAGGAAGGACTAGTCAAACCGGAAGTTCAAAAGAAGACCATCATCTACCATTTGACGCATAGAGGATAGGACATCGTCTTCATTCTACAGGCGTTCCTCCGCTGGCTCAAAGAGCGCGCAATGAAGAAGGCGGAACGAGCACGTGCGGCCGCTTAGAGCCTAGAGGCTCTGAGCAGTTCCGGCATCCAACATCCGGTGTCCCTATCAACGTAGGAATCCTGCTTTCCTCCTAAAACTCCTAGCAAGGTTTTAGTCCATGGCTTCACTAGCCCCCGACCATGCCGAAATCCAAATCGAAAAAGGCGAAATCAAAGAAACCTGCAAAGTCCAAGAAAGCTCCTATCCCACCGGGATTCCGAACTGTAACACCATACCTTGCGATCAACGGTGCGGCCGCTGCGATTGACTGGTACAAGAAAGCATTCGGCGCAAAAGAGCTTGCGCGACAAGCCGTCCCCGACGGCAAACTCATGCACGCCCGCATCAGAATCGGCGACTCGATAGTAATGCTATCCGACACCTTCCCAGGCGGCACACAATCCCCAGATGTTCTAGGCAACAGCCCGGTCACACTCCACATCTACATCAACAACGTGGACAAGCTATGGCAGCAAGCCGTCGACGCAGGAGCGAAGGTGACTATGCCATTGGACAACCAGTTCTGGGGCGAACGATACGGCCAACTAACCGACCCCTACGGCCACCACTGGTCAGTATCCCAGCTAGTCATCATGACCAAGAAAGAGAAAGATGAGAAACAGAAACAGGCAATGGCAATGTTCGCTCGAAACGAGCACCCCGGCCGAACAGAAGAACCGCAAGTCGCACAAAACTAGTCCCGACGCTAACCTGAATGGGCGAAGCCCAACGCTTCGCTCAACCCCTTTTTCTATACAAGCGATCCCTACGAGACACCTATGAAATTGGATCGGCTCGATCATCTCGTCCTGACCGTAAGAAACATCGAGACAACATGCACATTCTATTCAAACGTCCTCGGCATGGAAGTCGTCACCTTCGAGAACGGTCGCAAAGCGCTCTCCTTTGGCTCCCAAAAAATCAACCTCCACGAAGCTGGCAAGGAATTCGAACCGAAAGCCTACAGACCTACTCCGGGCTCAGCCGACCTGTGCTTCACAACCACAACCCCTATTGATGAAGTCGTCAGGCGTCTCGAATTATCAAAGATCAGGATACTCGAGGGCCCTGTCAAAAGAACTGGTGCGCTCGGCCAGATGATATCTGTGTATTTCCGGGACCCTGATCTGAATCTGATTGAAGTTTCGAACTATGATGATGCGACGAAGAAGAACCGAGTTGTGAGCAAAGGGGGCTAGTTTTCTGCTCTCGAATTCGGCTGGAGCTTCTTCTTCATGAAGTAGCCTCTCGTTTCAAAACCCAACTTGTCATACAACTCCTTGGCCGCGCTCTCGTCTGCTGGCACCGAAAGCGTCACTGTATCAATCCCTCTCTCTCTGAAAACTACGAACAGACGGTTCAGGAGCAACGTGGCCATTCCCCTTCGTCGATACTGTTCCTCGACAGCCAGTACCTCGACGGAACCCACCTTTGTTGCCCTCCATCTTCGTAGAACTTCATCTGGAACGTTCTTGGATTCGTGGCCGTAGACGAAGCCAACTATTCTTCCGTTGAGCTCTGCTACTAGGAAGAAGTCAGGCTCGGACGAATAGAAGCCCTGAATGTCCGCTTCTGTCGGAGTGGAGTCCCATGAGGCATACTTTTGAGAGAGCTGGAGAACCGCGACTTCATCATTCTTCTCGTATCGTCTGATGGACGGGCGCACGAACGACTCCTATCATTATGCTTTGGTGGTATTGAGACCTACTTGGTCGAGGTAGAACTCTTTGAAGTGTTGCTCGCCTTTACTGCTTCCGAAATCCCCCAGACGATTAAACCTATCCCGATTAGGTAGTTCAATAACCAAGGAATCATTAGAAGCAAGGCACCAAGGAGGACAGCCAGCAAGGCGGTCCCTAGTCGCGGAATCTGCAACGTCTTTTCGATGTCAGAGACTATTCCCATTGCTCTTCCTTGTTAAACCATGAACGATACTCCATAAGAGTTGTGGAATCTGTTGTTGGAACACCATTCGCTAGCCTAGTGAGGGGAGAATGGGGGCGACTGGAGTCTTGAATGCTTAAGGACGGGTCGTGCCAGCAAGAAAGACCGGTCTGGAGCTGAGATGGCTGATGCTTGCCACTTGTGCGTTTCGGAGAGAACACCTCTCTGAGGAGAGCTTGGTTCGGATCGAGGCCGCTGGATACTCTGCAACGATCTGTGAAAGCTGCCTCACCATATTGATCGTTCACCGCCGATATCACAATTTGAATCTGGAAAAACTGATCTTGCAAATATCAGCCAAATAGAGATCCGCGCAGCTGGAACCGCAATCAAGTCTCCATTGAAACCGCGATGGAGATCTGGTAAAAGATCTTTGAAGAGTCGAAAGATGTTGGAGGTGATTGAGTCTGTTACCGTATCCGGCTCATGGCAGGCTGGAACATTTGTTCTTGGTCACGCGGTGGGGCCGAAGATCTGTATGCTCTAAGCCCATTGTTCCCGTTGTCAAAGGCAGGCTTGGCAACTGTGTTTAGTTTGACCCAGTCAGGAATTATGACGGCTCTGATCAATTCCTGAATCGATATACCTCGGTCTTCTGCTTCTGTTTGTAGGAGTTCGAAACTTTCGTCACGGAGCGACAGCATGAATTTTGCCAAATGAACACCTAAAGAGTGGGGAGGGTTGGCTCGGGGTTCCCCGAATATAAACATTCTACGGAGAGAAAGTAGAGACTCTTTTCACTCAAATCAGTAAAGATGCAATCATGGGAATGTCTATCAGCTCCTATTGGAGCAACTCCGTCAAGGCTAAGATAGCTTCGAGGGACATAATCAGATCTTGCGAGAACGTATTGACCTCCATCTCAACGAGGCTCCGACACTAAAGACCCCGGTCCTGATAGCTGGCCTCCCTGACAGCGGAAGAGTGGCCAAGATCGTTCTCGACCAATTGGTCAAGACGCTAAAGGCAACTCCCCTGGGCTATCTCTACTCAGATTATCTCCCACCTCGCCTCCTCCTAAAGGCCGACGGGACAGCTGATCTGATGAAACATGAGATATTCTACTGGATCAACAAAGACTCCGGCCCCGACCTCGTCCTTTACACCGGGGACGCGCAACCAATCCTACCTGAAGGAGCCTTCCGTCTCTCAGAAGCCGTCGTGAAACTCGCTGAGAAACTCGGAGTCGAGACAGTTGTAACTGTAGGCGCCTTCATCACCGGCAAGATCGCTGAACATCCACAAGTCTACGGCGCCGCAAGCGAAGTAGTCCTCGTCAAAGAACTCGAAGAGTTAGGTGTAAAAATCATAGACAGCGGAGCGGTCACCTGGATGAACGGTCTTATCCCGGGTCTCGCAAAAGTCCGGAATCTTAAAGGTCTGTTTCTCTCGGGGGAAACATCCGGCTTCATGATTGACCCGCGTGCAGCGATGATAATCCTCCGTGTCCTCGTCAAGAAACTTGGATTACAAATTGACATGACGGAACTGGAAGGACAGGCGAAAGAGATCGAAACGGCGCTCAAACAGGGCGGTGACAAGGACTCAGAGTCTGCTGGCAGTTCTGAATATATCGGGTGATTGAAAGCTGCCTGAGACGACGGCCGATTACCGAGTAATCATCGGTGACAGCCGTCGAATGAGAGAACTAGCTGATAGCTCCGTGCATCTAGTCGTCACCTCGCCACCCTACCCGATGGTTGGCATCTGGGACGATTTCTTCCGAGAGGAATCCGCGCAATCCTACGATCAGATGCATGACTGCCTCAACCAGACTTGGAGAGAGGTGAAGAGGGTCCTAGTTCCCGGCGGAATTGCCTGCGTCAATATTGGCGACGCGACCCGGACCAAGGACGGCATATTCCATCTCTACCCAAACCACTCGCGTGTGATAGAGTCTTTCGAGCAACTCGGGCTCGTTACACTCCCCTACGTTCTCTGGAAGAAACCCACAACCAAACCCCGCTACAGGGGAAAGGGAGCGTTTCTAGGCTCAGGTTTCCTCCCGCCCAACGCGTACGTAACCCTGGATATGGAGTATATTCTGATATTTCGCAAGGGAAGTCTGAGAACATTCGAGCCAAAGGACCCACAGCGCTACAAAAGCAAGTTCACAAAGAAAGAGCGAGACGAATGGTTCTCACAAGTCTGGAGCGTCACTGGAGCTAGACAGACGCATCGAGGGTTAGAAAGGCGAGTTGCGGCATTCCCCGAAGAGATTCCACGACGACTAATCCGAATGTTCTCCATAGAAGGAGATCTAGTCCTGGACCCTTTTCTCGGATCTGGAACCACTCTCAAGGTCGCGATGGATCTCAGCCGGCAATTCATTGGATATGAGAAGCTGGAAGATTTTTCGAGGATTATCCGAGAGCGGATGGGTAACGAATCTGAGAGAATCTTTTTCCAGAAACAGTCTGTTGTGGAACAGATTAGTTCTGCATTAGCAGCTTAGCAGCATCACTCAATGATCGGGCGAGGTGGTCTGGATGTCCGCCCTTTGGGCCTCGACGTTTCACAAGTATCATCATCATTCCACATCCGATCGCTCCTTCAATGTCCGTGTTTGGATTATCGCCGATGTAGACGCAATTCCTGGGTTGTAAGTCTAGTCGTTTTGCGACTAGAGTGAAGGGTCCCCTGCTTGGTTTCACATTAGGGGTATCCTCGCCTGCAACAACGATTATCTCAAGAAACTTCAGAAATGGCTGTTGGCGAATTCTCTTCATTTTCATTCCGGGAGTCCCGTCTGAGTCGGAGACCATTCCAAGCCTAAACTCTGCCATCTTCAGTCGATGAATCGTCGACATGGTGTCGGAGAACAGTGGACTTGCTCCAGCGTATATCTTCCAATAGCGGAGAGTTGTTTTGTGAATCCACGGACCTTTCAGCTTAGACAAGCCGAGCTGTTTGAGCAGGGTCTCCCACCAAACATCCCTGTTGTAGAGGAATTTTCGGCCATGCATCTCCAAATCGATGAGTCGGAGTTTCCTGAACAGGTTTGCCTCGGAGTAGTGGAATCCTTCTTTGCTCAACCGTCTCGCGAAGATGCCTGCGACCACTCTAAGCGCCTGGCGAGCGCCTTTCTTTGACTGGATGAGAGTGTTGTCTAGATCGAATACGACTGCGCGGATCTTCCTATCGGCCAGTATCTCTCAATTCCAAACGTATGTTTCTGGCCGGCGATCCGCGAACCGTTCTTTACGCAGTCGAGCGTGAAGGGCGAGGTCAATATCCTCGATGATTATTCCCTCTCGCTGTTCTTTGAACACGCTCATCCTAGGGTGGGATATCTTCATCTTCGGGTCTTCCTTGAGACTGACGATCATGCTGTGCCCTGTGAACAAGGGCGGGGAGTAGACGTTGGGTGCCACAACTGCTATCCTATTCTCCAGCGATCGAATTGTGACGTATTGGTGCCAGGGTTCAACTCCCTGTCTCACAATCCTTGACGGACACATTAACAAGTCCGCACCCCTAAGGGTTAGGATTCTTGAGGCCTCTGGGAAATCAACGTCATAACAAACCAAGACCCCAATCTTGAACCCGTCAACCGGGAAGATCTTGTAATCGTTTCCCGGATGAGCGATCTTCTTCTCAAAATGAAATAGATGGATTTTCGGTTGCCGCCCGATGACTTCTCCGTCCTTTCCGATTACGGGGCTGTTGAGAAAAATTCGTCCCTTGACTTTTTCATAGAAAACTCCTCCGACAACCACTACACCGTACTCCTCAGCGATCGACTGCAGCCCTGGAAGCGGGCTCATTGGCGATGGAATTGTCTTCTCGGGCAGCCAATGCTCTGGCAAGCAGATGATGTTCGCTTCCTTCTCAGCAGCCTGCTTGGCTTGCTTGACCGCTCGAAAAATCGTCTCTTTGACCGAAGTCGCTACAGGTCTCGTCTGTACTGCTGCCGCTCGAACAATCTTCTTTGACGTTAGACGATCCTCTGGCCCTAGACTTTCAGTCTCTTGACTGCAATATCCAATAGTTGGCGTGCGACCTCTCGCTTAGGCGCCAAGGGAATATGGACTACCTTCTTTCGCTCGTCAACAACAAACAACTCGTTAGTATCAGTCTGAAACCCCACACCCTCCAGCGAAACATCGTTGGCCGCGACGAGATCCGCGCTTTTCTCGCTGAGAATCTCAAATGCTTCTGTCACAAGCTGCTCGTTCGAGACGCCGTGCTCCGTCTTGAAAGCCACGAGAAACGAGTCCGGGCTCGCATTGCGAATTTCCCGTATTATCTTCGGGGTAGCTTCTAGCTCCAGCTCCACAGTCTTCTCCTCCCTTGTGCTTATCTTATGGCCAGCCGGTTTCGACGGCCTATAGTCGCTTGGGGCCGCTGCAGCGAAGATCAGATCGTGTTTGCCCTTCTTCAATTCGCGAAGAGTAGCCTCGAGCATCTCCTCTGTTGTCTCAACCTTGATCGTCTTCACGTTAGGAGGAGGCGTGGCTGAGCCGGGCCCCAGAATCAATGTTGTCTCAGCACCCCTTGACCATGCTTCCTCTGCAATTGCTACACCCATCTTACCTGAGGATCGATTAGTGATTATTCTGACTGGGTCAATGTGCTCGACTGTGGGACCGGCGGTGACCAGCACTCTATGTCCCTCAAGGTCTCTCCTCTGAGAAGAGAGTTGCAATGAGAGCCGCGTGATAACCGCCTGGACGATCTTGGCCGTCGATGCGATCTTCGCCTTTCCCTCCACAATTTCCGGTTCGACAAACTCGACGCCTATCCTTTTCAGACGCGCAATGTTCTCTTGGGCAATTGGATGATCGTAAAGTGGTTCGTGCATTGCTGGCGCAATGAGAACAGGTAGCTTGGAACCTATGGCAGTTGCGGCAACCGTGGTTACTGGCGTGTCGTCAATTCCCGAGGCGAGTTTTCCGATTGTGTTGGCAGTCGCAGGAGCGATTAGAACTAGATCCACATGCCCAGAACTCCTTCCGGCAAGAGCGATGTGCTCCAGTTTGCCGGTAAGCTCCCGGACCACGGGATTTCCTGTAGCCCACTCTAGAAGATCGGTTCCGATCATCTTCTCAGTCGATGGAGAAATTACCGTATACACGTCCGCACCATGCCTCATCAGCTCACGCGCAATCTCGGGAACCTTGAATGAGGCAACACTACTTGACACTAGGAGCGCGATCTTCTTTCCTGAGAGTTGTGTGCCAGAAGTTCCGGTGATGTCTTTGGAGGGGTGGGTCATACCTGAACTTTCTCCTATTTCTTCAATTGTCCACTGTCATAGGCCCAGTCCAGAAGCTGGATGATCTCGTTGAGACTATACTTTCCAGCGCTAGGGGGAATCCGTTTGAGAATGTCGGGCAGGCTAGGTAACATAGGTCGGATGAATCCTGGAATCTTATCGTACATAGCCTGGACCCCCGAAATGATCTCCTTCGCATCTTTCTCTTCGATACTGGTTCCCTTGAGAGCTGTCTTCATACTCTTGGCGCTCATTTTTCATCCAACTTCTCCCGCTCGATCTACCTGCGACATATACAGGTTCGTCAAGTCCCCGCCCGTATCTGTTCCTTGGATTGTATCCTGAAGAACGATCTGTTAGATGGCCGGGTTCAATCGTTCCTCGCTTCTGTTAAGAGGTCTTCAAAGACTCTAGCGGAGGCACTGCCGTGTCTTGAAGCGATCCGTTGGTTTTCTAATGCCTCCTAATCAGGCTAGGGTATGGAGCTTCCATCGCTCCCAAATTCTGGCAGGCCTTGCATGAGCGAATAATGCTGGGAGAAGGTCCATGCCTTCCATTTTTTCCACATCTTATTGGAGAAGAGAACGACCAGCAAGTCGTTCATTATGACGAGGGGAAAAGATGCGCTTGCCGCGATGCCGAAGATGATTATCGGAGAGATCAGTCCGAAGGCAAGCGCGACTTTGTGGGGCTGGTTCAGCCGTGTTCCCATTGACCTGAAGACGAGCCGAAGAAGCCATAATGAGGCGACGACGTCGAAAACCATGACGACCGGCGGGAAGAGATTAGCAGTTGCCGCGAAGCCTCCTGCAATAAGCCAGATCGGGAAAAATGCTGCGCCGAGTATGAAGAATGCTCGGGGCCTCCATCTCGGCTCTGTTCTAACGGACTTCAGAAAGTCAGCGGGCAACTTTTTTGCCGCGACCACGAGCAATGCTACCACGAGGCTCGAAAGAATCAGTAGACCCCAAATCTCGGCAGGCCAGTAATTCACGAGAAGGGAGAGGAAGACGGAATCAGTGGCCAATACTAGCATACTGACTCGTATACCAGTAGTCGAAACAAGGCTCTTTGACCTCAGATCTGGAAAAGCTAGTCCGAAGATGAAGATTGGTAAGCCAATGCTGAAAACTGAATGGAAGATCACTAGCCCAACAGTCCAGACCCAGTTGACTCCAAGCCAGTGTCCGTAAACCCCTAGATTTCCTACTACTGAGGATGTTGGATTGAACAGCGTTCGTAGTGCCAGTCCTTCTTCTACAATGCCGTAGGCAGCGCCCATGAGGAAGACAGATGCCCAGCCTTTGTTCCAGCGAATCTTGGCCTCTCGGATCAGAATGACACCTGGACCATAGAGTGCAAGATTCGCCGCAAGAAGCAGGAAGAATACTAGAGGGTTTAGAACCAAGACAGCCATGTTGCTTGAGCCTGAAAGGTACTCTGGAATCCCTGGGGAGAGAATGAGCAGGCAGAGTATTGGATGAGCCTTGAGGTAGCTGATTGTCCCGGCTAAACGCCCCTTTCTCTCCGTGACTTGCGGATACCACGTACTCAAGGGAAACGTCTCGAGGTGCTACTGGAAGCCGGGCCTACAGTATTAGCTGTCCAATACCAGCGGGGGCATCTCTCCGTTACTAGAGGAAGCTATCTTACCTATCCCCTGCGTTCGTCGAAGAGCCAACCGACGATTCTCCCATGGACAACGAGCTCTCGCCACTTGTCCTGCGGAAGATCGTGTCCTTCGTCACTTATTGGAACGATCAAGAGATCTGCACCAACTCCATTCGCCAGCTTCTCCAGCCCAGGTAGGATCTCGCCTGGCGGATGGAGACAATAGACGAGGGAGGCGCCTTGGTATAGTTTGAAGCTTGGAAACATAACGTCGTCCGCGATAGCTCTGATTCGTCCCGATTTTCTTGAGCGCACCCATGACTCATCCTTGTCGGTTACGAGGATTTCTGCTCGAGGTAGAGCCTTGGATATTCGCTCCGCCACGTCTATCCTGTGGCCTACTCCAACTTCTACGATTTTTCTGGCGTCGCTGTAGTTCTGTTTGATCCAGTCTACGAGCTGTTCGAACAAAATTCTGGATAGATCCCGGGATCACTTGGACCAGCGGGGCTGCATTGCTCCCTGGTCTCCATTGGATTGACGCATTTTTCTCATCCCTTCAAGGATCAGCTTCTGCTCGATGGCTGCCACCAGCAGTTTCGTCTCGATGACCTTGTCGGGGTTGACGCTCATGCTAACCGCTCCTTCCCGGACCAGGAACTCGACGACTTCAGGATAGTTTGAGGGTGCTTGACCGCAGATCGATGTTGTCACCCCTTTTTCGTTGCAGACTCTGATGACATGGCTCATCGCCCGCAGCACTGCGAGATTACGTTCGTCGTAGATTTCCTGGATAGATGCGTCGTCTCGGTCAATGCCGAGGATCAGCATGGTCAGGTCGTTGGTTCCGAAGGATATGCCGTCAATTCCTTCGTCGACAAACTTGTCAATCAGCAAGACTGTCGCGGGAACTTCTACCATGATCCAGAGCTTGAAATCGGGGCCTCGCTTCAATCCCTCTTCTTCAAGGATCTTTTTCGCGTTTCTGAAGTCCTCGAGCGTCCGGACGAAGGGCAGCATCACATGGACGTTGGTCAGTTTGTACTCTTCTCTGACTTTCTTGATGGCTTGACATTCCAATCGGAAAATGTCAGGCTCTTTCACGTATCGGAAGCAGCCCCGGTATCCCAATAACGGGTTAGGCCCAACGTGACCGGCTTCATGTTCGTATTTTTCGCCGCCTGGAAGGCCTAGAAACTCGTCTGGCTTGAAGTCCAAGCATCTATAGACGACGGGTCTTGGAGCGAATGGTGTTGCCACCTTTCTGACTCCCTCGGCGAAAGCGTCAACCATCTTCTTGCCTCCTCCCTCCTCTATCAGCAATCGGGGGTGTTTTCCAACGGAGAGCATCATGTGCTCTGCTCGCAAGAGACCTACACCGTCTGCGTGGGTTTCTCGTTCGACCTTGTCGGCGAGTTCTGGGAGTGAGATGTTCACGTAGATTTTTGTCGAGGTTATTGGGATGACGGTAGGGATTTCGTGTTGAGGTTGTGTTGCCTTGAGAACTTCTTCGACGAGCCCGTTGTAGACGACTCCTGATTTCGCGTCAACAGTGTACTCTTGTCCTGTCTGCATCAGTTTCGTCGCGTTTCTCGCGCCGACGATGCATGGGATGCCCATCTCTCGGGAGACGATGGCGGCGTGGCATGTTGTTCCTCCGTCTTCAGTGACGATCGCGCCGGCGATTTTCATGTAAGGAACCCAGTCGGGGTTCGTCATTCTAGTAACCAGAATGTCCTTGTTCTTCATCAAGCGTCCCGCTTCGAGCGTAGTTGGGACGATCTTCGCTCTTCCCGCGTGCAAGCCTGGGCTTGCAGCGAGCCCGTGTACGACAGCGACTCTGTGGATAATGTGGGAGTTGGGTTCGCCAGTTGGACCTTTCATCTTGCTCCAGAAGGTCTCAGGCCTGGTCTGGACAACGTAGAGTGAGTTGCCAGCCGGCCCGTGCTCGAGGGCGAATTCGATGTCCTGCGCAGTGCGATAGTGGTCCTCAATGTCCACGGCGGTCTTGGCGATTTCAATAACTTCTTCGTCGGTTAGGCTTGACACATTACGTCGCTCTGCGGGGACCTCGCTCTGCATAGTTAGCCCAGTCTTTTCGTTCGGGAGGTGTTCAACCATCTTTGGGACGATCTCTTTGTGGATCAGCTGCATTGTGCCCTTGTCAACGATGAACCGGTCAGGACGGACGATTCCAGCGACTAGGGCCTCCCCTAGGCCCCATGTTGATTCAATGACGATCTTGGAGGGGTCTCCGTTGATCGGGTCTAGTGTGAAGGCTACGCCTGAACATTTTGACTGTACCATCTTCTGGACTCCGACGCTGATGAGGACTTTCTCGTGTGGGAAGCCTTTCTCTTCCCGGTAGAATATGGCTCGAGGCGTGTAGAGGCTACCCCAGCATTTCTGAACATAGTGCACGAGCTGGTCCTCGCCCTGGACGTTGAGGTAGGTGTCTTGCTGCCCGGCAAATGATGCGTCAGGCAAATCCTCGCTGGTGGCAGAGGATCGGACCGCGACTGTCAAATTTTTGACTCCGGTTTTCTCGCAGAGCTCGCGGTAGGCGCTCCGAACCTTGCCCGCGATATCCTGGGGCATGGGGGCGGATTCTAGAATCTTGCGAATCTCCTCGGACGCTTCCTCGTATTGTTTCGGGTCCCGGGAACCGTTGGAGCTTCCAAGGGTCTTGTGAATAATCTCGCCGATCTTTGTCTCTTCCAGAAATCGGCGGAACGCTTCCGCGGTGACTGCGAACCCGGGAGGGACATGGACTCCTTTGGCTGTTAGCTCGCCGAGGTTGGCGCATTTTCCACCGACAAGCGGAATATCATCTTTTCTTACGTCTTCAAGCCGGACAACTATGGCGTCGGACTTGGGCACGTGGTTAGGCTCCTGCTGGAATCTGGGGAGCGACTGGCTCGTCGACAATGATCCGGGTTTTCATCGGGAGTTTTGTCCCGGCGACTTCGCATGCCTTCTTCGCGGTTTCGACGCCGTCTTCGGGAACGTAGACGATTATGATCGACTGGCCATTTTCGACCCTGGCCGCTCGTCCGGTGGGTTTTCCGAAAGCTCGCCGCATTCCTTCTTGCAGCCTGTCGGCCCCGGCGGTGGCGATCATCTTGTTTTCTCGGAGGATAATGTGCGGGTACACGCACAGCTGTAACCGATATCCTGTTTCTCCCCACCGGTCGGTTAGAATCTTGTTTGCGGATACACGGGCTGATTCTAGGGCGTTGTGGCGTATCTGCACGTGTTCTTTGGCGACAAGATGGATCTTTCGGGCAAACTGGGTGGACAGGTCTCCCATGTTGAACTTGGAAACTTTAGGCGCGGGGGACCCGTGGATGTACTTCATCCGGGTGAAAGCCTGCCCTGAGGGGGAACGATAGTTGCGACCCTTCATGAGCAAATACCATACGGGCGTTAGCTGAGGGTGCTAATGAGGATTGTTACGAGAAGAAGGCTGAAAGGATTCCAGAGATTCCCTACTATTCCAATTTGTTCAGGATTATCATCCCACACCCACCTATCAGCCTCCGTGGCGCCTTTCCCGTGAGCTTGAGACCGCTTAGTCTAAGCATTTCACCGTCCAACTTTTTCGCGAGAAAAATCGCCCAATATCAGCCCTGATCGTGGATCTGAACAGGCACATCTAGAAAAGGGGGATGTTTCACGCTGTAATCGCGGATAATCCCCAGCCGATCCAGGCCGGGATCGTGTTTTGATCAGCCTGTCTCGCCCGTTATCACTGCCAGACAGGAAATGTTCCAGGAAAATAGGGGGTCTTAGCGACTGACCCTCGGGTCGCATGAGTGGCTCCTGCGGAGGCTTGCGAAAGTAAAGAAATCCCATGTGTCTTCAAACATCATATCCTCTCTATGAGCGGCCACGTGTGAGTCGTGGCTTTTCTTTCCGGCCTAATTGTATCTACGCTTCCCTGCTCTTGGTTCTCAGCTGGTCAAACAAGCCCGGCTCCAAATCCTTTATCGTCGGTATGAACGCTCTAGCCCGAGACACCTCGTCCAGATCAACCTTGCAGATCTGATACTCCTCCACATCATACTTGCACTGGGCGAGGACAGAGCCATTGGGCGCTATGACCCTGCTTCCGCCCCAGAACTGCAAACCCTCCTCAATACCAACACGGTTGACGTAGGCGAGGTAGACAGCGTTCTCCATCGCCCGGCTTAGACAGAACCCTTCGAAAAACCTCCGCCGCAAACCGGGACTCGCGGAGATACAAACGATCAACTGCGCCCCCTGCAAAGCCTGCAAGCGAGTCAGCTCGGGAAAATAGAGATCATAACAGATGCTCAAACCGATGGTTCCAAGATCGGTCTTGAAAACCGGCGCTTCCTGTCCCGGACGATAATACCGACGTTCCTCGAAAACAGAGTGCGTCGGAAGATGGATCTTCCGATACCTCCCAATCAAACCCTTCGGGCCAACAAACACAGCAGTGTTGTGAATCACTCCCTTGACCTCGCTCTCCTCAGGCATGCCAAAGATGATGTGAACACCGTGCTCCTTCGCCATGCTCTCAGCCTTCCGCGTGCTCGGACCCGGGATCGACTCCGCCAGATGAAAGACCTCGTCCCTCATGGTATAGCCTGTCAGATGAAGCTCAGGAAAAATCAGCAGATCGATATTCTTCTTTCGAGCCTTGGATACCTGTTCCGCGATCAGCGTCAGGTTTCGACCTTTTTTCCCAACTTTGGGACAGGTTTGGGCGAGTAGAAGACTAACAGGCTTCGTCTATGCTCACCTTGCATGGATTCCGGCTCGTTTTCGGCATATAGACCTGCCTAACGGCTCGTAATAGCCCCCGTCCGTTGTTCAAGGTTACAGTACGGCTTTATGACGCTCAGCCCGTTCCCGCCTCGTTTCACACCCCTCAAGGAGGGAAATGAATTGCTCTTCACAAGGCTAGCTCGTACCATCATCAAGCACAACCGGGCGGTCTTCGTAATCTGGCTAGTAGCCCTCGCGCTAAGCGTCCCAGCAATTCTCCAAGTTCAGAGTGTCATCGTCTACACCGAGACAGCCTACAACCCCAAGAATTCTGAGTCAAGCATCGCTCAATCCATTGTCAACAAAGAGTTCAGCATCAGTCAAGGCAACAGCGTCGTCGTGGTAATCACATCAACGGATGTACGAGGCAACGACGTTCGCGACTTTATTCTAACGCTCAACAAGACCCTGCACAATGACCGGACAATCACAAACCTAAGCAACGTCACAAGCATCTACGACATCTACTACCAACTACTCGTTGGTTATTCGAGCGAGGTTCATCTCCAGCTCTATCAGGAGAAAAACCTGACCAGCCTTGCCACTTCGATAGAATTCGGCATACCTACAATCTACGTGAATCAATGGACAACGCTCGTAAATTCTGGGCCTTTCAACATAAATCAATCACAGGTCGCGGCCTACAACCAAAAAGCCAACCAGTCCGCATGGTTGACCATATATTCGCAAACCCCCCAAGCCTACCAGCCAATCGCTTTGGCCTACGAGAACCTGTTCTACCAATCATGGAACAAGACGTTCAACGCCTCCACTTACACTCAAACACAAATTACGATAGTCGCGCCTCCACTAGCCCGGGCTCAGAACGTGACCAAAGGAAGCCCGCTACTGGCGACTCAGCCAGCTTACTACAACATCACTCTGCCATTCTTCCAGTCTAGCATACCAGACGGGCCAACCCGAACTCTGTTCGTCGATGCCGCGGGGTTCTTCAACCTCTACAACTTCTGCCCCAATACATGTCCCAACGATTACTGGAACGACCCCACCGCGATTCAGACCTTCGTTATCAATACGTTCTCGAAAATGGCCAATGCAACGCCGACCCAGACCTTTATCATAGGTGAGATTTATTCGCTAGGCGCTTCGGCGGGTTTCGGGGATTTTACAAGTCTCGCGGGCATGCTTCTTCGAAACTATAACATCAACAGCTATCCGGTCCAGCCGAGCAAGGACGTCTACACCCAGTTCGTTTCCGGTTCTAATGACACAATGCTGGTCATACTGGACTTCAAAACGACCGGACCGGACCCGAAAAACAGCATCGCAAGCATACGGACCGACATTCAACACGCGAACGTCTTCAGCAACACAAACCTCCTAGTCTATGTCACAGGCGCCCCGGCGTTCAATTATGATATTGAATCAGAATCGATTAGAGACGTGGAACGCATAGACCCTATCACCGTCGTCCTGATCATAATAATCGTCGGCATATTCTTCGCGTCCCTTGCAGCCCCACTAATCCCGGTGTCCGCTATCGGAATATCTGTAGGAATAGCATTCGGCCTAGTCTATGTGATCGGCAGCCTGTTCACTAGTGTCCATTTCCTAATCCTTACCCTCTTGCCCGTCGCCATGTTCGGGGCAGGGTCCGATTACTGCATCTTTCTTGTCAGTAGGTATGCTGAGGAGAGGCGGATGGGACGAGGAAAGAAAGATTCTGTCGAACGAGCTGTAACGTGGGCGGGGGAGAGCATCGCCACGAGTGGAGCTACAGTGGTCATTGCTTTTGGAAGCCTGGCCATTGCTGGCTTTGGAATGCTCCGGTCTATCGGGATCGCCGTGATGATGGGCATATCCATTGCGCTACTAGTCGCCCTCACTCTAGTGCCAGCTATTCTGTCCATGTTCGGGGACAAGATATTCTGGCCAGGCGGACTGGGTCTCTGGAGAAAGAAGAAGGCTAAAGGAAGCAGCTACTACGCACGTGCGGCTAGGTTTACCGCAAAACACTCGAAGCTAATCCTCATAGTCGCCTTAGCCGTCAGTCTACCAGCCACGAGTACGGTCCTTTCCTCACAGACAAGCCACGACCTCATATCGCAGGTACCCAACTCCCTCGATAGTAGAGCCGGTTACAACAGCATGGTCCGAGGATTCGGACCCGGGACCATAACCCCAACGTACACAATCGTGCAGACACCAGTCATGCTCGCAACTGACAACTGGATCAATGTCACCGCGTTGCGCTCTCTATCCCACGCCGAGAACTCGACATTGTCGATCTCCGGCATATCGAAGGTCTACGGGCTTACTCATCCTTCAGGCGATCCGATTCCGTTCTCATTGTTCAACCAGCTGAACACAGCGCAACAGCAAGCAATGATCAGGAGCATGAAGCCCTTCCTCGGGAGCGATGGAAAATCGGCAATGGTCTGGGCTAATTTGTCCAACGAGCCCTACACAGACCAGGCCATCACTACACTCACGAAAATCCGACAAAACATCAACAGTCTCCAAAAAAGCAATGACACGCTACTCGCCTCATCTACAATGCTTGTCGGGGGAGAAACTGCTTCCGTTGCAGACCTTGCCAACTCAAGCGCTGCCGACTACTTCAACATGACAGCACTAGTCCTCGTAGGAGTCTTCGTAGTCCTCATGATAGCCCTTGGCTCGATCTTCACTCCCCTGCGATTGATCTTCACGATACTTCTCAGCATCTCCTGGGCGATGGCCGCAGCCATCTACATCTTCCACACCTATATCGGGATGGAACTGATCTGGATACTCCCAATCATGCTTCTAGTAATAATGCTCGGACTAGGACTTGATTACGACATATTCCTAGTAACTAGGATCAGAGAATACGTGGTCGGCGGCGCGAAAGATGACGAGGCCATCGAGACTGCAGTAGAGCGCACTGGAGGCATAATCACAGCCACAGGTCTAGTGACAGCAGGTGCCTTTGGAACTATGATGCTGTCGCAGATACCCATGCTACAACAGCTCGGGCTCGCGTTCTTCATAGTCGTTATTCTGGACGCGACCATTACACGAGTCTACCTTGTACCTTCGATAATGAGGCACATGAAGCGTCTCAATTGGTGGGCTCCAGGACGGATAAGAAGGGTACCAATCACTCCAGAAGAGAAGCTCATACCTCCTATCCCGATGGGGACAAAGCTCGTTGTTACAGTGGAAACTCTAGCTATTGCAGGGCTCGGTCTGGTACTCTATCTCGATTACATCAACAATCAGTATCTTCAAGGATTCGTAAATCAGACAAGCTCAAGGCTCCTAGCAGGGATCAACGTCTGGACCGGAGTGATACTTGGCGTAACATCCTTCCTGACGACCTACGTTCTTCTCCGTGGAAAACCCAAAACTGGCAGCACAGACAAACCAGCCCTACTTCGCAAGGTGAGCCAGCAGTTGGGCAAACTTCGTCCGAGACGTGCGAAAATATCGATAATCACGCCCCTTTCCAATCCCTTGGCCAGCTTGCCCTCGCTGGGACCAGTAGCCACAACAGAGACGCCTCTCAAACCGACGCTCCAAGATCAAGAACAACCTACATCAACATCTTCCAATTCAAGTGAAGAGAAGAAGCAGGGGGCCTAGGATACTATCCTATACAAGTCGACTTCGACATTGTTCCATTTCTTTTGATGAAACGGGAAGAGATGGGGAATGTTGAGAGTCATGCTATGCAGTGCATCAACCCTCCGATTTTTCTTTGCGATGACGCCGTTTAGATACTCTCTAGTCGAACTCTTGTGGATAGAATACGAAACAGGAGCAAGCTCGAACGCTCGCTCAAGAAATCGGACATCAAGATGAGGAGACCGTGTCCCGTATGGAGGATTCATGATTACAGTATCATATCTTCCTACGACCTCGGCGACATCCGATACGACCCATTCGACTTGGACCCCTGCCGCCAGCGCGTTCTCCCTTGCTAGATCAATAGCTTTCTCATCAATGTCTACCCCGACGACCTTCTGTGAGCCCATGATGGCAGCACCGATCGCTAGACGACCGGTCCCGGTTCCGAGATCAATGATTTCGCCCTGTAGATCGCGGTGTTCGAACCCGGCCATATAGAGCAGTTCGGCTGCTACTTCGGGAGAAACGGGATATTGTTCGAGCCCTAGTTTTGGGTTCTGAAGTATCTTCAGTTTTCCCAACTGAATTTCCAGTTGGCGTTTAGAAACTGTTTGTTCTTCTACCAATTATAGGCGGACCAGTCCCCGCTCCAAAAGCTGCTCCCAAGTCCAAGCTCCGACAGCAACCATGATCTCGTCTCTTGTGATGATCGGCTTTGGAAACCTCTCAGGATCGTCGAGTGCAAGGCGGGGACAGGCAGTATCAACGAAGACGTCGATATCGGTGAAGTCGAGTAGTTTCTGTGGCACAATCTCATCCGCGTAAAGGATCACAGCTTTCTTGCCTGCTTCCTCGACCTGCTTGAGAATTGAGAGCGCAATCTGTGGGTTGCTCTGTCCTGGCTTCGTCGATACTATTATCCCGAAACTGCTGGCTCTCCTCGCTTTGTCGACCATTGCATATCTTTGCCGCACTACACGGTCTCTGTCCTGGTCTAGGACCCTGACTGTTCCATCATAAGGATCCGCGAGAATCGTTGATTTCTCTACCGAGAGAGCCGCACCGAGACCATGGAAATAGCTGCCAACGATTAGGAATGAGTCGACTTGAGACTGAAGCCTCCTAAGTCCGAAGTAGTCGCAACCTAGAACCTGTCCGGTCTCGTGTGCCCAAGGACCGCGTCGTGGCGTCTGAACGTTGAAGCCCTTCGTTTCGAGGAATTTTGCCACTTCAGAAACCTTGTGCAGATGTTGAATTGTAGTGGCAAGGCCAACTGTCTTGCCTTGGAGAAGGGAAACAGCTCGCTCCACGACTGGAATAATGTCATGATTGCTTTTTGCAGGGATATAGACCACTGGGACTCCGTTGGAACCGTCGCGAAGGAATTCGTTATGCCCGTAGTGCACGAGTAGGTCAGCTCTCAGGCGGGTCGCGGCATCTAGAGAGAGGTCACATGCACCCCAGGCAGGCACCGCGGAAACGAACACGTCCGCTCCTGTTTTCTCTCGAACCAGCCCCGCAAGCCTAGTGCCCTCGTTCTTCAGACCGTCGGGTAGCTGAATCAGTATCCTTCGGGCACCTCTCCCCGTTATCTCAGCTAGGAGCTTGTCCTCTTCAAGGTCGAACATCGACATGTCAAATTCACGGGAGAGAATCTACCAAACGGGCGAAGCCCAATATAAACACCAGAGAAGATCGGACGATTTCCTTCGCGGTAGCTTGTTAGGTAACACGACTGTTAAGCTCGGTGTTGAGGGTGGGTTGAGGCTATGACAGAGAACCAGAAACCGGAGTCCAGACTCGACCTTGGTCTCG